>WNFT01003161.1_pt1 | contig 14184 bp, 11 predicted proteins | sample 5400191 | NCBI WGS metagenome assembly WNFT01 (sample SAMN13153359, study PRJNA577476) | soil metagenome | isolation source: 80 cm saprolite under Madrone tree | place: USA:California | collected 2016-06-14
GTCGAAGGGGATGGCGCCTTCTACTTCGGCGGGCAGGACCTGCTCGATCCGCTTGGAGTCCGCGAAGGGGAGCGTGATCACGTGCGACGTCACCAGCGCGCCGGGCAGCGCCACGGCGATGGAGTCGTCCCGGCCCAGCGGCGGATGAAGCTCGAGGGTGATCAGGCCCGCCTGCAGCCGCTCCGCGGGCGTGCCCTCCGCCGGCAGCGGCACCGAGCGGACGTCCTGGATGGCGAAGCCGCGAAAACCGCTCTGCACGGTCGCGACCCGCAGCGCATCCTGCGTCCAATCGAGGCCTACGTTCCGATGCATCAGTCTTCCTTCCAGTACAGCATCCTGCCCATCGCGTCGTCATATCGGACGACGGCGGTGATCTTCTTCTCGATCCGGCCCACCCGGCCGGTGGCGGTGATGCGGAAGGTGTCGCTGGTGGAGCCGAACAGGTTGGTGGCATTCCCGCCCTGGCGGGGATCGATCTCCGGGCGCAGGCGGATTCCGTTCCCCTGGAGGATGGAAACGAAATCCTGCGCGGACATCCCGAAGAAGGAGAACATCTTCCGCACCTGGATGTCGCGCAGCACGGTCTGCAGCAGTCGCGGGTCGCGCAGGAGGGGATCGTTGGGATTCGCCGCGGCGATGAGGATGTTGGTCAGCATCTGCTGCGGATCGTCGGTATTGACGTTGAGCTTCGAGTTGATGTCGGGCCAGATGGTGAGGCGGTCGCCGAACGCGGCCATGAACCGATCGTTGACCCCGCGAACCATGTACAGCTCTTCCAGGCTGTCGAACCGCCCGTTCTTCGCCTTGTAGCGGGGCTCGTACCGCGAGTACGCCGAGTTCTCGTCGCTGAACCCGTTCACGAACGGCCGCTGCGGATTGGTGGGGTCGAGCGCGGTCGCCGTCTCGTCGAAGTCGATCCAGTCCTTCATGGCCAGGATCGTGTCCTCGCGCCGCACCCTGTCGCGATTGGCGTCTGGCTCGTCGAAGATGAAGTCGTACTTCGGGTCGGCGATCATGGCGCGGATCTGCGTGTAGACGGCGAGGAGGGCGGTGCCCACGTTGTCGAGGCCCTGGACGTTGATGCGGCTGTTCTCGTCCACGATGGCTCCGTGGTAGCTGCCGTCGAATCCGCCGAAGTCGTGGCTGACCTCACGGCCGCCGGCCGGAGGCGGCCGAGGCGAGGGCATCTCTCCCGCCGCCTTCGCGGCCTGGATGGCTTCCATGCTGCCAGAGAGGAAGGCGCTGAAGGCGTTCGAGTCGACCGGCACGATCTCCCAGAGCCGGATGCCCAGGTTGCCGCCGGCGGCCGCCGCGGGGGTGCCAGCGGGTGGACGTGCCGCTCCCGCAGCGCCTGCGGGGAGGCCGAGGAGATTGCCGAGCGCGCCTCCGGCGCCGCCGCCGAGCGCCGCCCCCAGCTGTCCACCCATCTGGTCCACCTGCTTCTGGAAGTGGAGCAGCAGGCGGGAGATGTTGATCGCCGACTTCGCCAGGTACTCCGCCCGAGTTTCGTCGCGGAGGTTTTCGGCGAGCTTGAGCGAGACGCGCGAGTTGTAGCTGAAATCCACCCCGACCGCGGTGAGGATGGCGAGGGTGGTGAGCACCAGGATGAGCGCGACGCCGCGCTGATGGACGGGAGCGGAGCGCATGGTCAGAAATCCAGGGGAAGGCCGAGCATCAGGCGGGCCTGGGTCGACCAGGTCCGCTCCTTGCCCTGCTCGTCGAGGACGGTGATGGCGATGCGCACGCGGGTGGGAACCAGGGCCCCTCCGGTCCGCTGCGGCGAATTCGAATCCCATTCGTCGCGCCACTCGCGGTCCTTGGGGTCCCAGGCTTGCACCGTGAAGCGGAGCACGTCCTCGGCGAGCACCGCCCGCTCGCCGCCGCGCTCCGGCTCCTCGTCGATCAAGGGCTTCACCCGGCGGAACAGCGAGCGCTTGCCGCCCTCGTCGCGGTCGAGCTTGTACTCGAAGACCGCCTGGTCCGACTCCTTGGCGTCCACGTGCAGCCGCTGGTGGGCGAAGGAGGTGACGGTGAGGGCCGCTTCCCGTCGGCCGTCCTTGAGGCGGAAGAACGTCGGACGCTCCCGGAACCGCTTGCGGTCGTAGTGCTCGGAGAGGAAGGTCATCGAGACCTCGCGCGCGATCCGGTCGAGCGCGCCGCGTACGGTCTGGTCGCGGTCCTCCGCCTGCTCCACCCGTTGCTTGAGCCCGTAGGCGCCGTCGAAGCTCTTCCAGGTGAGGCCGCCGATCATCGCCATCACCGCCACGGCGATCATCACTTCCAGCAGCGTGAATCCGCGGCGGCTCATTGCTGGGTCCCCGGCTGCCGGCCCGGCAGCGGATTCAGCGGGAACTGCGGGTTCTGTGGATTCTGCGGGTTCTGCGGATTCTGCTGCCGCGGCACGTTCGGGGTCTGGCCCACGGTCTCCGGCAGGATGACGACGACCTGCGAGGCCGAGACGCTGCGCCGGTCCTTGCCGTCCGGCCAGCTCACGGTCAGCCGGATCTCCCGGACGCTCTTCTTCAGGGTCTCCACGAAGGTCTTGGCTTGCGCCTGGAGGACGCCTGCCAGCGGGCCCCCGAGGAGCGATTGCGGGCCCCCGGCGGTGGTGGGATTCGAGGTCGTGCTGGTGGTGGTGGTCCCCGCCGCCGCGCCGCCCTGTCCCGTGTTTGCGCCGACCATGTTGAGGAGCTGCGCCGGATCCAGTTGGACGTCCGGCTTGATGATCTCCGCGCTCCAGGCGTAGTCGGGCGCGCCATCGTCGGTGAAGTCGCCGTGCTTCTCGTCGTTGAAATCGGAGAAGCCGTTCTTCTGCAAGTCGTCCTCGACGTCGAGCATCTTGCCGCGCAACAGCAGCGTGGCCTCGGTGGCGCGGCGCCCGTACGCGTGCATGGCCACGGCGCCGCCGTTGAGGCTTCCCAGGGCCAGCAGCCCGATGGCCAGGATGGCCAGCGAGATCATCACCTCCAGCAAGGTGAAGCCGCGGCTCATCGGCGCTGCCCCGGAGCGTCTTCGCGCTCGCCGGCGATCCTCACCCGGCCGGTGAGCGGCGAGACGATGAGGGAGAACACGTCGTCTCCCTGGGCCAGGTGGATCGACGCGTCCTCGGTGAGACCGCTCGACCAGAAGTAGAGGAACGACCTTCCCGTGGTGTACCGCTCCGGCTGGTGCTGCACCCAGACGTCGGTGAAGCGGACGGACCCGCCCAGCTCCGTCTTGGGGACGTCGGCCGAGGCCGTGAACGCGCTTTTTTGCGCCAGCTCGGCCCGCGCGCGCTCCTCGTCGGACATGTTCTCGCGCGGCTGCAGCGTCTCGTCCGGATCGGCGATGCGCGCCCCGCCCCGCGAGCGCTCGCCCTCGCGGGCCAGGCGCACGTTGGTCTTGGCGCACTCCGACCAGTAGGCGTTCGCGTCCAGGTCGAAGACCAGTCTGCAAGTATGCCCGGCGATGGCGGCGCTTCCGTAGAGCGAGCGGATCGCGCCGGCGAGCTGCCCGGTCCGCTGCCGGAGCTGGGCCCGGGTGACGGAGGAGACCGCAGGGATCGCCACCGCGAGCATGAGCCCCGCCACGGCGAGGACCACGCCGATCTCCACCAACGTCATGCCGCTCGCCCGCCGCCCGCGCATCCCGATCGCTACTTCCCCACTGCCGAAGCGGCGGCGCTGTCGCCGCCGTGGACGGTGATGTCGTCGCCCCCGCCCTGCGCCTTGTCCGGGCCGTAGGAGTAGACGTCGTAGCCGTCGCCGGTGCGCAGGTAGGCGTAGTCCTTGCCCCAGGGGTCCTTGCGGATCTCGCGCACGTACTTGGGCAGGAGCTGCTGGAGCGAGTCGGGCCACCCCCCGGTGTCCACGTGGTACAGGTCGACGCTGTTGGAGAGCGCCTGCAGATCGAGCTTGGCGGTCTTGACCTGCGCATCCTTGAGCGACTGGAAGACGTTGTAGCCGATGGCGCCGGCGATCAGACCGAGGATCACCAGCACCACCATGATCTCGATCAACGTCATGCCACGCGCGGCTGCCTTGCCCGCGCGCGCCGACGATCGAAGCAGCTTCTCTTTCCAAGATGCGTACATGACTCTCCTCACTCTCCTTGCAGCTGCGACTCGATGAAGTCACGGCCGATGACCATTTGAATGGGTTTCTCATCCCGGAGGATCTCTAGATTCAGGGGATCCGCGTCGCGAAGCGTCCGATAGGCCTCGATGCTTCCTTGGAGCGACGCAAGCGAGATGCCGTTCATCTTCACGACGAGGTCGTTCGGCTGGAGTCCCGCGGCGGCGAGCACGCCAGGGCCAAGTCGCGTCAGCCTTGCTCCGACCCCAGGAATCACGGCCCAATGCGGACAGCCAAGCGCCACGGCCATCCACACGGAATCGTCAGGCCGCCCCGTGCTGGCCCGCCCGGTGAGGCAACCGCTGGGGCACGACAGCGACTGATTCGATTGAATCTGCACCACGTCGTCGTTCGTGCCGTTGTCACCGTCAGGACCGGCGGAGACGACCGCAAATCCGCCGTCCCCACGGTAGACGCTGTAGTTGTGGCCCCACGGATCGGATCGAAGATCCTTCAGATAGTTCGGGACGAGGATTTCCAAGCGTGCCGGCCATCGGCCCGTGTGCATGCGGTAGCGCGATGCTGCATTGACGATGCTCGTTTCGTCCAGCCTAGCGTAGACGACTCGCTCCGAGGCCGCTTGGCTGCGAGACCCCAGGGCGAGTGCTCCAGCAGCTACGGTTCCGACTGCGAACGTCAGACGGACTGGACGCATGAACAGGCTGCGCAGGGCCCGCAGCCCCAGCGCTGCTCCGCGCAACAGCCAGTACTCGGTGGAGACCAGGATGTCGCCGACCCAGAGGCCAAGGAGAAGCCCCTCCGCCGCCAGCCCGTTCCTTCGTTCGCGCAATTGCAGTTCCAGCGGCTGCATGCGCCCTCCTACTTCGGAACGAAGGTGTTCAGCTGCATGATCGGCATGAGGATGGAGAAGACGACGAAGGCGACCCCGCCGCCCATGGCGACGATCATCACCGGCTCCAGCAGCGAGGTGAGCGCGCCGACCCGCATCTCCACCTGCGCCTCGTAGCTCTTCGCCACGTTCTGCAGCATCTCCTCCAGCTGGCCGCTGCGCTCGCCGATGGCGATCATGTGGTAGACGAGCGGCGGAAACTGCCCCGACCTCTTCAGCGGGGCGGCGATGGATTCTCCCTCGCGGATGGCGTCGCGCGCGTTGTCGATCACGCCCGCCAACAGCGTGTTGCTGACGATGTTGCGGACGATGTCCATGGCGGTGAGCAGCGGCACCCCGCTGGCGAGCAGCGTGGCGAGCGTCTTGGCGAATCGGGAGAGGGCGAGCATCCGGATCAGCGGGCCGAAGATCGGCGCCCGCAGCTGCGTCCGGTCCCACCAGGCGCGCCCCCGGGCCGTGCGGACGAACCGGCGGGTCCCGAACACCAGCGCCACCAGGGCCACCAGGGTCAGGTACCAGAAGTCGCGCGCGAAGGTGGAGACGCCGATGAGGATGCGCGTCGTCCAGGGCAGCGCGACGTTCATGTCGTCGAAGATCTTGGTGACCTTGGGGATCACCACCACGAAGAGGATGCCGACGATGGCGATGCCCACCACCACCATGATGGCCGGGTAGAGCATCGCGCCGATGATCTTGTTGCGCAGCTGGGCCTGCGACTCGGTCAGGTCGGCGAGGCGGACCAGGACCACGTCGAGCGCGCCCGAGCTCTCGCCGGCCCGGATCATGTTCGCGTAGAGGGCGGAGAAGATCTTCGGGTGCTCTCCCAGCGAGTCGGCGAGCGAGGCGCCCTCGTTCACCTTCTGCTTCACCGCGCCCATGATCCGCTTCAGGCGGGGCTGCTCGATCTGATCGACCAGCGCGGTGAGGGCGTCGATCAGCGGGATGCCGGCGCCGATCAGCGTGGCGAGCTGGCGGGTGGCGATGGCCAGGTCCTGCGAGGAGACGCCGCTGAACCCCAGCATCGCCCCGATGTCCACCTCGCGGGCCAGCCCGGTCTTCTGCTCGCCGACCGCCGCGCCGGCCTCGGCGGCGCGGGCCTCGGTGAGGTACACGCCGTCCTTGCGCAGGATCTGCCGGAGGACCTTGCTGCTCTCCGCGTCGCGGATCCCGCGGACGTTCTTTCCGGCCTCGGTGAGCCCCGTGTACTCGAAGACGGGCATGGTGCGGCCTTACGCCGTGTCCTCCTGCGTGACGCTGAGGACTTCCGCCACGCTGGTGACGCCGCGGAGCACCTTGCGGGCGCCGTCGTCCATCAGCGTCCGCATCCCCTTGTTGACGGCCTGCCGCTTGATGGTCCCGCTGTCGACGTTCTTCAGCGTGAGCGCGCGGACGTCGTCGTCCATCAGCATCATCTCGTAGATCCCGGAGCGGCCGTGGTAGCCGGTCTTGTTGCACTGGTCGCAACCGGCCGGCTTGTAGAGCATGCCGCCGCTGGCCTCGCGCACCGCCTCCGGAGTGAGGCAGATCTCCTTCAGCTCCTCGGGAGTCGGCAGATAGGGCGTCCGGCACTCCTTGCAGAGCACTCGCACCAGGCGCTGGGCGAGCACGCCGATCAGCGAGGAGGCGACGAGGAACGGTTCCACGCCCATGTCCACCAATCGGGTGAGGGCTCCGGCGGCGTCGTTGGTGTGCACGGTGGAGAAGACGAGGTGGCCGGTGAGGGAGGCCTGGATGGCGATCTCCGCCGTCTCCAGGTCGCGGATCTCGCCCACCATGATCACGTCCGGGTCCTGGCGGAGGAAGCTGCGCAGGCCGTTGGCGAAGGTCAGGTCGATCTTCGGACTCACCGCCGTCTGCGAGATCCCCTGGAGCTGGTACTCCACCGGATCCTCGATGGTCATGATGTTGAGATCGGGCCGGTTGATCTTGCTCAGGGCGGCGTAGAGCGTGGTGGTCTTGCCGGAGCCGGTCGGGCCGGTCACCAGGATGATCCCGTGCGACTTGTGGATCAGCGACTCCATGATCCGGAGCTGGTCCTTGTCCATCCCGATCTCGACCAGGTCGAGGAGCACGGTGCTCTTGTCGAGCAGTCGCATCACCACCCGCTCGCCGTACACCGTGGGGGTGGTGGAGAGACGGATGTCGATGTCCCGGCCGGCCAGCTTCACCCGGATGCGCCCGTCCTGGGGGAGGCGCTTCTCGGCGATGTTGAGGCCGCCCATGATCTTCACGCGGGAGATGATCGAGTTCTGGAAGCGCTTGGGCGGCCGGATCACCTCCTGCAGCACGCCGTCCACCCGGAAGCGCACGCAGATGTCCTTCTCCTGCGGCTCGATGTGGATGTCGCTGGCCCGCTCCTTGGCGGCGCGGAAGAGCAGCGAGTTGACGAGGCGGATGATGGGCGCCTCGTCGCTGGAGTCGAGCAAATCTTGTGGTTCCTCCAGCTCGTGGGCGACGGTGTCGAGGTCGCCGGCCTCCAGATCGCCGACCAGCTGCTCCGCCTCGTTCTTCGCCCGGTCGTAGACGGAGTTGATGCAGTCGAGGATCGACTGGGTGGGGACCAGGAGGGGCGCCACCGGCGCGCCGAGGAGCAAGCGCAGGCTGTCCATCGCGCCCGTGTCCAGCGGATCGGCGACGGCCGCGACGACGTGGTCGCCGTCCATGCGCAAGGGCAGGAGCCGGGCTTGCTTGGCGAAGTTGATCGGCACCTTGGAGACCAGATCCTGCGAGACCTCCTCGGTCCCCACCCGCATCTGGTAGGGGAGCTCGAGCTGCGCGGCCAGCGCCTTGAGGACCTGTTCCTCCGAGCAGGCTTTTAGAGCCACCAGGACTTCGCCCAGGCGGCCGCCGCGCTCCGGCTGCGCGGCCAACGCTTCGTCCAGCTTCTCGCGCGTGATCGCCCCGTGGGCGAGGAGGATCTCGCCGATCGGCAGCCCAGCCAGGCTGCGCACGGCGCCCTTGCGGGCGGGCGGTTCGGCGACGGCGATCGACCTCGGATCCACGACCTTCAACCTCCAGGATTCGGCTTTCCTTCCTCCTCCGGAGCAGGCTTCTGCTCCTCGGGAGGCGTCTCCTCGGGGGCCGGCGGCGGCGCCGTCTGCACGCCCGGAGAGGGCTCTTGCTTGGGCTCGGCAGGAAGGGGGGCCGGCGAAGGCACGGGGATGGCAGGCCCAAAGCCCCCCTTGTCCATCTCGGCCGGAGCATAACGCTGCTGCGGCCGGATCACCCTTTGATCCGGCCCGCCGGGGCCTCCGTTCTCGTAGCGGTTCATCTCCTGCTGCACACCCCGGCGCACACGCTGCACCGGACCGAGCTTGCGGTCGTAGTCGATGGCGGCCGTGTACGGCGTCTCCTCTCCGTAGAACCGCTTCACGAACTCGGCGCGCTCGGCCATCTTGCGCTCGAAGATCCGCCGATAGTCGCCTTGATCCCGGATGATGTACGGGGTGAGGAAGAGGAGAAGGTTGGTCCGCGTCTTGTGGTTCGTCTCGTTGCGGAACAGCCACCCGAGCAGCGGGAGCGATCCCAGCACCGGCACCTTCTTGACCCCCTTGATGGTGCGCTCCTGGATCAGCCCGCCGATGACCACCGTCTCCTGGTCCTTCGCCACCACCGTCGTCTTGGCGGTGCGCTTGGAGGTGGTCGGTCCGAGCACCGGGTCGGTGCTGGCGATCTCCTCGGTCTGCTCGTCGACGTCGAGGCGGACGTAATCGCTCTCGTTGATCTGCGGCTTGATGCGCAGGCGGAGCTCGACGTTCTGCCGCTGGATGGGCGCGAAGAGCGACCCCAGCCCGCCCAGGCCGACCAGCGATCCGGCGACCGCGCCGGATGTGTTGGTGGTCGTGCCCGGGGTCGTGGTAGTCGCGCCGGCCAGGGAGGAGAGGCCGGCCGAGTTGGGCGAGAAGCCGGCCTGGAAGGGCACGTTCTGGCCGACGGTGATCTCGCCCTCGCTGTTGTCGGTCATGATCACGTGCGGCGTGCTGATCACGTTGACGTCGCTCGAGCTCTGCAGCGCGTTGAGCAGGATGGCGAAGGAGGGCAGGGAGATGTTCAGGCCCGGCACCGTGATCGGCGGTCCCTGGAGCCCGGCCAGGAAGCCGCCCAGGCTCCCCAGCGAGGCCAGGCCGCCGATGGAATTGAGGGTCCCGAGCTCGCTGCCGACGACCACCGGCGCGTCGCCGCGGGCGCCGCGGAAGCTGACGTCGCTGATGACCGTTCCGGCGTGCGCGGAGACGCCGAGGTCCAGCTGGCTGTCGAGGTTGACCTCCATGATCACCGCCTCGACGAAGACCTGGCGGCGGCGGATGTCCAGCCGTTCGACCACCTTGACGAAGTTCCGGTAATCGGACTGCGAGGCGATGACCACCAGCGAGTTGGTGTTCTTGTCCGCGGTGATCTTCACCTCGCCGCTGAAGAGATCGGCGCTGACGGACCCGCCCGCCGCGCCGCCGGGCGGTGCGGGGACCCCCGGAGGCCGGGCGACGCCCCCCGGCCCGGTGGTGCGACGCGCGGCCGTACCCTGCGCGAGCGCCTGCAGCGTGGAAGCGACGTCTTCCGCCTTGGCGTTCTCCAGGTAGTAGACGTGGACGCCGCCTTCGCCGGCGGGAACGTCGAGCTGGCGGATCAGCTCCATCACCCGCGAGAAGGAACGCGCGCCGGCGATGACGATCAGCTTGTTGGTCCGCTCCTCGGGGATGATCTTGCCGATCTGGACCGGTCCGGCGGTCGTGCCGGGCGGCAGCTGGCCGGGTTGGGGGACGGGGATCGGCTGGCCAGGCTGCACCACCGGTTCGGCCACTCCCAGCTGGCGGGCCACGCCGCCCCTGGGGCTCGGGGCCTGGGCCTGGAAGATCTCCGTCAGCTTCTGCGCCAGCTCCTGGGCTCCGGCGTACAGCACCGGGACGATGTGGATCTCCTCGGAGCCCCCGGGCTGGTCGAGCTGCTCGATCAGCTTCTCCAGCCGGCGCATGTTGAGCCCGAGGTCGCTGATCACCAGGGTGTCGGGGGGGAAGATCTGGAAGTCGGAATCGCGCGAGGTGAACTGGTTGAGCACGTTGCGCATCTGGTCCGCTTCCACGAAGCGCAGCTTGAAGAGCTTGGTGACCATCTGCTCGGTGGGCGGCGGCTCCTGCCCGCGCTCGAGGAAGATGGGAATGTTGGCGCGCGACGACTGCTTCTTCTCCACCAGCTTCCAGTACTTGCCCACCGGATAGACGGCCCAGTTGTTGGCGTCGAGCGCGGCGACGAAGACGTTCCAGACGTCGTCCGCCGGGATGGGCGAGTTGGAGAGGATGGTGATCTTCCCCGAGACGCGCTCGGGGAGGATGAAGTTGCGCTGGGTGAACTGGCTGACGAACTGGATCACCTCGGTGAGGTCGCGCCGGTCGAACGACATCACCACCGTGCGGACGTTCTGGTGGATCTGGCTCTTGTCCACCGGCTGGGTCGCTGGCGGCTCCGTCGCCCGGGTCGCCGCCGGCGCGGCGGGCTGCGGCGCTGGCGTCGAAGGCGGCCGCTGGGCAGGGGCAGGGGGCGGCGCGCGCGGCGGCTGCAGTTGGGCTGGACGCCGCGGTGGCTGCGGCGCCGGCTGCGCCGGCGGTGGCTGAGGCGCGGGCTGTTGTTGCGGCACCGTCTGCTGCTGCGGCGCCGTCAGCTCTCCCGGCGGCTGCTGCTGCGCGAACGATGGGACAGCGGCCAGGAAGATGGCCGCCAGCGGGAGCAGGGAAGCCCAGCGCACCTGGTGCACGAAGTTCTCCCGGGTCATTCGATCGAGTAGCTCTTGCGCAGCGTCTCGCCGCGGCGCTCGAGCTCGATCTCGATCCGGCTCGCGTCGCGGAGCTTCTGGTAGATCTCCAGCGCCTTGTCCGGGCTGTTCATCTCGTAACCATTGATCCGCCGGATCACGTCGCCGTTCTGCACGCCGATCTTCGCGTAGAGCGAATCCGGAACGATCGAGAAGAGCTTGAAGCCGTTCGCCACGCCATTCTTGAACGACGGCACGATACGCGCCTTGGTCGCCAGATCCGAGAGGTTGGTCAGCGCATTGTTGATCTCACTGCGCGCGACCACGTACTGGTTCTCCGACAGCTGCCGGACGCCTTCGCCGCCCTGTGGCGCGCCCACCGGCTGCGGGATCGGGCTCACCCCCAGGTTGGGAGGAGCCGCCGCACTGTTGTCGATGAACTCGTTGACGCCGGCGTTGTCGATGAGCACGCGCTCCTTCTCGATCCCGTAGATCCGCGCGCCCTGGTACTTCTCGCCGATGGCGTACACCTGCGTCTCGTTCACGTCGGGATTGATGAGCTGGCAGAGCGAGTACCGGGCGGGATCGGCGATGGCCGTGCCCACCAGCGTGCCGTGCAACGACGAGCGCACCGGGACCGGATTCCATCCGGCGCGCTGCGGCTTCGTCTCTTCGCCCGGAGGCGCCGGCTTCGGAAGCGGGACGTCGAACAGCTTCGCCACCTTGTCCGCGTCCAGCTCCACCCGCTGCGGCTGTGCGACCGCCTGGGGCGTCGAGCCGGCCTGCTGCACCAGCGCCGGCTTGGGCGCGATGGCCATCGCGGCGACGGTGTTTACCGTGCGCGCCGCGAGGTACGCGCCTATCACCAGGGCGAGGGCGTCGACCGCCCAGGAGTATCGCTGCAGGACCAGTTCCACGAGAGGGTGGAACAGCAAGGGTCATGCCAGTGATTCCTCAAGGACATTTCGCGCTGGGGGACGGCCGGAAAGCGGCCGAGCGACAAGGTGGCAATCGCGAGGGCGCGCGCGCTGACAAATTGTCAGCGCGCTGTTTCATTCTTTTTCGCGATCGAGCTTTCGATAGATCGTCCGCGCCGCGATGCCGAGGAGCTGCGCGGCGAGGTTCTTGTCGCCCTTGGTCTGGCGCAGCGTCTCCCGGATCACGCGCAGCTCGATCTCCTCCATCGTGGTCCCCAGCGGGACCGAGAGCGTGCGTCCTTCCAGTGGAGAGGCGAGGCCGGCCGCTCGGGCCGCGCCCGAGCTCCGCAGCGATTCGGGGAGATCGTCGAGGTCGATCTCCGCTCCCCGCGAGAGGACCACGGCGCGCTCGATGGCGTGCTCCAGCTCGCGCACGTTGCCCGGCCAGGGATACCCTTCGAGGGCGGCGAACGCCGCGCGGGTGAGACCGCCGATCGTCTTCCCGTTCTTCGCCGCGTACCTGCCGACGAAATGTTCCGCCAGCAGCGGGATGTCCTCGATGCGGTCGCGCAGCGGCGGGAGGATCACCTGGATCACGTTCAGGCGGTAGTAGAGGTCCTCGCGGAACTTCCCCTCCCGCACCCGGCTGGCAAGGTCCTGGTTGGTGGCGGCCACCACGCGGCTGTCCACCTTGACCGCGCCGGTCCCGCCCAGGCGCTCGATCTGGCCATCCTGCAGGAACCGGAGCAGCTTCACCTGCACCGAGGGAGTGAGCTCGCCCACCTCGTCGAGGAAGAGGGTGCCGCCCTGGGCGCGCTCGATGCGGCCTTCCTTCCGCTGGACGGCGCCGGTGAACGCTCCGCGCTCGTAGCCGAACAGCTCGGACTCGAGGATGGTCTCGGGGATGGCGGCGCAGTTGATGGGCACGAACGGCCCCTGCGCCCGCGGCGAGTGGTCGTGCAGGGCGCGGGCGAAGAGCTCCTTGCCGGTCCCGCTCTCCCCGAGGAGGAGGACGGTGGCCGAGGAAGGCGCCGCCTGCCGGATGATGTCCAGCGTGGCGCGCAGCGAGGGGCTCTGGCCGACGATGGGCTGCTCGACTCCGGCGAGCCGCGCCCGCAGCTCCTTGTTCTCCAGCACCAGCCGGCGCTTGTCGATGGCCTGCTGCACGCTCTTGAGCACCGCATGCCGCTTGAGCGGTTTGGTGAGGAAGTCGTAGGCGCCGTCCTTCATCGCCGCGACCGCCGCCTCCACCGTGCCGTAGGCGGTCATCAGGACCACCTCCGCGTCGGGGGCGACCGCCCGCACGGCCCGGAGGAGATCCTGGCCGCTCATCGACGGCATCATCAGATCCGTGAGCACCACGTCCACCGGCTCGCTGCGCAGGGTTTCCACCGCGGCCTGGCCGCTGCGGGCGAGCAGGATGCGGTATCCCTCGCGCGCGAAGATGCGGTCGAGGGAGTCCAGGTTCGCCTGCTCGTCGTCGACGACGAGGATGGTCCCTCGGCTCTCCACCTGGGCGACTATAGTAGCCGGCTATCCTTCGAACAGCGCGATCACGAACTCGTGCGCGTCGAATTCCTTCAGGTCCGCGACTTTCTCTCCCACTCCGACATACCGGACGGGGATCTTGAGCGCATCGCAGATCCCGATGATCACGCCGCCCTTCGCGGTGCCGTCCAGCTTGGTGAGGACGAATCCGGTCACGCCCAGGGAGTCGTGGAACTGCCGGGCCTGCTGGATCGCGTTCTGGCCGGTGGTGGCGTCGACCACCAGCAGCACCTCGTGCGGGGCGCCCTCCTGCGCCTTCCCCAGCGTCCGCTTGAGGCGCTTCAGCTCCTCCATCAGATTCGCCTTGGTGTGCAGACGGCCGGCGGTGTCGCAGAGGACCACGTCGACCTTCTCGTTGCGGGCGCGCGCCACCGCGTCGAAGAGCACCGCGCCCGGATCGGCCCCGTCCTTCCCGCGCACGATCGGCACCCCGGCGCGGTCCGCCCAGACGTCGAGCTGCTCGCCGGCCGCGGCGCGGAACGTGTCTCCCGCGCCCAGGATCACCGACTTGCCCGAGCCCTTCAGCTTGGCCGCGAGCTTGCCGATGGTGGTGGTCTTGCCGGTGCCGTTCACGCCCACCACCATCACCACTTGCGGAGGCGGCGCGTCGGGCAGCCCGCCGTGCGCGCCGGACGCTTGCGAGAGGATCCGCTCGATCTCCTCGCGCAGCGCCGCCTTCACCTTGCCGATGTCCGAGAGCTCGCGGCGCTTGAGCTTGTCGCGCACGCTCTCCAGCAGGGCGGTGGCGGTCTGCACCCCGATGTCCGCGGAGAAGAGGATCTCCTCCAGCTCGGCCAGCGCGGCGTCGTCCAGCTCCTTGCTGGCCCCGATGAACGCGTTGAGGCGGGCCATGAAGCCGCCGCGCGTCCTCGCCAGTCCCTCCGCCAGCGTGCGCCCGGCCTCTTCCTCCGCCAGCTTGCGGCGCGCTTCTTCTTGCGCGCGCCGTTCGGCGTCCAGCCGGGCCCGCTCCTCCGCGCGGGCCCGCGCCTCCGCCTCTTCGCGCGCGGCGGCCTC
>WNFT01003166.1_pt1 | contig 14174 bp, 16 predicted proteins | sample 5400191 | NCBI WGS metagenome assembly WNFT01 (sample SAMN13153359, study PRJNA577476) | soil metagenome | isolation source: 80 cm saprolite under Madrone tree | place: USA:California | collected 2016-06-14
GGTTTGCGTGTGGGCCGCCAGTGCGAAGACGAATCTTCGCGCCCGGTGGCTGATGCACGCTACCGTTGCGTACATCCCGTTGTTGCTCGGCTTGATGGTCTACGACAAAATCCTGCGCTAATTCTGCTCTAAGGAAACTCACGGGATGTTTTCTCATGCCGCGCTGAACGCTTCGCTGAATGGTACGAGCGCGATTCTTCTGGCCGGCGGGTACGTGGCGATTCGCAGCGGCAAAATCGCGGTGCACAAGGCGTTCATGATTTCCGCGTTTGCGGTTTCCTCGGTTTTTCTGGTTTCCTATCTGCTGTATCACTACCGCGTCGGGCATGTCGCGTTTCACGGGCAGGGATGGATTCGGCCAGTGTATTTTGTGCTGCTCACCTCGCATACCATTCTTGCGGTGGCGATTGTGCCGATGATTCTGGTCACGCTGCGGCGGGCATGGCTTGGAAAGTTTGACCGTCACCGCGTCATCGCGCGGTGGACGCTGCCGCTATGGTTCTACGTTAGCGTGACCGGGGTCATTGTGTATTTGATGGTTTATCAGATGTATGCGCGGACGGAAGCGGTCGCGCGGTAACCGTTTCTTAAATCCCGAAGGGATGACTGAGTGTAGCCCAGTACGGTTCGCTGATTTTGCGAACCGTACTGGGATTCATGATCGCATGCCGGCTAAGTCCCCCAGGGGACGACTGAGTTCCTCACTGATTCCATGTGCGCGTAGGAGTTTGGAGAATTCTTCGGCGAAGCTCATTCGTTTGTGATGCTCGGCTTGACGAAGGATATAGTCAACCACCTTATCGCGTTGCGAGGTGCTTACCGAAAACGCAGCATAGCCCTCCTGCCATGCGAAACCACTTAATCCTTGGCAAGACTGCTTGAGCCACTTAGATGATCCTGCTTTGAGCAGTTGGACGGCCTTCGCTACCGCGACGGTGCGAGACAGAGAGAGCAAAGTGTGCACATGGTCGGCAACTCCGCCGACCGCTAGGGCGGCCATTTCGTTTTTGCGTGCGATGCCGCCGATGTATCCATGTAGGCGCTGCAGTGCATCTTGGCGGATCACGGGCCGGCGGTCGGCGGTGCTGAAGACCACATGTATAAGGCAGCAGATGTAGCTATGCGACATCGGCTCAGTCGTCCCTACGGGACTCATATGATATACCAATTGATACCCAGCACGGTTCGGGAAAAGCGCCCGAACCGTGCTGGGCTACTTTCGTTCGTCCCATTCGGGACTTATGCCACCGAGAGAGCAAGGAGACTCACGCGTGGCGGAGGATATTGCCATCCATCAACAAACTAGAGATTTAGCGACGTGAGGTGTGAGAAGCGTTTACGCATGCTGGGGAGTGCCGACAAGCAAGGCGGCGATCACGGCGTCGGTGAATTCTTGTGTGGTGGCTCGGCCGCCGAGATCGCGGGTGGCGTGCTTGCCTTCGCGGTAGACGCGTTCGAGGGCCGCTGCGATGCGGCGGGCGGCGGGGCGCTCGCCGAGATGATCGAGCATCATGATGCCACTCATCAGCAGCGCAGTCGGATTAGCCAGGCCTTTGCCGGCGATGTCCGGGGCGGTGCCGTGCACGGCCTCAAACATGGCGCACTCGTCGCCTATATTTCCGCTGGGCACCACGCCCAGGCCGCCCACCAGGCCCGCGGCCAAATCGCTCATGACGTCGCCGTAGAGGTTTGGAAGGAGCAGCATGTCGAACTGCTGGGGATTCAAGACCATTTGCATGCAGGCGTTGTCGACGATCAGTTCCTTGTACTCGATGTCCTTGTAACGCTCCGCAACGGCGCGCACGGACTTCAGGAACAGGCCGTCGCTCAGCTTCATGATATTGGCTTTGTGGATGGCATGAATCTTCTTGCGGCTGCTGCGCTTGGCGTACTCGAAGGCGAAGCGGGCGATGCGCGTGGAGGCGCGCTCGGTGATAATTTTGAGGCTTTCGACCACGCCGGGGACTACTTCGTGCTCGAGGCCGGAGTACAGATCCTCGGTATTTTCGCGCACCAGAACGATGTCTACATTTTCAAAGCGCGACGTCACGCCGGGTAAGTTCTTGACCGGGCGCAGGTTGGCGTAAAGGTCGAGGGTCTTGCGCAGCGCCACGTTGACGCTGGGCGCTCCGCCGGCAATGGCCGTGCTCGTGGGGCCCTTCAGGGCGACGTGATTGCGCCGCACGGAGTCGATGGCGGCTTGATTGACGAACTGGCCGGCTTCCGTGGCGCTGTCGGTGCGCGCCGAGAGCTCCTCCCACTCGATTTGCACGCCCGCAGCATCGATGATGCGACGGGTGGCCGCCGCGACTTCGGGGCCGATGCCTTCGCCGGGAATGACCGTTACTTTGTGCCGCATGGCTGCATCGTATTGTATGCGAAGGCTATATTCTTGTCGAAAGCCAGCGAGGCCGGGTTGCTGGATAAAGAACCGTCCCTTGTGCGGGTAAAATGGGGTTCTGTTATAATAGGCATGTAGGATTGCTGGCGGCCTGGGGCCGCGAGCGGAGGCGAAGGGAATTATGATCAGTTTGACGCCCGTTGCGAGTACCAAGGTGAAGGAAATCATGCAGCTGCAGAGCCCGGTGCCTGTGGCGCTGCGCGTTGCCGTGGTTGGCGGCGGTTGCTCCGGTTTTCAATACCACATGGCGTTTGAAAATCAGACCAACGAGACCGACGAACTGTTGGATTTCGATGGGTTGAAAGTGGCGGTCGACCAGATGAGCTCGATGTACCTGGAAGGCGTGGAGATCGACTATATCGAGACGCTGGAGGGTGCGGGATTCAAGTTCAACAACCCCAATGTGAAGAGCACCTGCGGCTGCGGCAGCTCGTTCAGCGTGTAATTTTTGATCGCCGGGGCGGTTGGCCCCGGCATAGGATTTCCGGGCTCCTGGACACACGTTCAGGAGCCTTTTTTATGGCAGCCAGCGCATCAGAATGGGACGCCAAATATCGAGCGGCGGCGGTAGAACCGCCGGCCGAGCCCGCGGAGTTTGTGCGGGAGCTCTTGCCGCTGCTGCCGCTTGGTCCCGCGCTGGACCTGGCTTGCGGCAGCGGTCGACACACGTTGCTGCTGGCGTCGCGTCAACAGCCGGTGACTGCGGTGGATTCTTCGGCAGTTGCGCTGGAAATGCTCGTGCAACGCGCACAGGGTTCGCATTACGCGGTGAGTCGCATCGAACGGACGGCACGGGCAGCCCTTCGGCGCCATGGGATTCAAATCTGGCACGCAAATCTTGAAGAAGTGAGCCTGCCGTCGCAGGCGTTTTCGCTGGTCGTGTGCGTGAATTATCTGCAGCGTTCGCTTTTTGCTCAGATCGAACGCGCGTTGGTTCCTGGCGGCGTGCTGCTGTTCGAGACTTGCACGGTCGCGCAATTGGAGTTCGCGGGCGGCCCACGAAACCGAAATTATCTTTTGGAATCAGGAGAGTTAAGGGCGGCGTTTCCGGGGCTGCGCAATTTGTTTTATCGGGAGTTGCGCGCCGGGAAGGGAATTGCGAGCTTGATCGCCCAGAAGACGGTGTGAATTTCTTGGAGTGCGGTAGCGTTGCTGCCGCTTTTACGGCGTCGGCTTGGGCACGCTGTCGTCCGTTTGTCACAGCCTGTGATGTGGCTCGATCGCAAAAGCGGCGGCAAGACCGCCGCAGTGCAAATTCGGAGTAGAGAATCTTGCGGTGCGATTGCAATCTTGGCGACGCGACCGTATTCTAAAGTGCCGGCATGAAGATAGCTCTCGCGCAATTTAATCCCACGATTGGCGATTTCGCAGGCAATTCCGCGCGTATTTTGAAGTTGGCGGCGCAAGCGCAGGCGCGCGGCGCCAAGCTGGCCGTTTTTTCCGAGCTCTGCCTATGCGGTTATCTCCCTCTGGACTTGCTGGAACGCCCCGCGTTTATCGACCGCAACCTGAAGGAATTGAAGGCGCTGGCAGGGAATTTGCCGCTGCCCGCGATTGTCGGCTACGCCGGCAGGGTCAAAAACGGATCGGGAAAATCGATTGCCAACAAGGCGGCGCTGCTGTGCGGCGGGCGCGTTGTCTTTGAGCAGAGCAAGATGCTGCTGCCGACCTACGACGTTTTTGACGAATCGCGCTATTTCCAGCCGGCGGAGAAGCAATCCACTTATGGCTTCGGCAATGAACTCCTGGGGATCACCATCTGCGAAGATGTCTGGAACGACAAAAATTTCTGGACCAATTTGCGCTACGAGCGCGATCCGGTAACGGAGCTGATCGCGCAGGGAACCAGCCTGCTGCTGAATATTTCCGCGTCTCCGTACACGATCAACAAACGGACCCTGCGATTCGAGATGCTGCGCTCCATCGCCATGACCCACAAACGCCCGGTGATTTATGTAAACCAAGTGGGCGGCGACGACAGCTTGATCTTTGACGGCGCCAGCATGGCGGTGAACCCCGACGGCAAAGTTGCCGCGCAGGCGCTGGCGTTTGAGGAAGATCTGGTGCTCTTCGATACGGAAACGGGAGAAGGCGAATTTCATCCGCAGCCGCCGGAAGAGATTGAATACGCCTATCGGGCGCTGGTGGTCGGCACACGCGATTACGTTTCCAAGTGCGGATTCAAGAAAGTGCTGGTCGGGCTGAGCGGCGGCATCGATTCCGCGGTAGTGGCGTCGATTGCCGTGGACGCGCTGGGCGTTGAGAACGTACAAGGTGTGTCGATGCCTGGGCCGTTTTCGAGCGAGGGCAGCAAGCAGGATGCAAAAGCGCTGGCGCAGAACCTCGGCATAAACATGGTCACCATTCCGATTACCGAAGTGTTTGAGTCTTACTTGCAGGCGTTGGCTCCGGCGTTCGCCAATCGCGCACCGGATGTGGCCGAGGAAAACATTCAGGCGCGCATCCGCGGGAATTATTTGATGGCGCTGTCCAACAAGTTCGGGTCGATGCTGCTCAGCACCGGAAACAAGTCGGAGTTGGCGGTGGGCTACTGCACGCTGTACGGAGACATGGCCGGCGGACTCGCGGTGATTTCAGATGTGCCGAAGCTGATGGTGTATGAGCTGGCGCGCTGGATTAATCGCGAAAGGGAACTGATTCCCGCTTCCACGGTCGAGAAGCCGCCTTCGGCCGAGCTGCGGCCAAACCAGAAGGACGAGGACAGCCTGCCGCCTTACGACATCCTGGACCGCATCCTGAAGGCCTACATTGAGGATTTGCGCAGTCCGCAGGAGATTGCCGACAAGTACGGCTTCGAGCTGAAGCTGGTGCGCGACATTGCCCTGCTGGTCGACCGCAACGAATACAAGCGCAAGCAGGCCGCACCGGGGCTGAAGATTACGTCGCGGGCTTTCGGATTTGGACGGCCGTTCCCTATTGCGCAGCGGTTTATTCCGTAAGGATTGCGACGGCGAGGAGACGTTCAGGTGAAGAGATTTAACACAGAGTGCGCAGAGGGAAGCGCACAGAGGTTGCAGAGAAGAATATGGGTCTCCACGCTCGCGACCCTGATCGCGCTGATTTGCCTGCCAGGTTTGGTGCTCGGGCAGGCTTCCGCGACGACGACGTCAGCCAAGAAGAGCTCCACCGGAGCGCCGCCTACGGCGCTGCAGAAGAGCGTTGAGGCGTACTTGCGGAATCTGTACGCGCTTGGACCCAGCGTGCAGCTTACCGTCTCAGCTCCCAAAGAAAGCGAAGTGCCGGGCCTGCTGGAGACTACGGTCGACGTAAAGGATGGCGAGAGTTCGCAGTCGGCCAAGTTCTATCTCAGCAAGGACGGGAAGTATCTGGTGCGCGGCGAAATATCGGACCTGTCGAAGGACCCACTGGCGGAAACGCGGGCGCGTATTCAGATGAACGATGCGCCATCGCTTGGCGACCCGACGGCTGCAGTTACATTGGTGGAGTTCTCGGACTTCGAGTGTCCAGTCTGCCGCAGCTTGCACGATGTCCTGCGCGGCATGCTGCCGAATTTTCCCCAGGTCCGGGTCGTCTTTAAGGATTTCCCGCTCGAGTCGCTGCATCCCTGGGCGCGGACGGCCGCGCTGGCGGGACGCTGCGCTTACCAGCAAGACCCGAAGGCCTTCTGGAAGGTCTACGACTCGATTTATGACCAGCAGGAGGTTATATCGGCCGCCAACGCCTGGTCGAAGATGACGGATTTTGCCGCTGCATCCGGCCTGAACGCGGATACCTTCAAGGCCTGCATGGCCAGCGCGGAAGCGGGAGCAGCGATCGACTCCAGCCGGGCTAACGGTCAGCAACTTGAGGTCAGTAGCACGCCAACCGTCTTTGTGAACGGGCGCCGGTTGGTAGGTGGCGATCCGCGCTTGCTGGAGCAGTACATCCGATACGAACTCGCACAGCCGAAGGCGGCGAAAGATGCGGGCAAGAAATGATTCGACCGGGGCGAGGGCCAACGTTGGCACCCGGCAACGCAGGCGGCGGGCCAGAGCACTTCGAGTGCTGTTAAGGATTACGCACGAAAACCATTGCCAGGCGATCCGAGTAGACCAGCTGGAATTGCGGTGAACGTTCTAACACGCGGCTAAGCGGTACGGTCGTCGGCAGCAGCACGAGATTAGCTCGGGTCAGGGCTGGATCCTCACTCCAACGAAGGGCCATCAAGGTGCCATACGACCGCCGGAGGGCATCGTCTCCGTACAAATTGGTGCGGCCGTCAATTGAGACAGGATAGTCCGGCAAATTGCCGATCAGGAATCCCCCCCAATTGAAGTTGTTGTAGATTGGTCCGGGAAGATGATGCTCCTGAATGAACTTGATTGCTTCGACCGGATAGGAGTCGTGTACCACCTGGAAGACAGCGCGATTGCTGAAACCGTTGTCAACCGCGCTCAACCCAATCACGAGCAGCACACCGGCAAGGACGCGACCTAACTGCAAGGCGCTAATTCCCAGCGCCGGCGCGCCCGCATGAGCTTCATTTCTGCGGACCGACCAAGCAATGATCGCGGCCGCCGTGATGCACACGAACCAAGCGTCGCGGATGGACCGAAACGATACCAGCAAAGTGACGATCAGCAGGGCCAATTTGAACGGATCGATTTTTCGACGTCCCAATGCGAAGAATGCGCCTGCGGCCAAAAGCAATTGAATATAATTTGCGATTTCGCGGAAGTTGAGCGCTTGATCTTCCAAAACAACGCTGTAAACGAACGTATCACGCGTGAGTTCAGAAATTACGCGGTACAGTCCGGCCGTGTACGGGTTGACCAAGGTCGCGACGAGGCAGGCAGCGAGGATCGCCCACAGCGTAAGCGGACGAAACGGAGAGTCGTCGCCAGCGTCGGCTTCGCCTGACGTCCATCGCTGAGCAGCCCAGCGCCGAGCAGTTGTAACAGCGGCGAAGAGTCCGGGTGGTAGAAGTCCGTAGACAAATTGAATATGAAAATTGGCCCAAACAAGAAACAGCAAGGGCAGCCAGTAGAGATACTTCACATTTCGGGATTCTTGCGCCCAGAAAATCAGCGCAAGCTCAATGGTGAAAAACAAGATGGAAAAGGCGACTGGTCGCGCGACGTTAACGCGGTTGAGGTCCATCGCCCAAACCGCTAGGGCTGCGAGCAACCAGGCCCACCAGAAACTGCCGCTGAGAGTTCGCATCAGCAAAAAGAGCACCAGAACTATCGTCAATTGGGAAATCAGGGCAAAGACTGTAATTCCTTTTAGACCGAGTAGCATATTCAGCGCGGCAACGATAACCTCGAACCCCCAGCTGTAAGCAATCCAAGTACGAGTTGCGCCCACAGCGGAAAAAAGGCCTTGGTGGGGAAAGGAATGGTGCGCGAGGATCCATTGCCCCACGCGCATATGCCACCAAATGTCTGGGTCGGCCGCCGCGCTCAAAGTGTGTAGCTGCTGAATGGGCAAGAGGCAAAGCAAACCTGCCAGGACAAGTCCTTGCACTAGATTCGACTCGGATACGGCCGTCCATGAGCGGTGCATGGGTACTACAGTAAGCGAAGGAATTGGGCTGTTGAATCTATTTTAGGTGCGTCGTTGTGTAATAAGCACGGCGCGCAACTCCGAAAGTTGACGAGGAGCAGAGAAGCGCAAAGGGAAGGCTATCGCGTCGTGATCCATGTGTGTGTGAGAGGCGAGCAGGGCACTTATATGTGTTTCGGAGGAGTGTGGGGGCGCGGCCTTGCCAGACCTTGTAGTTAACATAATATAACTTATACGACGCGATGTCAAGGGGATTCTTTGCGATTTCCACAGCTTTTTTCGGCTTTACCGGCTCTCCCCCGGGGCCCCTCCCTTCGTTGGCTTCCCCTTCGCGATGAGCTTCGCGTCGGCGGTGCGCCGTCTTCTAGGAGGTTGTAGGGGGCCTGGCAGGAGCCTGGCGCGGGGGGTGCGCCAGGCTCCTGCCAGCGTTGGGGGAGACTCTTGCCAGCGGCGTTGAGTTAATTGGTAGGCCGGAGTCGCGTTACGGGACAGTCCGGCGCGGCTGGCGCTGGGATCCGGCCGGCGGGCGTTCACAGAGGAGGTCGCAATCAGGGGTGGGCTTTGGCGGCGATGGCTCCGGCGGCGGCGCCGATGGCGAACCATTTGGCGTTGCGGGCGATGCGGCGGAGGACGCTGCCCCCTTTGACGGCGCGGACGGCTTCGTCCCGCTCGTGGGTCAGGACGGCGGTCTTGGCGCGTTCGTCGGTTAGGTCGGCTTGTGCGGCGGCGAGTTTGGCTTGGCAGGCTCGGCAGTCGAGGCTGAAGTCGTAGAGCGGTTTGAGATCTGCGGCGGGGATGACGGCCTGTGAGGCGACCACGGCTTTGCTCTTTGGCGCACCCTCGGACGGCGCTGGCTCTAAACCCTCAGGTCCACAAACCGGACCCTTCGCGGACCAGGGTAAACCTGAGCTACAGGTTTCCCTTTGCGGCTTGGTCATGGGATCTGGGGCTTGCAGCGTTATCGGCACGGGCAATGGGATCTGTTGCGGGAGTTCGCGGATGATTTGGGCTGGCGCAGTGACGGCGCGCTTCTCTGCGGCGAGTGCGGCGAGGGTTTGCACGAGCTGCGCGTCGCGGCCGTGCTGGCGGGCGGCAGCTTGCGCGAGAGCCTGGCGGCCTGTGGCGAGGTCGGCGGCGAGCTGTGCGCGGTCGCGGCGATCGGCGCGCCACGCGGAGAATAGAGCTAGAACGAGGCCGCACGCAATGGCAACTGCAGTGATGCGAATCGAAAAACGAGTGGGCATAGTGTGAGTCCTTGCATTCGCGATCGACAGAGCCTCAGGCCCTAAAAGGCAGGCCCTTCGGAGACTCAGGGTAAACCTGAGCTACAGCGATAGGGCAGACGCCTGGGCGGCTGGGGCGCAGCATGCTGCGCCCCTACAAGTAATGCGGCTTGCGGGCTAAGACTTGCGCTGGGTAGGCGGGATTGGAACCGCCGTTCCAGGCCAGGAGGGCGCGCGTGGTATCTCCGGCCAAGGCGTCGAATTTCTTGCGCAGCACTTTGCAGCCGATGGCCAGGCCTTGCTCGGGATCGCACAGCGTCGAGAGGAATAGGGCATCGAAGCCGGTTTCGCGGGCGACTTGCCCCATCACTTGCATCAGTCCCCAGGAAAAACCGCGGGCGTAGGCCTCCGAGGCGCTGACCTTGTTATTTGTATACAACGATGCGACGTATTTGGCGAAGAAGAGCGGCTCGTAGCGTATGGCCCATGGATTCCAGGCGGATTCCTTCTCGACGATGGCGCAGACCAGCGCGGGGTCGAGCGACTGCGCGGCCGCAGCGCGGCGCGCGAGTGCGATGAGTTGCGCGGGGAATGGCATTGTGATCCCAAAACTTGGGAACGAAAAAGCAGGTTCCTCGCTTCGCTCGGAATGACAATTTGAGAGATAGGCCTGCAACACAGGACAGCCAGAAATGGTGTCCCACTTACGGGCGGCGGCGGTGATTTAGGTCGACGAACTGGACTAGCGGCGTTTCGTCGAGCTCAATTCCCTGCCCTGCGGCGATTTTCTGCAGCGCGTTGTAGATGTGCGGCAGATGATTGGTGGCGATGTCGCGCACAAAGGCGCGGGTGATTTCGTCGTTGCGCATGCGGCGATGCAGCCAGCGCAGGAAGACAACAAACTGCACGGCGATGGGGACGAGCGTGGCCAGCCAGCTTAGTTTGTGCATCGGTGCTTGAACCTATTGGTCGGGATTTTCGCTGGTGATAGCTAGGAGGCCCGAGGGCTAAAGCCCAAGTTCGCCGACCTGCTCTACTCCGCGGGCTTGAAAGCCCGCTCCCCCGGACTGAAGTCCGGGGCTTCCACCTAAAGGAAGAGGCCGGGGAGGCCGCCTAGCGTGCCGCCGAGGCTGGAGCCTAGGGAGCTGAAGAAGCCGTTGGGGCGGGAGGCGTTGGCGCGGACGTTGAGCAACTCGGCGGGAATGCCGAGGGTGCGGCCGAGGAGATTGGTGTCCACGCCGAAGAGGCCGGAGAGGCCTTGCAGCGCAGCCATCTGGCGCTGGAAGGCAGTATTGCTGAAGGCGAGCTGATTTTGCTGCGCCTGATTCCCTTCCGCAATTCCCTTCTGGCGCGCGAGCTCGTCGGCAAGATCGGCGAAGCCGGCGGAATTGCGCGTGCGCGCGGCGCGATTCGCGGCGGACTGCTGCAGCGCATCGAAGGCGCTGCCCAGCGCGCCTTGCGACTGCGCAGTGACGGCGGCTTTGTCCGCGGGACTCAAGCCGGGATTGTTGGCGATGCTTTGGAATTGCGGTGCGAGCGAATTGCCGAGCTGCTGCTGATTGCCGAGCAGTTGCTGGTTCAGCGCGTTGATGCTGGCGAGTTGCTGGTCGGTGAGTTCGCTCGGCACATCCTGCGAAAGCACCGCGATGAAGGAGAGCCCAAAGCCCTGATAAAAATTGGTGACGAACTGATAGCGCGGCATCTCTTCCAGCGCGCGATCGTCGCTGAAGCGCTGCTCGAACGGCAAGTGCCAGTTCATGTCGTTGGGATTCCACCAGGCGTACTGCAAGCCTTGCCAGAAAAGCCGCGCCTGGCGAATGCGGCGAATCTCGTGCCGGCGCGCGACCACGCCTTCTTCGCGATATTGCCGCACCAGCTCGCGCAGCGCGTGCACCAGCTTCGGCTTGAGATCCTCGAGCCGCTCGTTGTTCGGGCCAAGATCGGTCGTGCCGAGTAGGGGCGCAGCATGCTGCGCCCCTACGATCGAGGTGTCGAACCGATTGGTTCCGTTTCCGCCGGCCGGAGCTACGGCGCTCGCCGCGTTTCCGTCCGCGGGAGCGATCGCGCCCGGCGTTCTGGTCCAAGTCTCAGTTGTGGGATACAGGTCCATTCGTTTGTCCCAGTTTTTGCGCAGACGCGGGTAGTGGCCGGTCTTTAGACCGGCCTGACCAATCTAAAGATTGGCCACTACAAATTCATTGCTTCGTTGCTTCCGCTTCTTTCCACGCCTGAATTTGGTGCCACGAACGCTTGCGCAGGCGCGGCCCGCCTGTGGCGGGCGGCTTCGCCGGCTCCGGATACTCCACCGGAGGAAATCCGGCCGTGCCCAGCAGCGAATTCGTCAGCGCGCGATTCTCCGCGCGCAGCCGCGCCACTTCGGTTCCGAGAAGGTCGACGTACCGTCCTTGCAGCAATCGTTGAAGGAAATCTTTCATGTGCTCGGTGCTACGCCAAAGCTAGCGGCGGCGCGGCAGCTTCTTTGGGCGAAACTGTTTGCGGGCTTCGGATTCGAGGCGCTGGGTATGAATGGCGCGCGATGTCGGATCCGTTGCGCTGATTTGCCGCGCGATCTGTTCGTCTAGCGGCATGCCAGTGACGAAGCGCGGCGCGCCGGGCGAATTTAGGGGCGGGGGCTGCCCCGCCCTGAGCGGCGCGTGTCCAGCGTAGCCGGACGGCGCTGCCCCGACACCGGCGAGTCTTCCGCCGGAGACCAAACCGTAGCGCGCGGCGTCGGCGGGATCGTCGCCGTCGACCTTGCGAATGTCTTCGACGCGGCGATCGTCGCGTACTAGCTGCGGCAAGCAATCGATGAGCTTCGCGCAATTGTCGGTGATCAGCCAGGAATCCGATTCCAGCAGCTGGTACATGAGCTGCCAGCCGCCGATGCGGTCGTCATCGGCAGGCGCGGGCCGCGGCAGACCGCTTGCTGCGAGCACTTCGCCGAGCTGCTCAGCTATCGATGCTTCCGAAGTGCGATGCGCGAAGGCATCCGGCGAGAGAAACACTTCGCTGATGCGCTCGCGCCCGCTGCGTTCGGCGATGCCCTGCGCGAGCATGCGCGGCGAAAGGCCGGACTGCACGAATTCGCGGTAAGTGACGATGCGTGATCCGTGCTCAGTGTTCCGTGACCCGTGCGAAAAACTCTGCGCTGAGTCCTCACGGGGCGCGGGCCACGAGTCACGCGTCGCGGCTTGCGGCATCGCGCAGTGCCAATACACGGCGCTGGGATGCTGGAAGCCCCAGTCGATGGAGATCCAGCGCGGCCACCACGGTTCGAGGCGCAACGCTTCGGCGCGCACGGTGTGGCGGCCAAACTCGAAGACGTCGAAATATTGCCCGGCGAAAACGTTCCAGTCGCCTTCGAGAAACGCGCGGCGCAAGTGTTCCGGCAGCGCTTCGAGCGTGCGATGATACGCTGCATCATTGGCGTAAATCGGGTTATCGGCCAGCTTTGCGCGAATGAAAGCGTAATCTTCGGGATAGTAAAGCTCCGGCCGCTCGAATCCGGGCGGCGGCTGGTGATCGACCCACAGCGCTTTCACCCAGGCGTGGCCGATGTTGCCGGGATTGCTCGCTCCGGCCATGCACGCAAAGCTCTTCGGAACGGGGCAGCGATTGCGCGAAGTGAGAAATTGCCACTGCTTCAGCGTGAAATGCGTCAGCTCGTCGAGACCGATGAACAGAAACTCCGCGCCTTGATACTGGTAAACGTCGTTTTCGTTGCGGCAGTAGCCGAAGCGGGTGGTCGAGCCGTTGTGCCACGTTACGATGTGCTTCGCTTCATTGTAGCGGCGATACATCGACCGCGGCACGTCGCGGCGGAAATATGCAAGCAGCGATGACTCCAACTCCGGGTACGTGCGGCGCAGGAGCAGCGAATCCGAGCCGGCGACTTCCCGCGCCTGATAAATGGCTTCCCACAGCAGAGCCTTGGTCTTGCCGGGACCGGCCGCGCCGCCAAATAAACGGTACTTGGCAGGGCTGCGATGAAACTCCTTCTGGCGTGCGAAGGGATCGTAACAATCGCTAAAGCGCGACGGAGGCTTGGGTTTGCGAGACACGCGTTTCGCGCTTAGCGATAAATCTTTGTGAAGCGCGCACCCACAAACCAAGCGGTGGCGCTGAACACAAATCCAATCTTCAATCCCAAGTGCATGCTGCGCCATGCGTTGAGATACGTCACGACGAAGCCCGCGACGCCCAAGATCTTCAGCACGCGATCGAGATAAACGGTTTGTGTAAGCTTCTCCAGCAGACTTTGCGATATGTTCATGGCCTGTCCCTTTCCGGTCGCGGCGCGTCGAAAATAATCGGCATTGGTTCGTCATCGGCGCACGGCGCGCGCTTGCCGTAGCGCAGCTCGCGCAGATAGGCCAGCTCGCGCTGCACGATTTTTGCGTCTCGTGAACGCAGCAGCTTTACTTCCAGCCGAACTAGATCCACGCGGCTGTGCACGGCGTCCACAAAGGCCTCCCCATCGATCGGAAGCGGCTCCAAACCTGGCAGAAGCTTCCGCGAGCCTTTTGACGCGCCCGTTTCTTTGCTGCCATCCTTCTCGTTACGGGTCCGGGAAGCAGTCCCCGCCGCTGGGGACTGCTTCCCTTCGCCCTGGGACGGAGCCACCTCAGCGCACGCCTCGCGGTCCGCGCGTGTCGCGGCCGAGGAAGCCGCGCCATTCGCAACGGAGAGTTCGCTTGCGTCGACAGACGCAGCCCTGCCCATCTCGCTCAACGAAATCGTGCCGCCGTTCGCGCCGCTGCTTTTTGCGAGCAGCGCGCCGTGTCCATTCGGTTTGTTTTTGGAGTTCATCTTCTAGTTCACTCGCTGCGCGGTTGCGGCTGGCGGTTTTGTACGCTCGGGAAAGCTGTGCAGGAACAATCCGAGCAGCGCGCCGCGCAGCGAATTCACGTGCGCGCGGCAGAGCGGATGCCCTTGCGCACGTGGCTGCTGACACCGCACAAAAGCGTTTCGGTGAAATCGCGAAACGCGATAGGCCATGCACTGTCTCATTGTGTTTGCCAGGC
>WNFT01004050.1_pt1 | contig 14174 bp, 10 predicted proteins | sample 5400191 | NCBI WGS metagenome assembly WNFT01 (sample SAMN13153359, study PRJNA577476) | soil metagenome | isolation source: 80 cm saprolite under Madrone tree | place: USA:California | collected 2016-06-14
CTAGTACTGCCGTTTTGAAAGAGGCAAACGGAGGTGCCAGAGAGGCGTACTAATCAGAATGTGACCAATGGGCCAGTGCCACCTGTCCTTTTGTACAGTAAATTGCCAGTATTGCGAGTGGGGACGGACTTGCAAGACCCACGGGCAATACTGAGGTGGCAAATGGTTCTTGAAGCGCTTCTCCTGATTGTTTCCATCCCGCAGATGGACGACGCCGCGAAGGCTGTTTCCGAGACGCCAGCCGTGACGGCGGAAAGCTCATCCAAAGATTCCTCGTCGGTATCCGCGCTACCCGCGATGCCGACTCCCAAGGCCGATGCGGAGGCGATTTTGCCAGCCGCTCCGGCCCCGCCCTTTCTCCCCGTGAAGCCGGTGTATACGCGCCCCCGCGAAACGCATCGCCAGCGCGTGATCTGGTACAGCCTGGCGGTAGCTGGGCACAGCGGCGCGGCGTTTGATGCGTGGTCCACGAAGCGCGCGGTCACCGGCGGATACGGGCAAGAGTCCAATCCGTTCTTGCGGCCATTCGCGAATTCGAATGCAATTTACGCGGCGACGCAGGTGAGCCCGGCGATCATGGATTATGTGGGCAAGCGGATGATGGTGAGCCAGAATCGCTGGATCAGAAAGATGTGGTGGGTGCCGCAGGTGGCGGGCGCCAGCTTCTCGTTTTATGCGGGCGCGCACAACGTCGGCGTCGTGCACTAAGAGTTCCCTCAAGCCCCAAACCGAAAGCCTCCCGGTGCCCCTCCTCACCGGGCGCTTTTGTTTCGGGGTAACGCGGGCAAATACGCGCGCGATGAAGCGAAGATTCAAATAAGAAAGGGGAGAGCCTTCCGGCTCTCCCCTTTTTTGTGATGGTGTTGCCGGTTAGAAATCCACGCGCAAGCCGAGCTGAATCCAGCGGGAACTGGAGTTGCGGTTGGCGGGGACCAGGGTCGAGGAGACCACGCCGAAGGTCGGCAGGTTCGTCAGGTCTAGCGCCGGGTTCAGGAAATCCGGGTGATTGAAGGCGTTGAAGAAATCGGCAGAGATTTCGAAGCCGTACTTCTCGTGGAATTTCGTCTCTTTTCCGATTCGCATATCGAGGTTCCACAGGCCAAAGCCGCGCATCGGCCGGCTTCTGCCCGTTCGGCCGTCGGAGGCAAGAAGAATAGTTCGGAAGTCGTTGATAGCGGCCGAAGGATTAGCAAAGTAGTTGATTCCGGTGCCCGAGCCTCCACCCGAGCCGCAATTGGGGCCGTCGCCGGAGGAGGCGACGCCATTTGTACTGCACACGTTATGGTGGACTCCACCGCCGAGGGAACTGGGATCCACGGTTGGAATGGCTCCTTGCGCTACACCAAAGATAATTCCACCGCCCAAAGAACCTCCGGAAAGGCCCTCGGTCACGGTAAGTGGAGTGCCGCTGTTCGCGCGGAAGATACCGGCGGTGTACCAGCCGCCAATAATCTTGTTGAACCACTCCTGCGAGGAACTACCCAGGCGATGTCCATGACCCAAGGGCAGATTGTAGTTATAGGTGGCGTTGAAAATATGGGTGCGATCAAAAAACGACGGTCCGTATTCAAGCTTTGGGTTATAACTCGATGCATAGTAGCTCGCGGAGTTCTGCACCGTCCCGATCTGGTCGAGAGATTTCGAGAAGGTGTAGTTGAGGTCGAACTGCAAACCATGCCAGCCCCGGTTGTGCAAGGCGATAAAGGCCGCGTGATAGTTCGACATGTCACGGTGCGTCCTGACAAACAGATCGAGCATGCGCAGGTTATTAAATGTCGGCAGCCCGAGGCCAAAGGCACGCACGATGTCCATATTGAGGAACAGGTCGGAGACGTTGAAGGATGAGAAGTCCCCCCCAAAACTAGTCGCCACGCATGCCGTGGAGGTAATGTTCGTGGGGTTACCCACTGAATCTCGTCCACATCCGACACCGAAGCCGGGAAGCAGATTTTCAAACCACTGCTGGGTTTGGAAGGCAGGATTGACAGTTCCGTTCGGAAGAACTGGCGTAACACCGGCGCGGAGTTGGCCTGACACAGTGTCGTAGGCCTGGGCGAAGGTCTGGCTCGAGATCTTATCCTTGAACATAATGGGAGATGAGTTGAAATTTGTGTTGTTCAGCAAATCGCGGGCGAGGCGCCCGATGTAGCCGACCTCCAGCAGCATGTTGCCGCGCATTTCGCGCTGGATGGTGAAGTCAATCATGTGGCTGCGGCCGACCTTGAAGTCGGGGTCGTTAGCGAAGCTCAAGATCTCCGAGAATGGGTTTTGGGGAACCACGGGTATGGATTGTGCGCCGAGCGGTGCCGGAGTGGGGATGGCGCCATCCACGCCGACGCGGAAGATCGAGCCGCCGGGAGTGGTATTCACAGCGCAGTTGGCCACGATGCCGTTGGCATCGCAAGTCGGTGCAAAAACCGTTAAGGTCTGCGCGAAACCGACGCCGAGCATGGGGATGATCACGCTTCCCACGGTGTTGATGCGGTCGTAGGCGATGCCATATCCCGCTCTCACCACCGTTTTGCGGTCTCCAAACACGCGCCCGAGGATGCCGCTCCCGTGAGACGGATTCCAAGCGACGGAGAACCGCGGGGCCCAGTCGCCATAATCTACGGAGAAGGCGTCGCTTCGTCCGGAACTGTTGATAGGCATATAGCCGATGGTCGGATTGTAGAAGTCGCCGTTGGCTGCGGCTGCGGCTTTGGCGTCCAAGTATCCCTTGGCAGTAAAAATGGAGTTGCCATTGTCGTTGTTCACCATAATGGTTTGTTTGCCGTCCTTCTCGTGCGGAGTGGTCTGCCATCCGTAGGAAAGGCCATAGGTAAGTGTGAGGGAAGGCTTGATGCGCCAAGTGTCCTGGGCGAAGAAGTCATGGGACCGCAGTGTCGCACGCGCGATCAAAGTGGTTCCAAAAGGAAGAGGATTCAATTTCCCATCGCTGGCTGTGAGGATGCCGACGTTATCAACGAGCCCAAGCGAGGCGGCATAGAGACGATCCCACCGAGTCACTTCCCCGGAGGGGAGGCCTGGCGGGCGGTTGGCGGCAGGAATACCGAAATTGTGATCGCCGTCGAGGGCGGCGACGAGCGAGTTAACCGATCCAATGACTTTGTCATCCCGGTCGTGAATCGTTGGGAGCCAGCGGGCTTCAGCTCCAGCCACAACGGTGTGTTTGCCCCTGATCCAAGTCAGGGTCTCAACATATTGCTTGTTGCTGTCATAGATGGCTTGGTGCCGCGCCCGCTGCGTGTCAACATCCACGATGGTGTCCAGGAAGCCTCCACCTGTGGCTAGTCCAGGGGCCAAAGAAACAAATCCGGTTTGAGAAGCGTTCGAAGCGGTTCCCGGCAGGGCGAGCTGCTCTGCAGAACTGCTGGGGCGAATGACGGTAAAGTCTTGCCTACTGCGAACCCACCCGCCGCGGAAACTGTTCAACAGGTTTGGCCGGATTTGCCAATCCAGCCCGCCGATGATGGAATCACCGCGTAATTGGGAACCGCTAGGCGTACTCGGCGTGCCGCGAAGATCAATCTGGCTGCCGTTGGGACTCAGACTGCGGTTATACGAATAGCGGCCGAAGAAGTGAACTTTGTCCGTGAAGCTGTGATCCAACTTAACAGCGACACCGTCGTTCTTAAGCCCCGCGGGAACCGTGCCCCGGAACCCGAGGATATTCGCGCCATCTGCACCCGCCACGGTATTGTCGTTTCCACTCGGCATCAAGGCCCAAAGCGCCTTGACCGTCGGGCTAATGCCGAGCCCACGTGGGTCGCACGCGGTGGTTCCGCCTGCGCCGCAGGCAGTCGAAGTAGCGAGGTCGTATTGTTTACCGCCAAAAACCAGGATGCCCTGCTTCAGCGTGTCACTAGGGACGAGCCGGGTGAAAGCCAGCGCCTGGGGGAACCGCCGAATCTCGTAGTTCCCAAAGATGAAGGTTTTGTCTTTGCGGATGGGCCCTCCGAAACTCGCCCCCACGCGGTTGTCTTTCGTCTCCGGCTTCTTCGTGAAGGAATTTCCATTCCCATCGGGCGTGTGATTCAACTCCCAGGTGTTGGCATTGAGGTTGTCATTTTGATGAAACCAGTAGGCCGTACCGTGATATTGGTTTGTGCCACTGTGGCTAATCAAAGTGATTTGTCCGCCCGAGGAGCGGCCGAACGTAGCATTGGCGTTTGTGACGCCGACGCGGAACTCGTCCACAGCATCTACACCGACCGGGATGATGGGAGCTTCGTTCGCGCCGCCGGTGATGACGTTATCGGTAATATCGATGCCGTCTAAAGAAACGGTGTTCTGGTCGCTGCGCGCACCCGCTATCGTCCCACCGCCATTGCCGAAGCCGGTCGCATCATCATATGGTGTTGAGCCCGGCTGCAGCGTGAGCAGTTCGGTTGCATCGCGGTTGAGGGTGGGCAGCCGAGTCAGCATCTCACCGGCCACGACGTTTCCGACGACCGCGTCAGTGGTCTGGAGTTCGGCCTGAGCTCCTGCAGAGACTTCCACCGTTTCGCTCCCAGAACGAATTTCCATCTTGACATCAACTGTATAGCTTTTGGTCACGTCGACGATCAGATTCGCCACGACGAAAGTGGCAAAGCCCGCCTTGGTGATCGTCACCTTATACGTGCCTGGAGTAACTCCCGGGAAGGTGAACTGGCCGGATGAATTTGTCATTACTTCCTTGGTTTCATTCGTTGCCATGTTGATGAGTTGCGCTTTAGCATCCGGAACGACCGCGCCGCCAGGATCCGTAACTGTTCCCAGAACAAGACCTGTGTTCGAGGTCTGCGCCCACGCTGGGGCAGAAGACAATAATGCAGCGGCCAAAACACTTGCGACAAAAATTCTGACGAAGAATTTCATGATACCTCCCACCACCGAGTCAGTTGAAGAGCAGGGACGGAGTTCCGGCAGGAATGAGCAGACGCTCCAGAAATCAAAGCGAAGACAAGAGTCGCAAAGGATTTCTTTTGAAGATTTGAGGAATCCTCACTCGAGTCGCACACCCAGATTGGAGTGAAAAAGAGGCGCGCTGCCGGAGAGAAAAGGCGATGTACCACCACTTGGAGGCTCCACTCCTACAAACTGTGGGTCTGCAATACACTGGGAGCCGGACAGGTGTCAAGCACAAATTCATTGGATTGGAAAAAAGAAACGTTTGTTAGCGGGGCGGTATTCGCGTAGAGCGGGAATAAATAAACAAAAGAGAAGGTCTCTGTAAAAATATATCCATAGACAGGGCTAGCGCGGAGACAAGGCGGGGGCAAGAGGCCTGATATTGAAACAAACGTTTCGTATCCAGTTGAGCATAACTGCGGTGTCGTGCGCTTCTAGGAGGTTGCTGAAGGGGGAGTCAGAAAGGCGAATTCCAGTAGTTCGCGAAAGGCGTCGAAACATGAAGTGAGTGGAATATTTGAAGTTGAGATTCTTTCCGGCGGGAGCCGGAATCTTCGATCGGGCATCCTGGCCGGACGCCCCCAGAATGACAATTGCGACTTCATCTGCAGCCTGCTAAGTGGCTTTCTCAAAGCAAAACGGAGAGCGCGCCGAACCGATCGGGGCGCTTTTGCTTTTGGCGGCATGGCTTAAGAGTCTGTGTGAGAACTCGAAATTCATACCCTCAGCGGATAAAGCCGGGATTGAATTTGGGCGACTTAAGGCACGGCTGAAGCCGTGCCCTGACGAGAAACAAGAGTTGCCACACGGATCCTAATAGCTGCGCGAACGAATTGAGGCTACTTGCCGAGGACGAGTAGGACAAAGGAGCCGGGCTTCATTTTGCCGCGGCGTTCGCCCGGCGCGGGCGGATCGAAATCAGCGGCTGGAAGAAAAATGTTGTGGGTTTTGAGGTCGAGGCCCATGGTGCGGGCGCTCCGCTTGGTGGGAACATTTTCGACAACTGTATATTTGTCCGGGGAATCCTCGTGGATCACGGTGAGGGTTCCTTCGCCGTTGGAAGCAAAGGCGAGCTGAGTGGCCGGTTCGAAAGCGCTGGCGTCAACACCTTCACCGATTGTGGGGGCGGCGACGACTTTCCCCGTGTCCGCATTGACGACCGCCATGACTTTTTCATCGCAAACAGCAAACAGACGGCGGCTCTTGCGATCCATGGCCAATCCTGAAGGCGACTTGCATGGGGCGAGGGGCCAGCGATGCGTTTCGGTGATCTTCTGAGAGTCGATCTGGATGAGTTCGGAAGTGTCTTCGTTGTTCACGAAGATGCTGCCCTTGCCGTCGGCGACGGCGAATTCAGGTTTGCCGCCGAGAGCGAGCGTGCCGGCGACGGTGCCGTCGGCGGCGTTGATCGCCGTGGTGTTCTTGCCGCGGCCATTGAAGGTGAAGACGCGTTTGCTGACGGAGTCGTAGACGATGGCGTCGGGATTGGCGTCCGTTTTAACTATGACAATGGTCTTCAACGTCTTGAGGTCGAAGATGGTTACATCGTTCGAACGGCCGTTACTGGTGAAGCCGCGGCCGAGTTCGGAAGCGATGGCGATGCCGTGAACGCCTTGCGTGTCCGGGATGCTGCCGACGACTTCGTACGAATCCGCGTCCAGCACGACAACCTGGGTGGCGTGAGAGACGTAGACGCGGCGGGCGTCGCTGTCGACATAGACGTAGTCCCAGCCGCCTTCACCGCTGATGGGAACGGTCTTGATGACTTTATACCCGGACGCGCCGGGGGCGGCAGAGGCAGCGAGCAAAATTGCGCCGGTGAAAATTGCGACGACGAGAGCTGCGGCAGCTGCGAGAATTGTGATGCGTTTGTAATTCATAGAATCCCTCTTTCTTCGCGATCAGGGCTTGGCCTTATGTTGCTCGAACCAGCCGGCCACGTAAAGCATTTTAGCGATGTGGTGGCTGGGGCGACGGCCGATGCCGTGAGGTTCTTCGGGGACGCGGACGAGGACCGCGTCCACATTGAGAAGTTTGAGTGCGGTGTAAAACTGTTCGGCTTCAGAAATCGGGGTGCGGAAGTCCGCTTCGCCGGTCATGACCAGAGAAGGAGTCTTGACCTTGGCGACAGAGTTAGTGAGAGAACGCTGCATGTAGTTTTCGGTGGTTTCCCACGGAAGCGCAGGAAACCAGTATTTGGTGATGAAGGGAATGTCCGAAGTGAGAGCAAAGCTGTACCAGTTGATGACCGGATAGAGAGGCGCGGCGGCACGGAAACGGTCGGTGTGCTCGATGGTCCAGCAGGTGAGGACGCCGCCGCCGCTGCCGCCGGTGACAAAGAGATTGTTGGTGTCAATGTAGCCCTTGGCGATGACCGCGTCCACGCCGCTGTTCATGTCGTAAAAATCGTCGCCGGGATAAGCGTGATGGATGAGGTTGGCGAATTCTTCGCCGTAGCTGGTGCTGCCACGAGGATTCGTGTAAAGGACGACGTAGCCCATCGAGGCCCAGACCTGCTTTTCGAAGTCAAAGCGGCCGCCGTAATCGGCGAAGGGGCCACCGTGAATCTCGAGGATGAGAGGATATTTTTTCGTTGGGTCGAAATCCGGTGGATGAATGATCCAGCCCTGGATCTTGCGGTTGTCTTTTGACGATTGGTACCAAATCTCTTCGACATGGCCGGGCTTTTTCTGTGCGAGGAGCTCCTGGTTCAAAGAAGTGAGCACTTTCATCGCCCCCATGTTGTTAATGGCGACGTCACCGGGATTGTCTGGGCGGCCGTAGGTGGTGGCGATGAGCCCGGTGCGGGCCAAAGAAAAAGAGCCGCCACCGTAAGCACTGAGAGTGGAAGCGACGTGATCGGCAATTTTCTTAAAGGCGCCATCGACTGAGTAGAAGCCGATTTTTGTGTCGCCCTGATCGGCGTAAAGAAAATAGACACCGCTGTTGTCGGGAGCCCAGTCCGGGCCTTGAATGTCGCGATCGCGCGTGTCCGAGAGGGAGCGGGAGCCGCTGCCATCGCGGTTCATGAGATAGAGCTTGGTGGTCTGGTGACCCTGATAGCGGTCGTCGAAACCGGTGTAGGCGATCCACTTTCCGTTCGGAGATACCGCGGGAGAGTTATCAGGTCCCTTGCGGTTGGTCAATGCGCGTAGCGAGCCGTCGGCGACGCCGAACTCATAGACCTCGGAATCAAAATATTCGTGATCGGATTCGGGATGGCGGTTGACGGAAAGGATGAGGTATTTTCCATCAGGAGTCCAGGAGGCGCGGGAAGGGCCGAATTCGTTGCCGCCGTTGGGGAAATTGCCATTGGTGATTTGCCGCGGCGCGCCACCCTCGGCGTTGACGACAAAAACCTGCATGTAGCCGGGCTTCAAGTATCCCGTGCCATTGAAACGATAGACGAGGCGATCGTAGGCAGCGGGAGGATCGGCCCACTTTGCGCCAGAAGGAGGAGCGGGAAGATCGGCGAGATGGGGACCCTTTCCAAGAACGAGAGCGGAGAAGGAGAGCATTTTGCCATCGGGCGACCAGGCGATGGCGTCGGGCGCTTGCTCGAGATTGGTGATGCGCGCGGTTTGGCCGGTGTCCATCCAGCGGACGTAGAGTTGCTGCTTGCCGTCGGCATCGGAGAGATAAGCGATGCGTGTGCCATCGGACGACCAACGCGGAGACACGTCGCTGCGATTGCCGGTGGTGAGCGGGCGATGATCCGATCCGTCGGTGTTGATGGTCCAGAGATTTGAATAGCGTTTGTCGGTCATGGGATCGGCGAAGCGGCGGACGTAGACGATTTTCTTACCGTCGGGAGAAATTTGCGGATCGGTGGCGGTTTGTAGCTGGAACTCATCCATCGCCGTGAGCCGGTTGGCAGAGTCCTGGGCCCGGATGGCAGGAGAAGTTGCCAGTAAGAGAGCTGCGGCCAAGAACGCGCCAACAATGCGTACATTGAATGTCATGCGGAAGGACCTCCTCGCGCGGGGGGAGTTAACAACGTGAAGCACCACATGTCAAGATGTTGAGAAAAGATGTCGAAGGAGATGCGAGAGCTGCGTTGACACTCTTGCGTGGGCTTCGTTAGACTGACTTGAGTCGTTAATACAAGCGTTCCTGCGTACTGTTCCCCGGTAGCTCAATGGTAGAGCATTCGGCTGTTAACCGAAGGGTTGCTAGTTCGAATCTAGCCCGGGGAGCCAGTTTTCAAAATCGACGCCCGCGGACACAAATGACTGTTGGCGATGCCTATGGGCGGAATTCGCATCTACAAGCATGTCAAAGAGTTGGCGGAAAACAGCCGTAAGCTCGCCTGCCTTCCAGGAGTAGTTCGAGAGTACGAAGTTTAAGAGTCGCCGTTTCTCACGCGGTTCCTGCTTTTGGAACAGGCTGTGAGCCCGCTTTGCAAGCTCGAGGAGCTGAACTCCTTCCTCCAGGTAGGTCTGATTCGCGGTCTGGTGATCTTCAATCGAGCGAAGCAACCGGCCCTGCTCAAGCCGCCACTCGGAAGCCTTCCTGTCGAAAAAAGCAGCGTCTATCCGCCCGTCCAGTTTGTCCACATACATCGCGTCAATTCGGCTCTGAAGGCGACTGTATTCGCTTTCTTGTAGAGGCGACTTTACGTCGCCGCTATCCTGCGTGTGGGCGCGATACATCGTGCCCCATTTTGCTTTTTGTCTCTTTCTAATTTCTAATTTCGCTTTTCGCCCCGTCCCCCAGCCTCTCGGCGCGCTTGCCAATCTTTTTCAGTATGGTTTCCAGACTTCGCAATTCCTTCGGACTGGCATCGGCAAAGACTTTTCCGATTTCGGCGGAATGTTTGCGAAAAACCGGCGTGATTAATTCTTTGCCTTTTGGTGTGAGCGATACGACGCGGACCCGCCGGTCTTCAGGGCTCTCGACCCGGCTTACCAGGCCCCTTTCGACGAGGCGGTCCACGGCCACGCTGATCGAGCCGGGCGTAAGGTACACCTTTGGGCCGATCGTATTCACCGGCAAAGGTCCTTTGTTGAGGAGAGCCTCAAGTATCCGGAAGTCGGTATCGTCGATTCCCGTCTCCTCAAGTCCCGCATAGAGATATTTCGCGGCCGCCCGAAAGGCCTTCCCCAATACCAGCCAACAGTGAACCGGGTCTCGCGACTTCTTGTCCATGACCAAACTATTTTGCTCTTGTATATAACCGATGTCCAGCACAATGTATCTATATCAATAGACTTGGCATCAATAGATAGCGGAAGAGAGGCACGCTGTATATGGAACCCGCAAATAAGAAGCTGATCGCCGTTTTCGGTGCTACGGGGCAGCAAGGAGGCGGAGTTGTGCGCGCCCTGCAAGCCAGCAGCGAATTCAAGGTACGCGCCCTGGCCCGCGATCCAGACAAGCATCGGCAACTCGCCGAAGAGGTCGTCAAAGGGGATCTGGACCACCCGGAATCACTCAAAGCTGCATTCGAAGGCGCATATGGCGTCTTTCTGGTCACCAACTTTCGGGAAGCAGGTACTGGAGAGTTCAAGCAGGCCACGGCGGCGGTACGCGCTGCCAAAGATGCCGGCGTCAAACACTTTGTCTGGTCTACGCTGCCCAATGTAGAGGTGATCAGCGGGGGCAAGTTCGACGTTCCCCACTTTACCGGCAGGGCCAAGATTGATCAGGTCGTGAAGGAAACCGGGTTCCCGCATCATACGTTCGTCATCGCGCCCGGCTACTACCAGAATTTTGTGGGCTTTTTCGCTCCGCATAAGCAGCCGGACGGGTCCGTAGGGTGGGCTCTTCCGCTTGATCCCGATGTGCGTTGCCTTCACATGGGCGACATCCGCGAACTTGGCGACGTCGTCGCCGGGGCATTCGCACATCCAGACCAGGCGGGCAACGGCGAGTATCTGCCACTCGTCGGTGATTTTCTAAGTTTCAACGGAATCGTTGAGACTCTGAATCGACAGGGCCACCATTTCTCATACAGGCAGATCCCAAAGGAAATTTTCGCCGGTGCTTTTCCGGGTGCAGCGGAAGTAGCCGAGATGATCGGTTACTGGCAGGCGCATACGTATCTGGGTTCGGATTCGTCCGATCAAATTGCGCTCGCAAGGAAGATAGCCGGCCGGCAGCCGACCTCGTTCTCGGCGTGGGCTCGAGTAAATTTCCCGGCTCCAGGGAACGTCCACTCAGCAGCACGCTGATTGAAAACGGAAGGAAATCGATTTTGGCCGGTGCAGACGAACTAAGTTTGCGCGGTTCTTACTAGGCGGATTCAACAAACAAAAGGAGGAAGTTCATGGCAACGGATTCGATCGCAATTTCCAAAAATACGGAGGCAACAAGCTTCTGGCAGGGTGCAGTAGTCGTTCTGGGACGGTTTTTCTTCGCGCTGATTTTCCTGATGGCTGGAGCGAATCATTTTTCCAGGCAAACGATCGCCTTTTCGGCTTCTCAAGGCGTTCCTTTGGCTTCCATCGCGGTTCCGCTTTCTGGAGTGCTGGCCATCGCTGGCGGCCTCAGCATTTTGCTGGGCTATCGCGCGAAGCTTGGTGCCTGGCTCATTGTGCTGTTCCTCATCCCTGTCACATTGATGATGCACAAGTTCTGGACGGTAACCGATCCCATTATGGCGCAGATACAAATGATTCTCTTTATGAAAAATGTCTCCATGCTCGGCGGCGCCTTGCTGATTTCTCAGTTCGGAGCGGGACCGTTCAGCCTGGATGCCCGCCGCTCGCGTTAAGCGTCCAGAGAGAGAGAACCAAAATGCGCAATCCATCTGAACCAATCAGTCTTGCTGCCGTCAAAACCTCGATCTCACAGGAGGCCCTCGACCAGCTATTTCGCGAAGCGCGCACACACTCCACTTGGCTTCCTGAACCCGTGCCCATAGAGCTCCTGCGCAAGGCTTACGAATTGGCGCGTCTTGGGCCGACCAGTGCTAATGCCTCGCCTGCAAGGTTCGTTTTTCTAACCACTCCAGGCGCCAAGGCGCTCCTCAAGCCAGTTCTGGCGCCCGGCAATGTCGACAAAACCATGGCCGCTCCGGTCACCGTCATAATCGCTTGGGACACCGAATTCCACGAGAATCTTCCCAGGCTCTTTCCTCAGGCGGACATACGTTCCTATTTCGCCGGAAATAAACCTCTCATTGAGGAAAACGCCTTCCGCAACAGTTCATTGCAAGCCGCATACTTCATCCTGGCCGCGCGCGCTTTGGGATTGGATTGCGGACCGATGTCCGGTTTCGACGCCGACAAACTGAATGCGGCATTCTTTCCCGACGGCAAGTGGAAGGTCAATCTTCTCTGCAACCTGGGCTATGGAGACCCCAACAAGCTCCACCCACGCAATCCTCGCCTTAATTTTGAGGAAGCATCCGTAATTCTGTAAGGTCGACTCTCGTCAACAAGCGATGGAGAGAGCACCTTAAGAGGAAAAAAGCCACGGCAAGGGAATGGTGCAGCCTTTGCGGTTCCACGGTGCCGAATTTCCTCGAGACTCGCGGCGTAGAGCGGATGCACGAACACGCTTCGACGATCAACAACAATCCAATAACAAGGAAGAAGGATGAGTATGGCATCGAAACCAAAGAGAAACGCAATTACAGAGCCCCAAGCAACCTCCACCCACGCCGAGAGGGGAGAGGTTTCAGCAGGGAACTCGGCGCGTGACGAGGAAATCAGACGTCGCGCCTACGAAATCTATCTCCAACGCGGCCAACAACCAGGCCGTGAGCTGGACGATTGGCTCCAAGCCGAACGCGAACTCGAACACGGGGTGCTTCGCCGCGCCCAGGCGGGCTAGGTAGGAAACCCCGCGGGTGGCGGATGCCCCATACGGAAGACGCGGGCCGCGAGGTCCGCATCTCACAAGACCCTCAGGGATGCCCTAGTAGAAACGCCCGGTGGCTGCGACCCGAGTCAAAATCGTCTCGACGCGTTAAGGTACTCCATTTGTGCAACATAACCAGTGAAAACCACAAAGCCGAACAAATAGGCTACAACAAGGATCCCAGAGTGAGTCTTGAAAGCTGGATACGGGCACGTAAAGGGAATCTGACGGAACCGCACCAGTAAGATTTCTACCAGCACAGCGGTGCACAGAGTCAGTATTACGGTATGCAGCAAAGCGACCATCCAGCCACAGAATGCCAGCGTCACTAGGAAGCATGCGGGCGCGAGCCAGGAAAGAGAAAACGTGAGAAGGACTCGCCTCGCAATGCCCCTGGCTTCGTGCCGGTCACGGTCCAGCCAGAATCTGAATATCCAATTCGCTCGCAAGTCCGCAGGGATTTCGAAAGCAAAACGAATGCCGATAACCATGCAGTAGCTCAAGATGAAGGGCACAGATAGAAATTCCAGAGCCCGTGACGATGGAAAGAGGATTCGGTGCAGAAGTGAGAGCGTTTGCCGCCGCGACTAGTCCCAACGCCAAGAACCCTAAGACGACCTGAAGATGACCGTCGCTTCGCAGAAGCGTTCTCGCGACAAAATGATAGCAGGCGCGTTGCGACGGCGTACGGAGAATCCCCTTGTGAAGCAGGCCAAGTAGCGACAGGGAAAACCGCAGTCGAGGCAGGGGACCGGCGTCCGGCGCTTCAGGAATTCGAATAAACGATCTGCGAAAGCTAGCCACGTAAGTCAGGATAGCTGTGAAAAACGCCAATCCCAGAGCGACGACTGCTGCTCTGGTCATGTTGGCAACAAACGGTTCGCCGCCTCTGCCCCAAACCGTTCGTGACAGTCCCAAGAACGAAACTGGGGGCAACAATGAGACTCTATGAGCATTTGCGATAGACATCTTAGAAAGTAAATCGGGAACGGCAATACTGCTGCCAAGCAATACCAAAAGCCAGATGGCCACCAAGAAACGAGCAAAGAGGGAGATTCTGCGGAACACAGCGGCAGGTAGGAGCGCCATTAAGAGGCCAGCCAGCGCAAATACAGCAAAGCAGCTAAAAGTGCTTGCCAGGAAGACGGCCACGGTGTGGCCCGCTGCAAACCGGAAGAAAAGAGAAAAGGAACTTTGAGAACCACCGACCACAGCCACAGGAAATAAGACCAAGGAGGCGGCATTGACAACGAGCGTAAAGACGCCAGTGAGAACGAGGATAGCGCTTAGATTTGCGAAGAAAAGGCTACGAACGGAGATCGGCAGGGGCACTAGGTTCATGTAGTCGCGCCGATCCAGAAAAATAGTGTCCCAGCGCCACAGTGCCGCAGCTCCAGTAACGACCACTGAAAGCACTATGAAGAAATATTCATCCGGTATCGTCGCCGTAAACGGATCGAAAACTCCATCGC
>WNFT01003168.1_pt1 | contig 14169 bp, 14 predicted proteins | sample 5400191 | NCBI WGS metagenome assembly WNFT01 (sample SAMN13153359, study PRJNA577476) | soil metagenome | isolation source: 80 cm saprolite under Madrone tree | place: USA:California | collected 2016-06-14
CCCATCGCCGGCTGGGTCGTCGCCCGGTTCGTCGAATTGGATCTGCCGGATCCCGTTCGCGAAGGCGCGGCATCGGCAAATCTGCGCCCGGTGGCATGGTTTGAACTGAATCGCGTGAGCGACCCGTCGGGCGACAAACCACAGTATCTTGTCGCTGCAGGGCGCGGGCCGGAAGGCCAGGTCTGCGACTTTACGTCCCTTCGCGTGTACACCTGGTACGTAAAAAAAAGCCGGTATGAGACGGCGTTCATCGAAAACGATCTGTGCGGGGAGATGCCCGTGCGCATTGGCAAAGGCCCTAAGGGCGAGCCCCAATTTCATTTCAATGTGATTGGCGGAAACAAAGACGAACGTGTCTACCGGCTGATGCAGACCGTTGTCCGGCGCGTGCGGCAACCGGGCGAGGCTGCAGGGAAACGGGCTCCAACGAAACCCGCCAAACGCGCACGGAAGTGAGATGCAGTTTCAAGATTCAAGCGCCTAGACAGAGAGCGAGACGATGACGCTGCACATCAGCGAAGCCGAAGTGCGGGCGGTGTTAACCATGCCCATGGCGGTGGAAGCCGTGGAAGAGATCTCCCGCAAGCAAGCCACGGGAGAAGTGGTCGTGCACCCGCGCAGGCGATTCGAATTGCCCGGCGGAGGATTTTTTCACTACATGGCCGCGGCGGATTTCTCGATGGGCTTTGTGGCCATGAAGCAATACACCTACGTGCGCGGCAAGCTTCGGTTTCTTGTTCCTCTCTACGAGATGGCCACGGGAGACTTGCTCGCGCTCATCGAAGCGGACTACATGGGTCAACAGCGGACGGGCGCAGCCTCGGGAGTAGCCACAAAATATTTGGCGCGCAAAGATTCACGCGTGGCGGCGATCATCGGCACCGGCGGCCAGGCGAAAACGCAGCTCGAAGCGGTTGCGGCCGTTCGAAAGCTGGAATCCGCGCGTGCCTATGGGCGCGATGCGGGGAAGCGTGAAAAGTTCTGCGCGGAGATGTCTGCACGGTTGCGCATTCCTGTCCAAGCATGCACGTCGGCGGCGGAGGCGGTGCGCGGCGCGGACATTGTCTCCACCGCCACCACGGCCTCACTGCCAGTTGTCAATGGGGCGGATCTGGCGCCCGGAGCGCACATCAACGCCATCGGAGCCAATCACGCACACAAGCGCGAACTGGACGACGAGGCAGTGGCGAGCGCCGACATCATTGTCGTGGATTCCGTGGAACAGTCGCGGCAGGAAGCCGGCGATCTGATTATTGCTTTTCATGGCGATGAGATTTGCTGGACCGGGGTCAAGAAACTTTCCGAAATTGTCGCGGGAAAAGCCAGCGGCAGAACCAGCGATTCGGAGGTCACTCTTTTTAAGTCGAATGGCATCGCGTCCTGGGATCTTGCCGTGGCCATGAAGGTCTATGCGATAGCACGAGAAAAAAAGCTTGGCAGGGAATTGCCGCTGTGGAGCGATGGCGCGAAAGGCTAGGCGGGCAGTCTATTTATCTTTTTGCTTGAGCTTGCGCCGCAAGGCGTCATGCAAACGCGCCTTCAATTCGTTCGGTAGTTCAACCGCTCTCGAACCGCAGAAAACATTCACGGTCAGCTTGGTCTGGTCGACCACCATCTTGCACTCCTCGCAGCACTCCAGATGGCGTTCGAGTTCCTGCTTTACGGCTAGATCGAGATCGCCGTCGATATAATTCGAAATTTCGAGAATGACGCCCTGGCAATTCAATTTATGCCACCCTGCCGAAAATAGCGATTCAGCCTCTGGCGTAGTTTGAGCCGAGCCCGCAACAGCCGGGATTTTACCGCAGGAATCGAAATACCTAGAACTTTGGCAGTCTCTTCGGTGGAAAGTTCTTCGACGTCGCGCAGCACGAACACAACACGAAAATCCGGCTCGAGCTTGTCTATGACCTCGGAAAGGATTTCGTGCATTTCCGTCTGCGCAAACCGCTGCTCCGGGCTGGGCCCCCAGTCCTCAACTTCGCGGGGCATCAGGTCTTCCTCGCCTTCGACCGGTTCGTCGAGAGAGAACTGATTCGGGCGTCGTTTGCGGAGCCGCATCAGCGCTTCGTTCGCGGCAATGCGGACGAGCCAGGTGTAGAAGCGCGAATCTTCCTGAAAATCCTTCAAGTGGGAATAAGATTTGAGAAAGGCGTCTTGCATCGCGTCTTCGGCATCCTCGCGGTTGCGAGTGATATTCATGGTCAAGCGAAAGATTTTTGCTTCGTAGCGATTCACGAGTTCTTCGAATGCTTGCGCGTCGCCGCGCTTGGCGGCGGCCACAAGCAGATGTTCGTCGTCGCGCGCGACGGCGGAAGGCAGGCGGTGGGGATTCGGTGTGCTCAATGGTTTAAACGCGCCGATTGGCGGCCACGTCATCGCTTTCGAAGTTACAAAGGTAGCACAGAGCATCGAACACTTCTCCGTCCTCCTCTTTTGATGATGCTGCTATCAATGAGATTCAGGAAATCGCGCAAAGTTACGGCCTGGCACAAAGTGAAAATGACATGGCGGAAATAGCACGGCATCACGTGCCGATGCAAAACCGCACACAAGTTATTTGTTGTGAATTACTTAGAATGCTTGTGAGCCCGCCCTTATGCTTCCGGTGCCCCGCAAGGATGCCCATGACGCTCTGGCCGCCTATTGCGAAAAGCGCGCTAGCCAGTTCAAGAGTAAGTAGTAAAATCAAAAGCCAAAGAAAGCTGGCGCAATGCGAACACTCCCAGACCACCTCCGCAAAGGCATGAAGCTTGTGATCGTCGGTTGTAATCCGAGCGAGTCCTCGGTCCGCGTTGGACATTACTATGCCGGGCGGGGAAATGAATTCTGGCCCATGATTTATGAGAGCGGAGTTGTGCCCGAGCCCTTCGACTATCACGACGACAAGCGGGTGATCGAATTTGGCGTGGGACTTACCGACCTGGTGAAGCGCCCCACGAAAGGGATCGAGGAACTGAAGCGCGAAGACTACGCCGAAGGCCGCATCGTCCTGTCGCAGAAGCTCGAGGAATTTGCTCCTCACGTAGTAGCCTTTAACGGAAAACTTACTTACGAACAGTTTTCGCAGCGAAAATGCAAGTACGGCATTCAAAAAGAAGCGCTCTACGGCGCGCGCGTGTACGTGCTGCCTTCCACCAGCGGCGCGAATACCGCGGGCAGGAGCGAGAAGCTGAGGCATTTTAGAAAGCTGGCGCAACTCGTGGCCCGCATTGCGAAAGAGCACGAGACGCGAAGCCACTGAACGGAGTTCGCCGTGAGCAACACTCCACAACCCGCGCAAGCACCGGTCATTCTGGAAGGAAAGCACGATGGCATCGCCACTCTGGTATTGAACCGCCCGGAGCGGTTGAATGCGCTGAACAACGAACTGGCGATGGCCCTCAATGACGCGCTCGGCCGCATCGCGCAGGATCAGAGTGTTGGAGTAGTGGTCATCACGGGCGCGGGACGTGCCTTCTGCGCCGGAGGAGACCTCGGCGCGCTGGGAAAGAGCCGCCAGAGCGGCACGATCAAAGAAGTGGAGCCGCTGCTGCGCGCCGGCATGCAGATGGTCCTCAAGATGCGCACCATGCCTCAGCCGGTGATCGCGGCCGTGAACGGCGCCGCGGCGGGCGCAGGACTGAACATTGCGTTGGCTGCGGACATGCGAATCGCGGCGGAAGAAGCCACCTTCGGGCAGACTTTTTCGAGGGTTGGATTATTTCCGGATTATGGCGGAACGTATTTCCTGCCGCAGCTGGTGGGGCGCGCGAAAGCCGCGGAACTCTTCTACACCGGCGACATCATTGATGCGAAAAGCGCGCTCGCGATCGGCTTGGTCAACCAGGTCGTCCCTGGCGCGCGGCTCGAAGCGGAAGTGAAGGCGCTTGCACAAAAGATCGCCGGTGGTCCTGCGCTCGCTATCCGCGCGGTGAAGAGAGCTCTCTTTGCCAGCGGAGAAAGCGAGCTGTCCCAAGCCCTCGACAATGAAGTGCAGCAACAGATGCGTTGTTTTTTGTCGGAGGATTGCAACGAAGGAATCCGCGCGTTCTTCGAAAAGCGGCCGCCGAAGTTTCAGGGCCAGTAGCATTCCCGTTTCCAACTCCACGACGCGTATACTTGACGAAGCTGATGAAGACGCAAGACGCACGCGAAGAAACTCTTGCTTTAATGAAAAAGCGCCCACCGATCTGGAAGGGAAAATAGATGGATGAATTGGAAATCGCGCCAGCCGACGTAAGGGCGCGGCTGGACCGTGGAGAAAAATTGTTTCTCCTTGATGTTCGCGAACCCTGGGAGCACCAGCTTTGCCGGATCGAGGGCGCGAAACTTGTGCCGCTCGGTTCGCTGGCGGCGAGCCTGCCGACGCTTCCGGATGTGGACGAAGTGATTTGCTATTGCCATCATGGCATGCGCAGTCTGGATGCAGCGGCGTGGCTGCGGTTTCAAGGCGTCGAAAAGGCAAAATCTCTGTCCGGCGGAATCGAACGCTGGTCCGTGGAGATCGATCCCAAAGTTCCGAGATACTAATTCTGATGAACCAGCCTAGCAAGAGTTCTTGCAGCGATGATTCTCCGATCGGAGAGCGCCGGATGCATGTGAAGACGATCGCCGTGATTGGCGCGGGCACGATGGGGCGGGGAATTGCTTACGCGGCTGCGTTCGGCGGCTATAACACGGTCCTCGAAGACGTTTCGCGCCATGTGCTCGAACAGGGTGTCGCGTGGATTCGGCAATCCTTCGAAGAAGGAGTTGTACGAGGCAAGGTCGAAGGCGGCGTCAGGGATAAAGCGCTTTCGCTGATTTCCACCGCGGGGAACGTGGAAGATGCCATCCGCGACGCGGACTTGATCATCGAAGCGGTTCCGGAAGAGCTGGAGATGAAACTGGAACTCTTCACCATCTTCGACAAATTCGCAAAGACCGGCGCGATTTTTGCGAGCAACACTTCCTCGCTTTCGATCACGGATTTCACCGACGTCACCGTTTCGCGGGATCGCTGCATAGGCATGCATTTTTTCAATCCCGTGCCGAAAATGAAACTCATCGAACTGGTCCGCACGCCGCATACTTCGGATGAAACGGTGGCCACGTGCCGAGAAGTCGCGGTTCGCATGGGGAAAGAAGTGGTGATCGTTAACGAGGCTCCCGGATTTATCACCACGCGCGTGAACGCGTTGATCGGCAACGAAGCATTCAACATGCTCGAAGCGGGAATCGCCACGCCGGAAGACATCGATAAAGCGCTGAAACTTGGTCTCAATCACCCCATGGGCCCATTCGAGTTGGTTGATCTTGTGGGGCTCGACGTGCGGCTCAAGATTCTGGAATATCTGCATCAAACGCTGGGCGAAAAGTACCGGCCGAATTCCTTGCTGCGGCGATACGTTCAAGAAGGACGGCTGGGCCGGAAGAGTGGGCGCGGCGTTTACGATTACCCGAAACAAAAAGCGGCAGAAAAAAAAGCGTGAGGGCCGGAGAGAATGGACTGATTCCACGATGAAACCACTCGCAGAAAGAGTCGTCATTCAGCAGGGCGACCTGACGGAAATGGCTACGGACGCCGTCGTCAACGCGGCGAACAACGACTTGATCCTAGGCGCGGGCGTCGCGGGAGCCATTCGCCGCAAAGGCGGAGAAGAAATCCAGCGCGAGTGCGAAGCGATCGGCAGCATTCCGGTGGGCTACGCGGCGATCACCACGGGAGGAAAACTGAAGACGCGATTCGTGATTCACGCGGCCAGCATGCAACTCGGCGGCAAGACGAACGCAGACGCGCTGCGGCGTTCGACAGCGCATTCCCTGAAAATCGCCAATGAGCGAGGCTTGAAGACGATCGCTTTTCCGGCAGTCGGTACCGGCATCGCGGGATTTCCATTGAAAGACTGCGCGGAAATCATGCTTCGCGAAGCGGCACAACACCTGCGGGGCGAAACTTCCCTCGAAACAGTTTACTTCGTACTTTTCGACGAAGCGGCGCAAGGAGTGTTTGAGCGAGCCTGGCGAAAAATCCAGGCCGAACCCGCTGCAGATTCTGCGGGAGCCAAGGGCGCGTGACGCCGCTCGCGGAATTGCTTGCAGAGCGCATTCGGCGCTTCGGCCCGCTGACATTCGCGGATTACATGCGCGAGTGCCTGTACCATCCGGCGCACGGCTATTACAGCAAAGCAGAGTCGCAGCGATTCGTTGATTACTACACCAGCGTGGACGTGCATCCCATTTTTGCGCGTCTTCTTGCGCGACAGTTTTTCGAGATGTGGCAAAGCCTCGGTAGTCCAGCGGAATTTGCCCTTGTTGAGGGGGGCGCGGGAGTGGGGCGGTTCGCAGGCCAGGTTCTCGATTTTTGCGAGGCGAAGCTAGCCGATTTTTATTCTGTGCTCCGCTACGTGGCCGTGGAGCGCTCCGCCTTGCGGCGCGAACAGGCAACAGTTCAAGCCAAGCGTCACACGGCTGCGGGACATTTCACGGCTGCGGCCGAAGTTCCCGCGCACACCGATGATGGATGCTTCTTTTCCAATGAATTGGCCGATGCGCTGCCGGTGCATCGGGTGGTGATGGATGGCGGCGCGATGAAAGAGATTCTCGTTGGCTTCCGCGACGGGCGCTTTACAGACGTTTTGGGACCGCTCTCGACTTGCGCCATTTCCGAATATTTTGCGGCGCAAGGAGCTACCTTGCAGGAGGGCCAGCACGCGGAAGCGGGACTGGAAGCGTGCGACTGGATCGGTGAGATCGGCCGGCGACTGAAGCGCGGCTACGTGCTCACGATCGACTACGGCCATCCCGCGGCGGACCTGTTTGACGAGCACCATATGCGCGGCACGCTTCTGGCTTATCAAAATCACCGAGCGAGCGAGGATTTTTATGCCTTGCCCGGAGAGCAGGATTTGACGGCACACGTCAATTTCACGGCACTGGAATCCTGGGGAAAACGAGCGGGCCTGGAAACGGCAGGCTTCACTTCGCAGACGGCGTTTCTGCTGGCGCTCGGGGAGGGAAATGAGTTCGCCGACCTTTACGACGAAGGACAGTCCGAGGCGGAGCGCACCAAAGCGCGGCTGCAACTCAAGACGCTGATCCATCCCGAAGGCATGGGAGAACGTTTCCGGGTGCTCATCCAGCGAAGGGGAGTGTCTGGGGCACAGCTCACCGGTTTATCGGGGAGTGCCCTGCGGATTTCTAGTTAACAATAACTGGCACCTCCTCCCCCCCTTTTTCATAAGTGTTCATTCTAAAGGGGGATAAAGTCCTTTAGAATGAACACTTCTATAAGTGTTGATTCTAAAGATAGTTAGGGTCGTGTTTTTTTGGCATTTTAGAAGTGTTGATTCTACATAACTTAGCCGGACCGGTGCTTCGGGCCAGCGAGACAGAAAACACTGCGAACGGGGTGGAAGGGAAGGAATTTACCGGAATCTGGAGTGCCCGAAAAAAAAGCGGCAGAGAAACTGTCGCGTTCGGAAAGAATCCGCACTCTTACCTAGAAAGTAGAGTACCAGATGATGTATGGAGAATCAAGGAGTTTTTTGGACGGTGGATTAGCTTCCGGTTTACGCGTTAAGCAGGGGCTTAGGCCAGGCTAGGATTTGGCTTGACTTCACTGCGCGACAGATTTGAATTTGTAAGCGGTAAATGTCTTGCGGATGATTGCGTGCTTAAGGTTCAAGGAGGCGGAGCATGAGAGCGATTCTAATCTCCGTAGCGATCTTGCTTGTGTCCAGTCCGATGCTGGGCCAACAAAAGAGACGGCCTACTATTGTGGAAAGGACATTTGTTCCTGACGAGCCGCTGCCATGCGTCGCATTTAACCGGATGGCCACTCGATTGGATGCCGTTTACAAAACCGAAGAAATCAGCAAGAGTGACTACGATGAGGGCATGAAAAAATACAAGAATGGCACGCAGGAAGAGGGCGTGGATTATTTCATCGGCGGGAAGGACAAATATCATAGGATTTCCCTACAACCGGACAAGCTCGCTGAGTTCATTCGTTGGTACGTAGTGGAGGGCGGACGCGGGCAAATGAGCACAGCCGATAGCCAATGCAGCACCGAATTAGCGGAGAGGGAAGAAAGATACTCGGGGATTTACAACCTCCGGCAGTTACAAGACGCGATGACTGTTGCGCAGGCGGAGGGGCTGTTGGCGGACGTGGCTTTGGAAGGCCAGAATGTGGTGATAAGAGCACTTTTGGAAAGTGAAGCAGCCCGCAGAAAAGACGTAGACCGCTACAACAAGCTGGTCGAAAGCGTAAACACATACAATAAGGCGGTGAACGATCTTGTTGTTACCGTGAATACGGCGATGAATGAACCGAAGGGCTCCAAGCTAGCGCCCACGTTGAGCTTCAACTTTGTTCGCCTGCAACCCATTACCTGCACGGGAAGCTCATTCGCGTTTACCAATTCGCTGGCTTACATGGCTAACGCGCGCGCAATGGCCGACGCGACCCCGACGATGCACTGTGAGTAGGCGCTGAAGTGATCGAGCCCAGACACGTCGAAGGCACCCCCCAAACTGATGCGCTATGAGTGCATCAGTTTCCGATTACGCGACTACACAGCCAAGTGGACCGCGCTAGTTTTTTTGACCGCTGCAAAAATATTTCTATTGTGGAGGAGGAGCGGGCTTTTTCAGGACGGGCTTTTCGCCGGAGGCGGGTGGGGGAATGTTTGCCGAGGCCGGTTTCGCGGTGTCGGTGGCGGCGGGAGCGGCGACGGAGGTTCCGCCGCCCTCGGAGTAGGCCTTTTTCAGGTAGCCTTCGGCCACTTCTTGCGCGCCGCCGGTATTGTCGTTGGTTTGCTTCGCTTTACTGTATTCGTTGACGGCGCGCTCACGCTGCGCCAGCATATCAAAAATCTTACCGAGATAAATGTGGCTCCAGACCTCCGTCCATTTTTCGGATGGATCTGGAACGGTCTGCAAGGCTTCGCGGAAGGCGTTGGCCGCCGCCTGATAATTCTTCTGATAGAAGAAGGCCTCGCCCATGCGGAAATTGGCGAGCGGGCGGCCGGGCTGAATGGAGAGCGCGCGCTGATACTGGGCCACGGCATCGTAGAAGCGGCCTGATTCGGCGAGATCCTCGCCACGCGCGATGGCCGCGCGGGCGCGCAGCCCCGTGCTGCCCTTTAGGATGACATTGTTGGGGTCAACCTTGATGCCACCGGGTTTGGGGCGTCCGAAGGTTTCGACGGTGAAGCCCGATTCCGTGCCGATCACGTCGATGGTCTTCAGTTCCGGGTTTCCTTCGGTATCGATGCGCAAATCGACCGGCATACGAAACGTGTCCAGGGGCTGCTTGATCTTGCCAACGACACGAAAGCCCTTGGGCGTGCGGTACACAACGTATTCCAGGGAGAACTCCGGCACGCCGGTTGAATTGAGCCATTGAGCGAAAAAGCCGCGCAAATTCGGCGGTTCCTTCGGCGGCTTGACGGCGGCGCGGGCGCGGCGATCGGCGATGATTTCAAAATCCTCGACGCGCGCGCTCTTTTCGGCAAAATTAAAGTAGAACTCCTTAAGGGCGGTTTTGAAGGCGACGTCACCCATTTACGCGCGCAACATGTGAAAAAGCATGGCGCCTTTGTTCTGCACCACGGAACGGTAATCCGGGGAATAAGGAGCGAGGCGAGCGGCTTGGGCAACGGGCGCGGCATCCTCATACATCAGCGCGCCAACGGCGAATTCGTCAACGGCGCGGAGTCCCGCTTCCTTGCCGGAATTTTGCTCCGCGTAGAGCGCTTCGGAGTAGCGCGCAAGACTATCGCTGATCCAGACGTCGCCTGGCGTTGCGGGCAGAACCTGAATGCCCCACCACTGCGAGGCCACCAGACGCGCAATGGTGCGGTCGCTGGCTCTCGGATCCCAGATGCGCTGGCTGAGGAGCAAAACTCCAGGAGCCGCGTATTCGCGGAATGATCCGTCGGGTATTTGGATCACGGTCATAGATGGATCCGGGATGGGACCAAACATGTCTGAAAAAATAATCTCAGAGCGAGCGACGCTCTCCGCAAAGGCCTGGGCGTTGGCGGAGGCGGCACGCGGGGCGTAAACAGCGACGTTGATGCCTTCGGCTTGCTTGGGATTAAGCTGCAGATTGCCGGCTACAAACGTGCCATGGGGCGCGAGACTCTTGCACTCGAAAGTGTAGAGAAGGCGGCGGCCTTCCACGGCGTTTTTGGCAGCCATCGGCGTGGGAGCGGAGGATTTGCCGGTCCCGGCGACAGCGAAGGACTCTGGAACGTTCAAGCGGAAGGTGGCGGTATAACGATTGGAAGGGAAATTCGTAAGCGGAAACCATCGCGCAGGCAAGAGCAGGTAAGCACCATCTTTGTTAATGGCGGCGGCGCGAAGGCCGGGCACGGGGCTGTTCTCTTCATTGAAAAGCAAGCCCGAATAAGTGTAGGTGAGGGTAACGTGGCCGTCGGTGGCCACGGGTGTGGCGAGCTGGACGACGACGACAAGCGAATTCTGATTGTCGCGCTCGAAGGTCAGCGGCTTACCGTCGGGGCCTTTGACTTCCTTGACAATCAGATTGGGGTGCAGCTCGACACGCACGCTGCTGGCGGCTTCCACGGCCTTGAAATCAATTTTTGCAGTTGCGGTAATCGATTGCCCGATGGAGTCCAGGGAGGCGGAGATATCGTAGTGTTCGGCGAGGAAACTCGCGGGCCGGGAAACCTGCGCCTGGAGCGGCGCGGGGGCGCAAAAGCGCAGGGCAATGAAAAATACGCAAACAAAGACGATTGGGCGGCGGGCCATCGGACCCCTTTCAAATATTTTCAGCTCGGAACTAATCTACACCTATAGGATACCAAACCCATCACTTCGCGTTGCTTTTAGCCGAAGTGAGCAATCGAACGATCTCATCGGCGGCCCTTTCGACCGCTCCCGGAGGTCCCAGGAGGCGGCGCACTTCTTCTAACCCGCGGGTCATCGTTTCCACTCGCGCGCGGCCTTCTTTTGAGGTGGAGAGGAGTTTCTCCGCTTCCTCGGCTACGCGCCGGGGCGTGAAATCGTCCTGAATCAGTTCGGGAACGACGGCGCGTCCGGCGATTAAATTAACCATGCTGAAAAACTTCGTTCGCACCAGCGGCTTGGCAAGACGGGCGGTCAGTGGAGAGAGCCGGTAAACCACAATCATGGGTTTGCCGAGCAGCGCTGTTTCCACAGTGGCTGTGCCGCTGGAGACGATGGCGAGGTCGGCGGCGGCCAGGGCGTTGTAAGTGTCGTCCTCGACAAACGCGACGCGCCAGTCAGAAGGAAATTTTGTCTTCAACTGCGGAATATCGAGCCCGTGCGCAACGGCAACGACCATCTGCGGCGGACCTGGCTGCGTTTGGCGAATCTCCGTGAGAGCTTCCACCAGCACCGGCAAGTGGTGGGCGATCTCTCCGCGGCGGCTACCCGGGAGAATGGTGATGATGGGCTCCCCTTCTAGTAGACCATATTTCTTGCAAAATAATTCCCGCGACAGAGTGGCTTTCACGTTTCCCACGAGGGGATGGCCGATGAATTTCACGGGCACGCGGGCATCGGCGTAAAACTTTTCTTCAAAGGGGAAGATGCAGAGGGCGTGAGCGAAACGGCGCCGGACTAAATTCACGCGCCAGGGCCGCCAGGCCCAGAATTGGGGGCAGATGTAGTAGACATTTCGAATGCCTTTGGGACGCAGCTTGCGCGCCAGCCGCAGATGAAAGCCGGGAAAGTCCGTCAAAATTGCGAGTGGGGGCTTGCGGCGGTCCGCCTCGTTGACGAGATGCCTCATAGCGCGAATCAAAGAGGGCAGACGCTTGAGGACTTCGGTGATTCCCACGACAGAAACCTCGGAATAATTGGTGACGATCTCGACGCCGGCGGCGCGCATTTGCGGCCCACCCATTCCGAAAAGGGCCACGTCCAGGCGCTGCTTGAGCGCTGTGGCGAGGCGCGCGGCGTACATGTCTCCGGAAGCTTCGCCGGCGGAGATCAGGAGCGGGATTGGTGGCATGTCAGGAGCGTGCAGGAATCAGTCGCTGGCCGGGAGCGTGGAGGGTTCAGCGGCGCGGTTGGCTTCGAGCGGAAGATGCAGCTCCTGCTCCTTGTATTGCAGTTGGTATAGGCGATAGTAAATACCTCGCTGGACGAGAAGCTCCTGATGCGCGCCCTGTTCGCGCAAGCGGCCTTTGTGGAATACGAGAATGCGGTCGGCGTGCTGAATGGTGCTTAGCCGGTGGGCGATGACCAGCGCGGTCCGGCCAGCGAGCAAACGGCCGAGGGCTTCGCGAATCTGGAGCTCTGTTTTCGTATCCACGCTGGAGGTGGCTTCATCGAGGATCAGAAAGCGTGGATTGTGCGCGAGGGCGCGTGCAAAATTGATGAGCTGGCGCTGGCCGACGGAAAGCGTGGAACCGCGCTCGTTGACGCTGGAGGCGACGCCCTCTGGGAGAGAGCGTACAAATTCGCCGAGACCAATCTCCTCGACGGCGCTTTCCACGGCGGGGCGGGTAATGCCTGGCGTGCCGAGGCGGATGTTGGTTTCAATCGTGCCGGTGAAGAGAAAAGGATCCTGGAGGACGATGCCGAATTGCCGGCGCAAATCCTGCAACTCAATCATGCGAATGTCCGTGCCGTCGAGAAGGATTTGCCCGCGTTGGATATCGTAAAAACGCAGCAGCAGGGAAATGAGCGTAGTCTTGCCCGCGCCGGTGTGCCCCACGATGGCGAAGGTTTCGCCGGGTTTCACGCGGAAGGAGACGTCGCGCAGGACCCAGTCTTCGTCGGCGGGTTCCGCGACGTTGTTCATTTCAGGGTTTGTAAGTACAAACCCTGAATCCCGGCGATAGCTGAACCACACATTGCGAAATTCAATTTCGCCGCGGGGGCGGTCAAGGGGGATGGCATCCGGGTTCGACTCGATGGATAAAGGCTCATCGAGCAATTTGAAGATGCGTTCCGAGGCGGCCATGGCGGACTGGAGGATGTTGAATTTCTCGCTGAGATCCTGGATGGGGCGGAAAAAGCGCTGCGCAAACATAGTGAAGGCGGTCAGAACGCCAAGAGTAAGCGCACCAGAGAAAATGCGGTTGCCGCCGGACCAAAAAATCAGGGCGATAGTGGCGAAGCTGAGAAATTCGACGGCGGGGTAAAAAAGAGCGTAAGCGAGAATAGCATCACGCCAGGCAAGCATGTTGTCGCGATTGCGCTTCTCAAATTCCTCGACGGCTTTGCGTTCGCGGTTGAAGAGCTGCACGACGCTCATGCCGGAGATGTATTCCTGAAGGAAAGCGTTGATGCGGGCAATGGCGGTGCGGATGCGGCGATTGGCGTCACGAACGAATTTGCGAAAAATCATGGTGACGATGAGGATGCCGGGCAGCACGGCGAGGGTGGCCAGAGCAAGGCGGGTGTCGATTTTGAAGAGCAAGCCGGCCATGACCACGAGGAGAAAGAAGTCGTTGATCATGGTAACGACGCCGGCAGCGAAGAGGTCGTTGAGGGCATCAACGTCGGTGGTGACGCGTGTGACCAGGCGGCCGACGGGATTGCGATCGAAATAGGTCATCGGCAGGCGCTGCATGTGGCCGAAAATTTCGCGGCGCATGTCGTACATGGTTTGCTGGCCGACGCGCTGCATGATGCGAATCTGGATATATTGGGCGAGGAAGTCGAAGGCCAGAACGGCAAAAAAGAGCACGCTAAGCCAGCCGATGCCCGTCCAGGCAGATGCTTCCGGGATCATGTGCTTCAGCGCGGGAGTGAAGTAGCTATCGATGGCCTTGCGGAAGATCAGGGGCGGGGCCAGCTCGAGCGGGGTGACGATGGCCACCATAACGAGCGCGAGGGCCACGCGCCATTTGTATGGCTTCATATATTGCAGAAGCCGGCGCATCAAGCGCGAATCGTACGCTTTGCCGAGGGCTTCTTCTTCGTGAAGGTTGCTCATGCGCGCTCGAGCTCTTCTTCCAGCAACTGTTTGTGATACAAATCCGCGTAATAGCCGCCGCGAGCGAGCAGTTCGTCATGCGTGCCGCGCTCGGTGATAGCGCCGCTAACCAAGACAACGATCTGGTCGGCGTCGCGGACGGTCGAAGTGCGATGCGAAATGAGAATGGTGGTGCGGCCCTCCATGATTCCGCGGAGTCCGGTGAGAATGCGTTCCTCAGTTTGCGTATCAACGGCGGAAAGCGAATCGTCGAGGATGAGGAT
>WNFT01003173.1_pt1 | contig 14160 bp, 11 predicted proteins | sample 5400191 | NCBI WGS metagenome assembly WNFT01 (sample SAMN13153359, study PRJNA577476) | soil metagenome | isolation source: 80 cm saprolite under Madrone tree | place: USA:California | collected 2016-06-14
ATGATTAGGCCGGAAAGAATTGTACGAGGGGTGCTGCGATGATCACGACTGGCCATACGTCACCGGCGGTTACACGTCGCCCGGAGTTCAGCCAACACACGCTCCGGCACAGTTCGGAGGAAGCAGTCATGAGGGTTGATCTCCCCCCAGGAAACCTAAAGAACAGGGTTCCGGCCCGTGAAGGAAACGAATCGCTGACTCGAAAGAAAGTGCCTCCCTCTAGGTCCGCCGCCGGACTCCTGCTGATGGATTCTTCACTGAATCCCATCTCGTTCAATGCCGAGGCGATTCAGATCCTTGGTTATCCCGACAAGCTGGCGAACCTAAGGCACACGGAGGTCTTCCTCGGTGAAAAAATTCGCTCAACCCTGCTAAGCGGGCAGCGCTCGGGTGACGCACCTCTTGTGACCGAATTCCGGTCAGGCAAGAGACATTATTTTTGCCGGGCCTTCCTGGTGGATGTCCACAGCAAAGACCCTTCTCACCCCAGCATTGCCGTGCTGCTTGAACGAGGCCCCTCCGGATTAGTCCCCTTGTCGAAAATCTCCCAGCAATTTAATTTCACGCAACGCGAGGGAGAAGCGTTGACGTACTTGATGCAAGGCCTGAGCAGCAAGGAGATTGCAAATCGGATGAACGTCAGTCCCAACACCGTGAAGGCCTTTCTGCGACTGATTATGATCAAGACGGGAGTGTCCTCGCGCTCGGCAGTTGTGGGGAAAATTATGATGACCCAACCGTAGTGGTGGCTCGATCTTCCTTTCCTCTCCGTTCTTCCATGCAGGTTTCTGGGCTAACCCATTCGAATAATTGACTCCAGCGCTCAAGCACGGGATTATTCCACACATGAAGCGAGAAGAACGTCAGGCGCAAAGACACGATCCGCGATTCCCGTGCAGCCTGGAACTGCGGGCGAGCAAGCTTGCGTCTCTGGGAACTCCTCAGAAGGGGCCCGGGACCGTCATCAGGGGCCGGATTCAGAATGTCAGTCAGGGCGGCGCCTGCCTTCTAAGCAACCGGTCGATTCCAACGTCATCGCTCGTTCGCTGTGAAATGGTCGTCCCGGGGACTCGCGCGGCCATTCCCACGCTGATGCAGGTGCGGTGGGCTCAGAAAACTTCCACCAATGGACGATACAAAATCGGATTGCAATTCCTGATGTGAATGCCTCGCCTCTTTTTCCTTTCTACGCTCTTTACCGGAAACAGAGAAGGGATTAGTCCGAGTGGCTAGTCCCTCTGGTTTAGTCCCCGGCTAATTCAAACGGCTAAGCCTCTCGACGAACCCACCTAGGGAATAGACAGGATTCATTCGACTCTGCACGATGACGACGAGTCAGCTGAGTGGTGAGCCGACTCGGCGGTCAGTTTGCGAAAGAAGAAACGCAAGAGAAGTGGACCGCCGGAGCGTCTCCTTACTGTCCTTCGCGTCTCCACCGCAGGCCACGGTTGGGAACCTTGTGGGGCGCGGCTCTTACTGGCTAATCGAGTTGTAAGTGGACGACCTTGCTGAACGGTATCGAAGCCGTGTAACAAGCGTTCTCAATTTTGACGGATAAAAGGAGCAGCAAACATGAAATCCCTATGCGGTTTGTCCTACGTGGTACTGACCTTCTGTGGAGCACTAAACATGAAACGAGTACTTGGTTTTTTGTTCGGCGTGTTGGCAACTCTCTGGATGGCCGCACCCGCGGCTGCTTGGAATAATGACTCTTCGGAGCCAGGGAGCGTCCTGGTCTTCCCTAAGTTTATCGGCGGATTTGTCTCTACCGTCGACCGAGGTGGTTGGCCTAAGACCGTGTTCGAAATCAGCGTGACCTGCCCCAACGGCGCCACATGTCCGCAGTTCCAGAATATCCAACTTCGGGCGCATTGGGTCTGCCCTCAGGACACCGACACGAATACTTGCCAAGAGGTTGACTTCGACATCTTTACTTCGGTGAAGGGGACGGCGCTGGTGGACCCCTCAGGCTTCTTTGGCTATCCCCAGGCCCCTTGCGACCGTGGCTATCTACTCGTTTGGGCGATAGACCCTTCATCGCTCATGCCAATCAAGTTCGATGGGCTGATCGGGGACGCCGTCATCCGTACGTCTGCGACCTCGGCCCGGGCATACAATGCTGTTCCCATCCAGGCGGGCGAATCGTTGGGGACCGGGGACCAAACCGCCGCGGACACTGGCGGCGCCCTGGCTTTCGACGGGAATCATTACAAGCAGGTTACGGGAACAATCTTCGGGTCCATCGCGTACGAGAACAACGGCCCTCGTTTTCCAGTGCAGACGGACCTAACCCTGCTCACGCTTGATGTGGTGTCAGGCCAGCCCAACCCCGTCACCTCCGCGGCCCTGAGGTTCTACACTTACTATGAGGTCGCGACGTCGGCCCACACGCAATTCACCTGCTGGGAAGAGGTCCGGCTGACGGACATAGACCCAAGCCTCACCATCAGTGGTCAACGCAGCCTTAAGGGGCTCGTCGAGTCCGACCCCGCGGTGCAAAACGGCAGCGGTGTCACTATGCTAGGGCTCATCGACACCGAGGAGGACTTCGCGAACCCTATATCCATAACAAGGGACGTAACCGTGATGATACCAGGAACTGATGTCGCTGGGTTCTGTAAAGCCGCGTTGAATAAAGACTTGACCATTACCATCAGTTGTAATAGCATAACTAAAACTGTGCCGCAAACATTTATCGATTCGATCAATCTCAAGCGGGAGTACACGTACCCGCTTTTCAATGACAGCATGCCGGTGGCGACAACCTTCGTGCCGTAACTCGCCTGGATTGCTGCTGTCCCTCGCAGGGGCTAGGCGTACGCCTAGCCCCTATGCTATTGTGTTCGCGGCCGCGGAGCCTGAGAGACTTATTGTCTTACAGACCCCGTCATTTCTTAGCATGCTGGAAAGAGACAAGCGTCGTCAGTCTAGCCGCGACTGAGGGGGCCACGGGACTCCCTGGGTACCATCTTGCCCTTCGATAGAAGATCATTTCTGCGGTTAACGGCCGGCGGGCTCGCGGCGGGATACGCCGGCCTCGCCCGATCTGGGCCACCCCTTCCGACATACGCCAAGGCCCTCACGCTGGAACCAGGCAAGGAATGGCGCTTTAACCCCCTTCTCATCGATATCAATGGAGACGGACATCTCGATCTCGTGGCTACCGCGCGGCTTCTCAAACCTGGCCTTCACATGTGGCTTGGCGACGGCAAAGGCAAGTTCACCCCGATCAAGCCGACTTGGAGCGATGTCGGCTATGGCGCGCTTGCCGTTGGGGATATCAACGGCGATGGATTCCCGGACATCGTATTGGCGAGCCACTTTGGAGTTGTGCAGACCCTCCTCAGTGACGGAAAAGGGGGATTTACAGAAAAGACTTTTCGGACAGACGACGGGCACGTGGCAGCCCAACTCGCTGATATCAATGGGGACGGCTCTTTGGAACTTATCTTGGTCGGATTTCAAAAGGCGGGCATCGAGATTTATTACGGTGATGGAGAGGGAAACTGGAAGCTCCACACTACCCTTCCTGAGGTCCGACCCGAACAGACAATGCCCGGCCGCGCACTGGCCGTCGGGGACCTGAATGATGACGGCCACGTGGACCTGATCGCGGCCTTTCAACGCTGGGGAGTCTACATCTATCATGGCGATGGCAGCGGAGCCTTCACCGGCGGGTCGGCAACGTTTCGACTGCCAAAGGACACGGCAGAGTCGCTTGTCCTTACTGATGTGAACAAGGACGGCCACCCGGATATTGTCGTCAACGGGAACGCTTGGGGCCGCGATCAGGCGAACGGCCCGGACGTCTATTTGGGTGACGGCCATGGGGGATGGAAAGCCTCGTCGGCTGGGCTGAAAGTCCTGAAATATGGTTCAGCCGGCATAGCGCTCGGAGATCTGGATGGCGACGGGAACCTCGATATTGTCGCTGGGGGAAGCATTACGGGTGATTTCCAGGACGGGTGTGGTCTCTTTTGGTTTCGGGGCGATGGAAAGGGAGGCTGGTCCCTCGTTCCGGAAAGCGGGCTCCCGAACAGAGGCTTATCGGTAGTTCACTCCATCACGCTGGCGGATGTGGATCACGATGGATTCCCTGAGATCATTGCCCTAAGTGGCGGCGATAATGGCGCCATCACGATGTGGAAACGCCGATAGCTGGTGTGACCCGGATGGGCATGGAATGGCCCCATGAAAGATCCGCACAGGTCCGGCGACGCTCTTCGTCGTGCCCTAGGCGCCAACTTGCGGTGCCTGGGGCGACTTAAGCTGAAACTCCAAGCTTCGAAGGGAGGATTCCAATGGCGATTTCGTGCAGGCTAATTGCACTGGCTTTGGGGATTTCGCTGTGTGCGTTCGCAAATCACGCTGGCGCCCAAGACAATGGCGCTGCGACCGTGGCTGAGGTCAACGGGCAGAAATTAACCCGCGCGGAGCTCGGGCAAAAGCAGGCGGCGAAGCTGCTTCAAGCCCGCTATCAATACTATTTAGCCGAACGCGAAGCGCTGGAGCAACTCATCGACGAGCGTTTGCTCGAAATCGAGGCTCGCCGCGAGCATCTGAGTGTGGAGCAGTTTCTCCAGCGTGACGTGAACAGCCAAGTCAAAGACCCCACCGAGGATCAACTCCAGGTTTTTTATAAGGGCATGCACACCAAGGAGCCGTTCGCAGCCGTACGCGAAAAGATCGTCACCACCCTCCGTCAGCCTCTCTTGGCGAAAGCCCGTGCCGCCTATCTCCAGACCCTACATGACCGGGCAGGCGTGCGCATTGCTCTTGTCCCGCCCGAGGCCGAGGCGGCGCTTGACAACGCTCCACGGCGCGGCCCGCAAGATGCTCCGATTGTGATCGTCGAGTTCGCAGACTACGAGTGCCCTTATTGCCAGCGAATCGATCCGGAGCTCAAGAAACTCCAGGAGGAATTCGCCGGGAAGGTGGCCGTGGCCTTTAAGGACTTTCCTCTGCCGATGCACCCGCACGCCGAGAAAGCCGCGGAAGCTGTCCGCTGCGCTCAGGAGCAGGGCCAGTTTTGGAATTTCCACGACATGCTCTTCGAAAACCACCAAAAACTCGAACTAGCACAACTGAAAGAGTATGCAAGTGCGCTCAAGCTCGACGCCGCGCGCTTCGACCAGTGCCTGGATGCAGGGGAGCAAGCTGCGGCCGTAAGAAAGGATTTTGCCCAAGGACAGCGTCTTGGATTAACCGGTACGCCCAGTTTTTTCATCAACGGTCACTTCTTGAGCGGCGCGGTCAAATACAGCACCTTGCGCGAGATCGTCGAGCAGCAACTGGCGACGCTGGTACCACCCCCGCACCAGGTAGCGTCGCGATGATGCAAAAGCGATTGACGGCAAAGGTTGGGACTCCACAGCCGCCACCCCAGCGTGGCGTGCCGATTTACGCCCGCCCATCTCTTCGCGCCATTCGCGCCGCGTGCGGAAGTTTTCGTCGTCCCCCTTGGCGAAAAGAAATCCAGCGATGCGAATACGGCCGATCAGAGTTGGTCGTGGCCGGAGTAGTGCAGCTACGTTCGCTATGAAATTGTCGTCCCGGGGACTCGCGCGGCCAATCCAACAATCATGCGGCTTCGCTTGGCTAAGAAGACTTCCACCAATGGACCATCCAAAATCGGGCTGATTCCTTCTGTGAGTGCCGAGCCTACTTTTTCCTTCTGGTGATTTACCCCGGGACCGGTAACTGACCTGGTCGCCTAGTCCGCAGCCGCAGCCTAGTCCATGGGCTAGTCCGAAGGGCTACCCATATGTGCTCCAGACTTCCCCCTGTATCAAATTGGAGTAACCACCGGATTGTAGCCTATTCCAGAGTTGGCTACTGTGACCACGATTTGGACGATCTACCGCTTTTGCGCTTCGGCTCCCGAAGATGGGACTCAAAGGGCGGTAGCTTAGCTAGGTTAGGCTTACGAGAGCTGACATAAGCTCTCCAAGGTCGTTTGGAGAGGGGTATGGCCGCTGAAAACATCAGCTATCAGTGGTACGCGCTGCGGGTTAGAAGCCGGTACGAAAACACGGTTGCCGCGCATTTGCAGGGGAAGGGCTACGAATCGCTTCTGCCCCTGTATAAATCCCGGCGGCCGTGGTCAGATCGGTTTAAAGAAATCGAGCTTCCCCTCTTCCCTGGCTACGTGTTTTGCCGGTTTAACCCACTGGACAGGCTCCCAATTCTTACCGTCCCTGGGGTTGTTCACGTAGTGGGAGTTGGCAGAACCCCAGTTCCTATTGACGAAACCGAAATTGCTACCATCCAAGCCGCCCTGAAATCCGGATTACCCAGCCAACCCTGGCCGTTCCTGCAGATCGGGCATAAGGTGAGAATTGAGCATGGCCCTCTTTGTGGCATAGAGGGAATCTTGCTCGGTTTCAAAGGACATCAGCGCCTCGTGCTGTCTGTAACGCTCTTGCAGCGGTCGGTTGCCGTTCAAGTTGATGGGACCTGGGTACGAGCCATGTCTCAGCAGCACTCGGCTTCCAGCAGCCATGCGACCCCTCAAGGCCTTTCGTGGCAGCCCATAGCCTAGCCATGCTTGACGGCGAACAAGGGTTTGTGGCGGATGTGGCAGGGCTCATTTGGTATGGGCTATACGAACAATCGGAACGTGGACGCCGCCGCCTTCTCCTTCTCCGCTTCAAATCAAGCTTTTGACACTTGGTATGGCAGGGTGCAATGCGTTATCTCGTGCAACTCCAAGGTTCCAACGTTCCGAATTGTGCTGAGGTCGTGTGCGGGAAGAGCTTGGCGCGACACCAAGTCTTCGTCGGTTCGAACTGGCATCACCGCCCCTTTGCGGTGAAATAACGGGGTCGCAGAGCCAGAGGAACAAAAGAAAAATGGTAAAACACCGAGAGTTGAGCTTCGAGGATTACGCAGCAATGTTCCGGCGGCGGCGCTGGCTGATCCTCATCCCGGCGCTCCTGGGTGCCGTGGCGGGATATGCCTTGTCCCGGTATCTGCCCAAGAAATACACATCGCATACTCTAATCCTAGTCGAACAGCCCACTGTACCGGACAGCTACGTGAAGCCAGTAGTGAGCGAAGACCTAAACCAGCGGCTCGCGAGCATGCAAGAGCAGATTCTGAGCCGTACGCGCTTGCAACATCTCATTGAACAATTCGGCTTCTATGGGAATGACGCCAAACGGGTGTCGATGGAGGATGCGGTCGAGCGGCTGCGGAAGGCGATCTTGGTGACACCACTGAATCCGATGGCCGGTACAAGATCCGCCGAACTGCCCGGCTTCAATGTAGACGTCACCCTGGGAGAGGCGCGGCTTGCCCAGCAGATTTGCAAGGAAATTACCTCGATGTTTATGGAGCAAAACCTGCATCTTCGGCAGCAGCACGCGGAGGATACAACGCAATTCCTAGCCAAGCAATTGGACGACGCCAAGGCCAAGCTCGACGACCAGGATGCCAAACTCGCTGAGTTGCAGAGTCGCTACGTCGGGGAACTTCCCGAGGACGACAAGACAAATCTTACTCTTCTAGCGGGCATGACCCCGCAGCTCGAAGCTGCTACCCAGGCCCTTAACCAAGCTCAGCAGGACAAGGCATTTACGGAATCGCTCCTGAATCAGCAACTGGCGGCGTGGCAATCGTCGAAGGGGGGCCAGAATTCTCAAACCCTCGAGCAACAGCTCCAAGACCTGCAGAATCAGCTGCTTTCGGAGCAAGGGCATTACACGGAAGATTATCCCGACGTCGTGAAACTCAAGAACGATATTGCACTGGTCCAGAAGAAGCTTGCAGATGTCTCCACGCGGGTTCATGCGCAGCCAAATCAACAGCAGCTCCGCGTAGCAGGCAACGAGCCGCCAGAAATCCAGCAATTTAGGGCTCGGCTTCACCAGATCGATCTGACTATCAGGCAGAAAGCGCACGAGCAAGAAGAACTTCAGCGCCAAATCAAGCTCTTGCAGAGCAGGATCCAGTCTAGCCCCATGATCCAGCAGCAGTTCAAAGCTCTAACGCGAGACTATCAAACAGCGCTGAGCTTCTACAACGACCTTCTCAAGAAGCGAAACGAGTCCCAAATGGCTACGGAGCTGGAGCGCCACCAGCAAGGCGAGCAGTTCCGCGTGTTGGATCCGCCCAGTTTGCCGGAGCGGCCCTCCTTTCCCAAGCCGCCGCTTTTCGGCCTCGGCGGGCTAGGCGCAGGGCTAGTCCTGGGATTGGTGTTGGTGCGATTCACGGAGTGGCGCGACAAATCGATACGGACCAAGCGTGACATCGAGATTTATCTCGGCGTGCCCACGCTGGCTCTATTGCCTTTGATGGGCCCGTCTAGGGAAGAGAAGAACGGAAACCGAAGGGTGGTCGCTGCAATCAAACGAAGCGTATTCAGCTTACGCGTTTCGTCTTGAAGGGAAGAAGAATTATGTACAACAAATTCTTCAATTTGCGGGAAAACCCTTTCAATGTCAATCCGGATCCCCGCTATTTATTCTTCACGCCAAGCGCGCTAGAAGCGCTGGCAAGCTTGACCTACGGAATTCAGACCCGAAAGGGAATTGTTCTGCTGACTGGCGAGGTCGGGACGGGCAAGACCACGCTGCTCAACAAGCTGTTGGATTGGCTCCATGAAAGGCAAGCGGCTACTTCCTTTATCTTCAACACCCAGCTCAGTGCCAGCGACCTGTTTGATTGTCTGATGGCCGATTTCGGTATCCTACCTGCATCGCGCACGAAAGGCGAAATGCTTCTGCGGCTCAACCGGTGGCTGCTGGAGCGGCACCAGGTCGGACAGTCGGCGGTCCTGGTTGTGGACGAGGCACAAAACCTTTCGCAGCAAGCACTGGAGGAGATCCGTCTGCTTACGAATCTCGAGACCTCAAGCGAGAAGTTGCTTCAAATTGTGCTGTCCGGCCAGCCAGAGCTCGAGGAGAAACTTAGACATCCCCAGCTGCGACAGCTTCTGCAACGGATTACCCTTCGCTGCAGGACAAGCCAACTATCGCTGGCCGAAACTCGTGGGTACGTCGCGGAGCGACTTCACATTGCCGGAGCGAACGGCGAACCAATCTTTTCTACGGAAGCCATTGAAAGCATCTACAACTATGCCCGCGGGATCCCCCGCGTGATCAACGTGCTTTGCGAGCATGCGCTGATCAACGCCTACATCGATCAACAGAGGCCCGTCCCCGCCCAGCTGATTGATGACGTGGCGCGCGAATTTGAGCTGGATCGCGTAGCACCGAGCACGCCGTCGGCTAGTTCCATCTATCCGGCGAGTTCATGGCCGGTCGAGGCACTGCTCCACGACTTCTCCGCGCATCTGCATCGAAACGGAGAGCCCGCCTCGATGCGCGTCTCACCGGAGGAAAAACAGCTATGAGCCGGATTTACGAGGCCCTCAGGAAGGCGCAGGAGGACGGAGCGGCGAGCGTGCCCATGGAGCAGGTGCAACGGCCCAAGTCCCTCATTACGCAAGCCGTTCATGGCGACCGCGCGGGGCAAAGAAGTCCAGAATTCGTATCACCAATTGGACTGGAGGGTGCACCTCCAGCATCCTGCTATCTTCGACTCGATGAGTTGCGGCAGCGCTGCGCGAAGCCCGGCTGGAGGCTGAGTCCGGACTACGCCGTTTTCTCCGGCGGGCACTCTTGCGAACGGTGTGCCGAACAGTTCCGCACCTTGCGCTCGCGTCTATACCGGTTGCGCGAAAAAAAACCCATCCGCACCCTGCTCATTACAAGTGCATCCAAAGGAGAAGGTAAATCGTTCGTGGCCCTGAATCTCGCTCAAGCCATCGCTCGCCAGCACGAAAGGCGGGCTTTGTTGATCGACGCGGATCTGCGCGCCCCAAGATTACACGTTCGTATGGGTGCTCCATCTGCGCCTGGGTTGACCGATTACCTTGCTGGCGAAGCCGACGAATTCTCCATCATCCAGGCAGACGCGAAGGAAGATCTTTTTTTCATCCCCGCTGGGCGACCCGTCTCCAATCCGGCGGAACTGCTCGCAAACAATCGGTTGAAAAGCCTGCTCGGACCACTGGCTTCCGTATTCGAATGGATCATCGTGGACGCGCCTCCCGTGCTACCCGTGTCGGATGCCGGCGTGTTGGCCGGAATGTGCGATGGTGTGATCTTTGTGGTCCGTGCGGGGGCGACGGCCTTCGACTTGACGCAGGCAGCGTGTCAGGAGTTTCGGGAAAACAATCTCCTGGGTGCGGTGCTGAACGGCGCCGACGAAGAGGCGATGTACGGCGCTTACTCGTATTACGCCGGAAACGGGTTTGACAAGAGATGAAAGCCGAGTTGCCCGTTTCGCCAGCTGTAGTCACGGCCTGCTGAGTCCTTGTTCAGCGGCTCCATAGCTGTCGAACTCGACGATCCTTGCGTTTGGCCGATTCCTCTTGGTTTGTCCGCGACATATCCCCAGGGTGTCAGCCTGAGCGCTCTTAGCCGAAACAGTTTTGTGCCAAGGCCTATGTTGAAGAGATACCGCGGGACTGGATTGTTTGGACCTGCCCCTTGCCGAGTCGCTGTGCGCTTGGGTTGGTGAACGGACTGGTGCTTCGAAAATGAATCTGACGATAGGAAAGCCTAATCTTGGGAGATTTCTCAGGGTCATTCTACGAGCTCCCCACTCCTACCACGGGAAGCATCGTGAAGTTCTCGGTGAGGAGCTCTTCCGTAGGATTCTCTGCTGGGAGCGGAAGCGAGCGGAGCGTTCTCGCAACTCTTTCCTGCTAATGCTTATAGATACAGGAACAGTTCTCCGGGCGAATCGGAAGGAAAGAGCGCTGACGAGGATTTTATCAGCGCTTTCTTGTTCTACCAGGGAGACGGATGTTGCCGGCTGGTATCGAGAAAGCGCCATTTTAGGAGTCATCTTCACCGAAATTCGCGAAGCAGAAAGGAATGCGCTGCAAAGTTTGGTTTTGGCCAAGCTCTCGGAGGCGCTGCATGCAAGTTTGGGTGCAGAGGATGTCGATCAGATTCGCATTTCATTCCACTTCTTTCCGGAGGATTGGGACAAACCGAACACGAGTCGCTTGTCTGACGAAAAGCTCTATCCAGATTTGTTCGAGCGAAATGACGCCAGGAAGTACCGTCACGTAGTGAAAAGAGCTATGGATATTGTCGGGAGCATCGCGGCCCTCATTCTATTCTCTCCTCTGTTTGCCCTCATTGCGTTGGCCATCAAGCTTACTTCCAAAGGACCGATCCTTTTTAAGCAGACAAGGATAGGCCAATACGGAACCATATTCACATTCTTGAAATTCCGGTCCATGATGCCCGCAAATGACCCGGGCATTCACCGAGATTATGTTAAGCGCTTCATCGCCGGGGAAGTCGATTCAAACTGCTCTGGCCGCCGCCAGAACGTCGTCTATAAGATTCAAGAAGATCCCCGAATCACACGGGTGGGAAAGTTCCTGCGTAAGACCAGCCTGGATGAGCTCCCTCAATTCATCAATGTGCTGAAGGGCGACATGTCTCTGGTCGGGCCGCGACCGCCTGTTCCCTACGAGCTGGAGGTGTACCACACCTGGCACCGGCGCCGAGTGCTGGAAGTAAAGCCGGGTATCACTGGTTTGTGGCAAGTCAACGGTCGGAGCAGGACCAAATTTGACGAGATGGTGCGGATGGATCTCCGATACGCGAGGATGTGGTCGCCGTGGCTGGATCTCGTGATCCTTTTGCAAACTCCGCATGCAGTCTTGTCGGGCGACGGAGCCTATTGAGAATGAGCACCCTTCCTACAGCGTGCGCGCCCGCGGAACGCAATGAAGGCAATCATGCCAAGCTAAGTCCCGATTCACCGTCGACGCAAAGGATTCGTGTCTGCGTTGCTGGTTACGGATACTGGGGGCCGCAGGTTGTAAGAAATTTTCACAATTTGCAGAGCTCGGAAGTCGTAGCCGTCTGTGACACCAGCTCCAACTCATTGCAGCGGGCGCATGAAACCTACCCTGAAATCCAGGTAACCCAAGACTTCGGTGAGCTAGTCAGGACTTCCCAGATTGATGCGGTGGCCATCGTCACACCCGTTCGCACCCATTACGGGCTCGCCAAGATGGCTCTGCAGAATGGAAAACATGTCTTCGTAGAAAAACCGTTCACCTGCACGTCGAGTCAGGCAGAAGAACTCATCGAGTTGGCCGAACGCAAGAATCTGAAAATCATGGTGGACCACACTTTTCTGTTTACCGGCGCAGTAAGGAAAATTCGACAGTTGATCGAAGACGGCACCCTCGGGGAGCTCTATTACTACGATTCCACGCGCGTCAATCTCGGCCTGTTCCAGCATGACGTCAACGTCCTTTGGGATCTCGCACCACACGATTTGTCGATTATGGATTACCTTATCGCTGCCAAGCCCGAAGCAGTGGTTGCTACCGGTGAAACCCATCTCAACGGAGTTGCCGACGTGGCCTTTATGACCGTCTATTTCCCGCGCAAGACCATCGCTCACATCAATGTGAATTGGCTTTCCCCGGTCAAAGTCAGAACTACTTTGATCGGCGGGGAAAAGAAGATGGTGGTGTGGAATGACCTCGAGGCTGACGAGAAAATTAAAATATACGATAGAGGCGTCCAGGTCAGCAACGGCGAAAGTCTCTACAAACTGCTGGTGAGTTACCGGTCTGGTGATATGTGGGCGCCAAAAGTGGAGCAGACAGAGGCGCTCCGAAATGAAATATCGTATTTCACCGAGTGCGTGAGGAATAACAGGAGACCGTTCAACGACGGTGAGGCTGGTTTACGGGTGGTCAAGATGCTCGAGGCTGCCGATCAATCATTGAGAGAACGCGGGAAAGTGGTTCAACTGTGAACACCTACGCGTGCATCTCCGAGGACGTTAAGTTGGGCAAAAACGTCAGACTCTCCAAGTTCATTAATCTTTACGGTTGTGAGGTCGGCGACGGAAGCCGTGTGGGCGCGTTCGTGGAGATTCAAAAGAACGCCAGGGTTGGCAGAAACTGCAAGATCTCGAGTCACAGTTTTATCTGCGAGGGCGTCACCATCGAAGATAACGTCTTCATCGGTCACGGCGTCACGTTCATCAACGACGCTTATCCACGCGCCACCACACCCGATGGTGCGCCCCAGACGGAGAAGGACTGGAGCGTGGAGCCAACGCTGGTGAAAAAGGGCGCTTCGATTGGCTCCGGCGCGACGATCCTCTCGAATCTTGTAATTGGCGAAAACGCGCTGGTCGGCGCCGGAAGCGCTGTGACTTGCGACGTGCCCGACAACGCCATTGTTGCTGGGAATCCAGCGAGGCTTCTGCGTTTTATCGCGCAAGAAGTGAAAGTGGCAAAATGACCCGGAACGATAAGATTCCTCTCTTGGACCTGGTGACGCCTCACCTAGAACTGGAAGAGGACCTGTTCGCAGTCTTCCGAACCCTGTTGAAGACCGCTGGATTCATCGGCGGCCCGATGGTGGAGGGCTTCGAAAGAGAGTTTGCACAGTTTTGCGGAGCCGAGCATTGCATCGGCGTAGGGAACGGAACAGACGCCCTGCGGCTTGCCCTGGTCGCCGCCGGAGTGCAGCCGGGCGATACTGTCGTCACGGTTCCGAACACTTTTATAGCGACCACTGAGGCGATCTCTCAGGCCGGCGCGCGGCCGGACTTCGTGGATGTCGAAGAGCGCACTTACAACATGGATGCGCGGAAGCTACACGAATACCTTGAAATGCAATGCCGCCTCGACTGGACGGGAAAACTATTGAACCGGAAGACTCGAAGCCCGGTCACAGCGATCGTCCCCGTGCATCTGTACGGCCAGATGGCGGACATGGATCCCATCCTGGAACTCGCGGAACGATACAACCTGTTTGTGGTCGAAGACGCTTGTCAGGCTCACGGCGCAGAGTATTTTTCGAGCAAAGAGAAGCGGCGGAGAAAGGCTGGTTCGATGGGTCGGGCCGCTGCCTTCAGTTTCTATCCAGGAAAAAACTTGGGTGCATGCGGAGAAGCCGGCGCGGTGACCACTGACGATGAAAAAATCGCGCTATGTGTCCGGATGCTGCGCGACCACGGCCAGGCGCAAAAGTATTATCACGACCTGGAGGGGTACAACAGCCGCTTGGATGCCATACAGGCAGGAGTCTTGCGGGCCAAGCTCCCCTATCTGGCCGAGTGGAATCGCAAAAGGCGCGAAGTGGCCGTTGGTTATCATCA
>WNFT01003565.1_pt1 | contig 14157 bp, 16 predicted proteins | sample 5400191 | NCBI WGS metagenome assembly WNFT01 (sample SAMN13153359, study PRJNA577476) | soil metagenome | isolation source: 80 cm saprolite under Madrone tree | place: USA:California | collected 2016-06-14
GATGAAATCCGAAGACAAACTGGTTACACTCTGTGCTCATAAGGCTGTTGCTCCTCCTTGGCAGGATTTCTTTCTAGACAAAAGAGTTATGCCATGAAGCAACAGCCTTTTTCAATTCAGAATGAGAAATTCGGGTTAGTCCCTCGCACCTGGCGCCGCCAGCAGCGCCAGGCGCTCCCCAAGCCCAGCGCGTCATGAGGTTAAACTGCCGGGCATTTCCGAAGGATAAGGACGCATGGCGCGAGGCGGACCGTCTCGGACTCGGGATTCGAATCAACGACACTCCCGCCCCCGGCCGTGCTTCTTTCCACTTTCTTGCGGAGGATTATCTCAAGGTCGATTTCGGGGCGGATTCGGTGCGCCCGAAATCGGCGAACACCATCAGTCACGTGGAGCATATCGTGCGCGCTTACCTCGTTCCTCGTTTCGGAAACGAAATCGCGGAAGACATCAAGCCGCTCGATATTCAGCGGTGGTTCAAGTCGCTCCGCGAGACGGACGGTCCTGCACGAGCACGTCCAGAAGAATCCTGTCCTGCACGTAGAGACGCGCTCGAAGACCGACTACAAGGTCATCGTCATCACGCCCGCGCAAACGCTTGCGATTCTGAAGGCCCTCCCCTCACTTCCTCACTTCACGCTGGTGCTCACCTGCGGCGCCACGGCGCTCCGTGCTTCGGAGATGCTGGCGCTGCGCTGGAGAGATGTGCTGTGGAATGAGGGAAGAATTCGGATTTCAAAGCGCTGGGCGCAAGGCAAGGATGATGCGACCAAGACGGAGGCGTCGGAAGGACACGTTCCGCTGCGTCCGATTCTGACTGCCCATCTGCGAGCATGGCGTGAACAGAGCCCTCATGCCAAGGACGGGGACTTCGTGTTCCCTTCCTTGAGAGCGCGCGGGCGTGTTCCCCTCTCTGCGTCTATTTTCGTCGCCGATCATCTGCGACCGGCGGCAAAGAAGGCCGGAGTGCATATCGAGGATGGCCAACGGTTCGAACTTCACAACTTGCGCCACAGCCTGAGCAACTGGCTAGTGAACAAGGCAAAAGTCGAACCGAAAACCGTTCAGGGCATCCCGCGTCACGCAAAGATTCAGACGACGCTCGATCTGTACACGCAGGAGGACTGCGACGAAACACTGGCGGCGCAGGGCGAATATCTGGCGGCGCTAGGAGTGAGTACGCACATGGTGTAGTGAAGTGTGGGCTAGATTGTGGGTTGAAGTTTGTGGGACGACGCTCGGTAACTTGATTTTGATGGTGGGCCTAGGTGGACTTGAACCACCAACCTCGCCCTTATCCGTATTGAGGATCGTAGGTCCCCGCACTTAGCTTGCAGTCATCCAGGCAACTTAATCTTGTCCATCCTGGATTTCTACTCCACGTAGGTATCTGGCTTTGCGGCAGTGATCGTCGCCCCGACTCGATCGACGCGCAGCCGAACGACAATCCATCGTGAATTGCCGAGGTCCACGATCGCGATGTTTGGTCCGCAAGGTGTTCTTGCTAGCGGATGCTCGTATTTGTTGTCGACGCGTATTCTGTTGGAAGATTCTTGTTAACTGGCGTTCTGAGAGCGTACCCGGAAGTAACCCAGCCCAGTTGAGTAGCCGACGGCCGGGCTGCGTGTTCAGCCTCAATACCGCAGCGTCGCTACCGGATTAGATGTATCGGTACTCCCAATTTGAGTTTCTTCCATGACTTGTCAGCCGTGTACACAGGAGCTCTCAGGACAATTCCGAGGGCTAGACAGGCTCGGTCTCCCAATGACAAGCCCAGTGGGCGAGTTTTGGTAATCAGATTTCCGGCAGCCTCCGCGTGCTCAGCGGTAAAGGCCGTGGCCTCGCGAATGGGGCTGAGTGTTGCTTCCCACGCATCGCCTGGGGCCAGCCCCATGCTAACAAGTTTGCCTTGTACTTCGGCGAGATTGACGGTGCTGCTGGTAGCCGTGCTCAATATCTCGGGAGTAAGCCTGTCCGCGCCTGGTTCACGGTTCAGTACGGCAAGCAGAGCGGAAGCGTCGAGGACGATCTTATTCATTCCGAGCCGCCTCGCGCCGTTCGGCAATCAACTTGTCGACGAGGGACGTACCTCGCTTCACATGCTTCCCGACAAGGCGTTGAGCGCGCTCGACGCGGCGTTTCAGCGTCGTGATCCTCAATTCGTCATCCTCCATGCGCAAGACAACTTCATCGCCGATATTGATTCCTAGCGCCTTGCGAAAAGAGGCTGGTATGACGACACGACCGTTCTCATTGACACGCTGCCGGGTTTCCGTATTCACTGTCATAGTGTGCTCCATGTGACATCATCATAACATTGTGTCATGGAAATGATCAAGAAGCGTCGCTTCTTGTCTGACCGAAGCGCCCTTGTGGGGCACAAGGCGCCTACTTGCGCTCGTTCGAACTTTGAATTGCCTTGCGGAGAGCTTCTTGTCGACGGGGCCCTTTTTCTTTGTCGGTCGCCATCACCGTTTTGCCCTTGTTGTTACGAACGATCAGGTCAGCCCCATGTTCAATGATTAGCGGTATGACGTCATTATCGACGGTCGTAAAGATCGGCGTTTCACCGTCCTTGTTGCGCGCATTCAGATTCGCGCCAAGCTTCAACAACTGTTCTTCCACATCGGTGAGGAAAGTCTCGTGTAGCGCTGAATTCCCCTCGTTATCGCGTGCATTAACATTCGCTCCGGCTTGAGCGAGCAGACGCACACACTCCACGCTGCGGGCATTTCACGTTCGGCAAACTGCGATACAGGGAGGGGATGGGCTGGGAGGTGGATGCGATGAGATTCCTGCTTGGTTTTACTTTTGGCGTTTTCTATACCGTCAACCGTGCATTCCGAGTCGCCTTTCTGCTCATCATGGTCTTCTGTCTCTACCAGATGTCGAGCCTCTTGGCCACAATAGGCGAGTTGCTTCGCCTGGAGCGGAGGTCGCTGAATCAGATTATTGTGCCTTGGTGGCTTCTCCCCACATCAATTGCTGCCAGGACGCCGTGGATCGCGGGAAGATGGGGGAAATGTCCGCAACGTTGGAAAACATCCGCGTGAACTTACCCTCACCAGAAAAATACAGAATAACGTATTGGTCGTGCAGCGGATCACGGCGTGCAATTTCCTCCCTCCATCTTTCGACAAAATAGATATAGGCCAAGGTCTCGTTGTGGTTGCCCGAGCACAGGCCAAGCAAATTGACACGATAGTGCTCAGGTGAGTCGACTCCCGCGTCTATTGCATCGGGCCTACCGGCAATCTTTAGGATTTCGTCGGAACTCATTCCTGGCCGCAACTGGGAAAAGTGTGTGCGAGCTTTGCCCAGATCCGAATCCGACATGCGAAATCGCGCTTGTGCGGGAGCACTCTTGAGAGCAATTGGCGACACACGACAGCAATCCGGATGGCTACGCAGCCAAGCTTCGACTGCGTTCTGCAATCGTTGCCGGTGATCGCCAACACTCGGCCACACGAAATAATCGTCCATCCTTAGTTCATTAGCCTTTTTGTGAGCGAGCGCGGGCAACATGTCCGGCACGCCCTTGTCCCCAAGGATCATGTATGCAACGTCTCCAACCACCGGTGCTCCCAGTAGTGGCTCTGAGCGCGGGTCAGGCATCCATCGAGCGTCGGTCAGTCGATTCACCAGGCAGGGCAAAGAGTATGCGCCGAGCCGGTCGAGTGCGTCGTAAGTATCGTCCGTGACGATCGCGTCGTAAACCTCATCGGCATCGGGGCGCTTCTCACCGGGCTCAACTTTGGCCTCTAGGATTTCGCGATATTCCAAGAAGGTCCCGACATTCGGCAACTGGCGACACATGAGTTCCGCAAGCTCCGGCGCCTGTTTGGCATCGAGGATCACGGTTGGATAACCAATAGGAATCTTTTGCCCCAAGAAATGAGGTTGTTTGTGGAACAAGTAAACGTCCAACGCAGCTTTCACTTTGGCGAATTGCTCGCGAGACATGGTCTTGAGGCCGTAACGTAAGGACACTTCGGGTGCATTGAAGCCGATAGCATCGATCCCATGGTGATCGGCCAGGAAAATGGCTCGCTGGTTTTGGAACTTCTGCGAGATGATTGTGACCCTTTCTTGACCAAATATTTCCTTCACCCGGACCACCGAATCCAATGTTCGGAATCCTGCATAGTCCAAATAGACTCGGTCAGCCGGCACGCCTTTGTCGATTAAGGCGTTCTTCATGTCGGTTGGCTCATCGTAGCTTTGGACGTGGTTGTCGCCGCTCACAACGAAATAGGCGACCTTTCTTTGGTAATAGAGTTCTGCTGCCGCCGCGATTCGGTTTTCGAAATAGGGATTAGACCAGCCTCCGAAGGTGCGCTTGGGGCATCCGAGAATCAACCCGACGCGCCGGTGAGGAATTAACGATACGTTGGAGTAGGTCTTGCCCTTAGACGCGTGCGCAATTACGACCCTGGCGGCAATCAGCGCAGCTACACAGAGTGTCGCCAGCACACCAAACGCAAAGAGGACTTTTCGAAACATGAGAGCCTGATGGTCCCGTACTGCACCAGCATACACGCCAATGTTTAACGGCACAGGTCTCGGTCCGGAAGGACGTTCCGTCCGCGAAACATGAAGATTCCGGATGGATCGTCGGGTGCCCGAACGATTTGAGGGTGTATTCCATTTCACAAGCAAAGACATTTTCCTTCTCCTCAACGTGCGTATCGAACGATCGCCGGTCGGCGCTACGGCGTGCGAGCTCGCAACGGAAGGCGAATCGTCGCGATGAAAGGAACAATTGAGACAAAAAAGAGACGCCCATGCACAGCCGTACGGTTCAGGGGCGAATCAGATCAGAGGGAGGAATCAAGCGTGCGTAGCTCGGGACGTGGATGCTGCGAAGCCCCGGAATCCAAGCGAAATAATTCGGGGTACGGCGACCGCTTCCCACAAGCCGACTTGACGGTACCGATAGCGCTCATCGCTCAACTCGCCCTGCAATTGGTACGGTTCTTGTCTCCGCGTCATCTTAAAAAGGAATCATTTTCGACTACTTTCTTGTCGTGACGTTTCTCTCTTTCGCCGCCCGAACGAAAAATCAATTCTCATCGAGAAACTCGGTTCGTCTCGTTGAAATATTCCAGCTCACAGTTCCGGTTGCTTCAGAAACAGAGCGCGTGCGGCCGTCCGAGCCACGCTCGCCACAGTGCTTTTGAAACGAAGCTTGGCGCCGACCGGGGGTAGTTCAGTCCTGTCTCTTCTCTCGGCTCTTACTCTGTTCACAGTTTCGTCGTCCGAGAAACGTTCCTATCGGACGTCGATATCGATGCGTCTCCTTCCAAATAGACGAGCATCGATCGACCACGCACCAGGTCCTACCATCACGAGGCTCGCACCCAAGGCTGCCAACAAGATGTGAATCCCTTGATGACTCGTTCCCGAAATCTCGATCCGCAGTTCGAGGAATGCTTCCGAAGCTCCCCCAAAGGGGGTCCATAGACCAACCACCAGAAAGGCACCGGTGAGCACTGCAGCTGCCGAGAATACAAATGGTTCGGACCGTGATGCTCCGTAAATTTCGGAAATCCCGCGAACGATCAAGGGAGCTCCGGCGGAGAGACGGACGAGCAGAAGACCAGCGCCAGGCCAATTGTTAGGAAAAGCAGAGAATAAGCGTTGCAAACGTTCCACCCTTCATAGGGTGACGGAGTACCTGGAAAACCAAAACCCTAAAAATGGGCTTCCAACTCCTCCTCTTTTGGGGGGCTACAATTGGATGATCCCACGCTTCAGAGCAAGCGTTACGGCGTGCGTCCGATCATTGGCGCCAAGCTTGGAAAGTATGTTGCTTACATGGCCTTTGACCGTCTCATCGGTAATACAGAGTCGATCGGCGACCAACTTGTTGGAATTTCCGGCCGCAATCAACGCAAGCACCTCGACCTCACGTCGAGTCAGAGTATCCTCGGCGGCATGTTCAGCGAGCTGGGCGGCGACTTCCGAATGAATACGCTTTTGTCCAGCATGTACTGCCCGGATCGTGTCCAGCAGGTCTCGCCGCACATCGCTTTTCAATGCGTATGCCTGAGCACCAGCTTTGAGAGCGCGTTGAGCCAGGACGTCGCCAGCGTAGGTAGTTAGCACGATTACCCGCGCTTCTGGAAATTCGCCTCGAATGGCGATGATTGTTTCGACGCCAGACATATCTGGCATCTGCAAATCCATCAGTGTGACATCCGGATGGAGGAGCCGAAACTTTTCGACGGCCTCGCGCCCACTGGAAGCTTCGCCTGCCAGTTTGATATCCGCCTGGTTGCTGATAAGCGAAGCGATGCCTTCGCGTAATAGCGGATGGTCATCGACCACGAGAACTCGAATCGGCTTAGGATTCCTGCCCATGGTCCCTTCTCTTTCGGAGCAACCAAAACTTGGAGCCCGCCGAAGACGGGCCATAAGCGATTGAGCTAGGAATAGTCAGCTCCACCTCTGTACCGGCTCCCTGTTGACTCCAGACTTCCAATCTTCCCCCGAACGTTTTGGCCCGCTCTCGCATTCCGGCCAGACCCCAGTGCCCGGCGCGGCAACCGTGATCGACGACGCTTGGATCGATACCGTTTCCATCATCTCGAATGCGCAAGACAAATTGACGATCGTCATAGGTTATTTCCGCCTCTATTTTCTGAGCTTGCGCGTGGCGGAATGCGTTTCCTAATGCCTCGCGGGCAATACGATAGATTTCATCTCTGAGAATTGCGTCCAAGGCGCGAGGTCGGCCTTCCACTAACAAGCGGAAGGCTGCCGGAGCATGGTTTCCGGTGGGATCAGCAAATTCCTCGGCTAGGATGGTCAGCCCATGGACCAAATCCTTGTCGACAACTGAAGAGGAGCGCAAGCCCTGCACAGCCTCCCGGGCTTCTGCGATTGCCTGATCGCCCCGATCAAGAGAAGTGTCGAGGAGATGAATTGCGTCCGTGGGGCGTGTTGATAGCACGTCCCGAACAGCTTGAAGGCGAAACATCAGCCCCTGAAAACTCTGCAACAGGGAATCATGCAGTTCGCGAGCGATGCGCATTCGCTCGCCAACACGCTCTTCGAGGCGCATCGCGAATTGTTGTGTAATTTGCCGTAGTCGGTAAAAGTAAGCGGCCAGCACGACGAGAAGTAGCAAGCCAGCACCAATTGTCGTGAACCACCATGTGCTCCACCACGGTGGGAGAATTCGGATGCGCACTATCACGCCCGGCTCGCTCCACGGTCCACTGCGAGTCGCGCCCTGCACCCGGAAGGTGTAGTTGCCTGCAGGCAGAGTCGTGTAAGTGGCGAGTCTCCGCTCGCTGCCTACCTCGTTCCATTCGCGCTCCAGCCCTTCCAGCCTGTATCGATAGCGGTTCGTTTCGGGATTAGAATAGCTGAGCGCCGCGAAAGCGAGCGAAAAGACATTTTGTTTGTGAGACAGTGTGAGGTCGCTGGTGTAAGTAATGGACTTCTTGATGGGCGAATTAGATCCGATGTCTACTGGATTCCCGGACAATCTGAAATCTGTGAGGACAATCGTTGGAGCGTACGAACTATCCTGAATCTTGCTTGGGTAGAAGCCGGTGCCTCCGCTAAACCCTCCGAAGAACATTTGTCCACTCGGGCTGTTGGAACAAGCGCCCAACCCAGTCAAGTCCGGCCCCGGCAGTCCGTCTGCAGTCGAGTAATTCTTGAATGTCTTGCTTTTAGGATTGAATCTTGACACGCCGTTGTTTGTGCTCATCCAGAGATCGCCGCCCTCATCTTCAAGGATGCAGCTGATTGCATTGCCTCGCAGTCCATCCCGGTCCGTATATGTAGTAAACGAACCTCTATCAGGATCGAAGCGATTAAGGCCGTTTTGCGTACCAACCCACACAACGCCGTCGTGACCTAAATGCACTGAGTTGACTCGGTTGTCGCTCAAATGCCAAGATGACTTACCTCATGTCGATACACCGCAAATTGGCCTGTCACTGGGTCGAAACGCTGGAGACCCGAGGCGTGTGTACCGAGCCAGAAAACCCCGTCCGGGCCTTCGGCCAATTCCAAGTAAAACAAGCTTGTGTCCTTGGGCTCGTATCGATATGTGGTGAAGCGTTCGGTCGCTGCGTCGAAGCGGTCCAAGCCGTCGTAAGTCGCGGCCCACAGCGTACCGTTGTGATCCACTAATAAGCGGGCCACAATGTCGTTGCTCAGACTGTACGGATCGGTCGGGATATGTCGGTATGCCTTGAATTGTTTCGTCCTGCTGTCTAAGCGATACAGCCCGTGGTTGTAGGTGCCAATCCAGAGAAAGCCCGCGGCCTCGGCAATGCTGATTGCGTCGGCGATTCGGTAGGAGGTGTACTGGCTTGAGTAACGCTCGATACGGTGAAGGGTTTCGCGGGTAGCGACCCACAGATTCTCGTTGTGGTCTCCGTAGATGGCATTAATAAAGGTTTCGCCCTTGCTGTTTGGGCGACCGAGATCGTGTGGGAGGCCTCGAAACGGGAGAGGTTCCGAAGTAAACCGGTTCAGACCAACCGCGCCCAGGCCGGCCCAAACATTCCCTTCTCGATCCTGAAACAGGCTGTTGATTGAATCCTCAGCGAGGCTTGAGGGATCGAAGGGATTGTGCCGATAGGCGATAAACCTCCAGTGCTCTCGGTCAAATTTGAGCAGGCCAGCCCCTTGCGTGCCAAGCCACACGTTCCCGTTTCTGTCTTCAAGGATGGTTTTGACCCCGCTGACGGCCGTGCTCGGAGGTTCCCGGTCATAGAAGGAGCAGTGCGTCAGGGTATTTGTGTTCGGATCAAAAATAGCTATCCCGTTGCCGGAGACATGGACGATCCAGAACACACCGAAGCGGTCTTGATGGAAGGTAAATTCATGAAGAGGCTCGCGTAGTGGAATGTGTAGTGTTACTTCTTCCGTCTTCCGATCGAATTGATCCAGACCCTCGTCAGTCGCAACCCAGAAGTTTCCCATCCGGTCTTCGCCGCTCGATTTGACATCGTTGCTACTCAGGCTCGAAGCATTCTTTGGATCGTGAAGATAATTATGAATGCGACCGTTCGCCGGATCTAAGCTGTAGAGGATGCCAGCCACAAGATTCCGGCACTGTCCTGGCTAATATGCATCACTGCAAATGGCAAGCTGTCTCTGTTCTCGGGTTCAAGGCGGTAGTGAACAAACGTCTCGGTAGCTGGGTCGAACCTGTCCAGAAGCTGATCGCAACCGATCCATAACGCTCCCGAATGATCCTTAAATAATGAGTTGATGAACACACCGCTCAAACTGTTTGGATTCCCTGGTTCGTGCAGAAATGTCTTAAACATATAGCCATCGTATCGGTTGAGGCCGTATTGAGTGCCAAACCAGATGAAGCCTTTGTCGTCCTGCAGAATGGTAGAGACTCGCATTTGAGACAATCCCTCAGAGGTAGAAAGCCGTGTGAACCGTACGTCATTCTGGTTGACCACCGCCAACCTTCTCGTGTGAGAGTTAACCTGCGCCTGAAGGACAGTCCTTGACGCCCTCGTCACAAGGTTCCCCTGTGCTTTAGCCACGCCGCCAAGAATTACTGCGAAGGATACTACGAGCGATATCGGTAGTGCGGCGCGAATCCAGAGAGCGCAGAAAACACCCATTTCGCGGGGCTTGCGGCACGAGATCCCGCCACGGCGGACGCAGTGCATGATTTCGCTACTCCAGTTGTGTGAAACAATCTACCAGAAATATTTATGCGCCGGGCAGATCGCGTTGTGATGCGCGCAACCGGGATGTAGATGGCGCAGAGACTCGTCAATTTAGCAGCTGAAACTGGCATAGCTACCTGGCGATGGCCCGCATTCAACCGCCATTGCGCCGTTGTTGCTGCTTGGTGGTGGGTCAGCCCCCCAATCAGACTCCACGAAGGTCCCCCCAACAGAGGCGGGAAAAATCCATCCTATTTCGTGATGCATTGCCTGTTTTGATCCCTCATAGTGCGACCTGCCAGAGAAACTGATTATGGGGGGCAAAATGCTTTCCGAAAACGCTCTTTCGCCTAGCGAGGACAGCGCGACCTGGCCCGTAATCTGGAAATCTCAGGTTGGCTGCGAAAAAGGGCTGGTCGTCGCCGCCAAGATCAACTGCGGCACAAACCAAAAAACCCAAAACTACTCAAAAGGAGGACGCCATGACCCAAACTAGTGCTACAAAACGAGGCAGCGAGCAGGTAGATGCAATTCGTCCGTTTCATGTAAATGTTCCTGAAGCGGAGCTTGCCGAATTGCGCAGGCGCATCAACGCGACAAAGTGGCCTGAACGGGAGACGGTCGCGGATGCATCGCAAGGGGTGCAGCTCGCGACGATTCAAGCACTCGCGCGCTATTGGGCCACAGAATACGATTGGCGCAAGGTCGAAGCGAGACTGAACGACCTACCGAATTTCATTGCCGAAATTGATGGGCTAGACATTCATTTCATTCACGTTCGTTCGAAACATGAGAACGCGTTGCCGCTTATCGTCACGCACGGCTGGCCCGGCTCGATCATCGAACAGCTGAAGATCATCGATCCGCTGACCAATCCCACGGCACATGGCGGGAGCGCGTCGGACGCTTTCGATGTGGTGATTCCGTCGATGCCCGGTTACGGCTTTTCAGGCAAGCCGGCGACGACCGGCTGGGATGCTCCCCACATCGCGCGTGCGTGGGTCGTGCTGATGAAGCGCCTCGGATACACCAAATTCGTGGCGCAAGGCGGCGATTGGGGTGCGATCGTCACCGATTCAATGGGCGTACAGGCGGCTCCGGAATTGCTCGGCATTCACACCAACATGCCTGGCATCTTTCCAGTCGACATTGACAAGGCGGCTTTTTCCGGGGCGCCGGCGCCATCGGGTCTGTCAGCCGATGAGCAGGTCGCTTACGAGTGTTTGCAGCTCGAATATCAAAAGGGAATCGCCTACGGGTACCAGATGGGGCTGCGACCGCAGACATTATACGGAATCGCGGACTCACCCGTCGGCTTGGCGGCTTATTTCCTTGATCACGACGCGTGCAGCTACGAGCTGATCTCACGCGTCTTTGAGGGAGAACCCGAAGGCCTCACGCGCGACGACATCCTCGACAACATCACCATCACCTGGTTGACGAACACGGCGCTTTCTGGCGCCCGTCTCTATTGGGAGAATTGGGGCAAAGGGTTTTTCAATGCCAAAGGCGTCTCCATCCCAGTTGCCGTGAGCGTCTTCCCTGACGAACTCTATCCAGCCCCGCGGAGCTGGGCAGAGCGGGCGTATCCCAAACTCATCCATTACAACAAGCTCGACAAAGGCGGCCACTTTGCGGCCTGGGAACAGCCACAACTCTTTTCACAAGAGGTTCGCGCGGGGTTCCGATCGCTGCGGTCAGGCATGTCGAAGTCGGATGTGCCCTTCGCCAAAGCTGGCTAACTGTTCGCAAATCAGCAGGAGAGCTTCGATGCTAGAGGCTCTCCTGTTTCGCCTTCCGGGCCGATATCAGTCGGCCTCACGCTTGGTCCACACAAGGTGCGCTTCGACCTGGCCGACACGACCCACCAAGTAATCACCAGCAAGACAGACGATTCTGCGAGACCCTATGGGATTGACGTTCGGGGTGATGCGGACGAAGATCTAGCGGCGGACGGCACCAGAAGCCGCTGCAACGTGCGCCTCAGGTCGGCCCTGATGTCCAGGCACTTTGAAGAATTTGCTCACTTCATAGCGCCTAAAATCTCCAGGCCAAACCGCGGCAAGGAAGACTACATTCCGCCGCACCGTTCCTAAGTCGGCATCTCGTCAGGAAGTCACGCACCGACGAGATGCGCGTTTGCCGGTACTAATCCGAAGGACGGTCGATAACCTTCGGCTTGCCCCGTCATCCAGCCGCAATCTGTGCCGAGCCTAGCGACCATGAAGCAAATTTCCAGAAACAGCACTTTTGGACCCAAACGATGAGGTTCCGGGGCAAATCATTGTGCCCGACAAACGAAGGAACGCTTCCAGCAGTCATCTGAGTAAAGCAAGATGTCCAACAATCTTGCTGACTTCTTTCTTCCCTCCCACCAATGCGACCGCCAGATATTTCATTGTTTGGCTATCAGCCATTGCGGTGGCCTCTCGAAATGCCTGATAGTTGGTGGTCTGCTGGCTCTCTCTCGGAAAGTCAACGACGTCGCACTTCGCTTCTAAAGCCTTCCGGCGAATTTCCGACAGATCGTTCCCCGGAGCGGAGAGCACCGTGATGCCAACTGGAATCAAACCGGGATGTGTTACCCCTGATGCGTCCGCAAATGCTTCACCGACTAATACTGCATGGCGGTGTCCGATAGTGAGAGCAACTACAGCCGCTGCGTTGGCCGCGTGTCCAACGGGAAGATCCTTGTCTACGACGATCACGCATCGTTCGGGTAACACTCGCGGTGCTGCTTGAGCGTGCCGTGACTCTCCATCCAGCAAATGTTGGTCAATCATTTCAGGTTCTCCGATTCTTGCAAAAATATAGTTGCATCGGCCTCTGCCAAGAGCGATTGCCCCTCTGCTTCCGCTCGCACTTCTGCGCGCGCCGTGGCAATCCTACGGCGCTGGTCAATCGTCCAAGCCTTGATGACGACTCGCATCCCGATGGGAATGGGCCGGCGGAAACGGGTATCAATCCTTGCAGTGACTCCATACAGGCCCTGGAAATGAACGGCCCAGCCTAGAGCTTCATCCATCAGGGAGAAGGTCACGCCGCCGTGCAGCAGTCCAGGCCAGCCCTCATGCTCGGGGCGCGGTGTAAAGCGCGCGGCTGCCGTGAGCGCCATCCGCCAAGAAAGCCACCTGCAAGCCGCGGGCATTGTCCGGGCCACAGACGTAACAGGTTCTTACGTTCTTGGGTCTCAGGCGAAGGGATAATTCGAGATCCGCTTTCATGCTCATCGCTGCGCTCCTAGACACTGAACGTATGTTATGGATTGAATTGGGGTGTGCTCATTTCGTGGCCGTTCCTTCCAAGGAGAGTCCATGCAAACGCTAGCGACTTATGCGAGCCATGGTCATACTCTTGGCTTCGCCGAGCAGGGCTGTGAGTGTGAGCGACCGATTGGCAAGAGATTGCTGGGTGGCCCCGGAGAGGCTGCCGAGAATCATGTGGGCGGTGACGATGGAGTCCAAGTCGCGGCAGAACATCCCGCGAGCCTTGCCGTCGTCAATGATCCTGGCGATGAACCGGGCCGTTTGCGCAAAGATTCTGGCAACTTGAGGCGAGAATTCTTTGTGATTTTCGAGCAAAATACGCTGTAGGAACAGGCAAATCTCGGGAGCTTCGGCGAATAATCTGGAGTAGCAGTCAAACAGCGCCGCCAGCCTCTTCACCGGCGCGCTCTCTTTGGAGAGGGGCTGCTGCACGCTTTCCACCCAGCGGGCGCGAATCTCTTCGAGAATTGCCTGAAAGAGTTCCTCCTTGTTCTCGAAATGCCAATAAACAGCACCCTTGGTAATTCCGGCAGCACTGGCGATGTCGTCGATCGAAGTAGTGGAAAAACCGTGCCTTGCAAAGAGCTCCGAATTGTGGGCGAATCGTGCGAATCGCCTGTGGGTCCGGGCGTTCTAACCAACTGAACTATGTCCCCGCTGCTTCGGCGCTACCATGTGTTCCCGCTCCCCGCCGTTCCGTTCATTGCCCTTCCAATGCCCGAAACTGCCATGACAGGGCAGCGTTGTCGACATAGCTTAGTCGATCCCAGCCGTTCGGCCTTCACTCGAAAGGTCTTAACGCCCTGAGTGTAGTGCCATCCGGCCAATCGTAAAGTTGACAAATGGTTGACAAGACAGTTTTTTGAGGGAGGTCCCCGAAAAGGGGGAAAGTAAGAAGACCCGCGTATTTACTGATTTGAGCGGTGGGCCTGGGTGGACTTGAATCACCGACCTCGCCCTTATCAGGAAGGCGACCGTCGCAATACCTTCGCTGTCATCACAGGCTCCGCGGACGCGGCTTCAAACAACATCACTTCTACGGAAAGCCGACTATTCGGCAAAGTGCTCCTACAAGATGATCCCCGGGAGCAGCGCAGACACTTTTCAGGAATACAGCTTCGCGTAGATTCCAAGCCTTCTCATTCGGTATATGAGTGTAGTTCGGCTGATACCCAATCGGATTGCAGCGCCATCCGTACCGCCTACGCGGCCCTTGCATGCGGTAAGCGCCT
>WNFT01006400.1_pt1 | contig 14155 bp, 14 predicted proteins | sample 5400191 | NCBI WGS metagenome assembly WNFT01 (sample SAMN13153359, study PRJNA577476) | soil metagenome | isolation source: 80 cm saprolite under Madrone tree | place: USA:California | collected 2016-06-14
AATTGTGGCCGCTTCCTTGGCGCGTGGTATCGATCCCGCGATGGGGGATCCTCAGAGCAGCACCGGGGCTCCGCGCGCGCCGGAGTCGAGCGCTGCTTCGCTGCCGCTGCTCGAGGGAATCGTCCGGGTCAAGGTGCCCGGCGAGAAGATCCTGCCGTTCCTCGCCAGGGCTTCGTTGTTCAAGAACGCACCAAAGGAAGTCGTCACCAAGGTTTCCACGCTCCTCCAGGGCCTGGAGTGCGCCGACGGCAGCGAGGTGGTCAGCGCCGGCAAGGTGAACGACGGGCTCGGGATCCTGTTCTCCGGCACGGCGCAGGTGCTGCTGCCCTCCGCAGGCGGCGCGCTGGTGCCGGTCGAGGAATTGCTGCCCGGAGACCACTTCGGCGAGGTCGGGGCGCTGCTGGGCAAGCCAAGTCCCTATTTCGTCGTCGCGACCGATGCCTCGCGCGTTCTCTGGCTCCCGGCGTCGATCCTGCAGGGAATAATGGGCAGCGTGCCGGCCGTCAGCGAAGCGCTGGCGAAGCGGCTCGGCGAACGCGTGGTGGCGTTCGCCGGAATGGAAAGACACGGCTCGCCCGAGTTGATGACGGACATCGAGGCCCAACTGCTCCAGGCCGTCGAGCCCGTGGTGGAAGGGGATGCGCCGCAGGCGGCGCTGCCCGCGGCCGACATGTCCGGGATGATCCCCTTTGCCGAGCTGCGGGATTTCGATCTCTCCCCCACCGTGCTCGCGATGGTCCCGACCAAGCTCATCCGCAGCTTCCGGCTCCTGCCCGTGAAACTGGCGGGCAACCTGCTCACCATCGCGATGGTGAATCCGCGCGACAATGCCGCGCTCGCCGAGCTCAAGCGGACGTTGCAGACGGTCCAGATCGCCCCGGTGGCCATCGGCCTCGAGGACTTCAACTCCGCGTTGGTCCGGCTCAAGCTGCTGGACGACTCGGGCCCGAAGAAGTCCGGCGGCCCGCGCATCAATCCCGATTCCTTCCAGTTCGAAACCATCGCCGAGCAGGACCGCGCGAGCGACGCGCGCGCGGTGGGCGACGACGCCATCCGCCTCGTCAACCGGATCATCGCGGCCGGCCTCGAGCGCGAGGCGAGCGACATCCACATCGAGCCGACGGCGCAGGGGTTCCGTGTGCGGTTCCGCGTCAACGGCCTCCTCCAGGACTGGACCGAAGCGATCCCGGCCAGCACCTCCCTGAAAGGCGTCACCGCGCGCATCAAGGTGCTTGCCGGCCTCGACATCACCGAACGGCGCCTGCCGCAGGACGGACGGATCGGCGTGAGCGCGGGGAAGCGCGAGATCGATCTGCGCGTGTCCACCTTGCCGGCGAACCGGGGCGAGAAGATCGCTCTGCGCATCCTGGAAGCGGCGGGAAGCACGCGGTCGCTGGAGCAGATCTTCATCGAGCCTGGGGTGCTCGCGGCCGCCCGGAAGGCGCTGAACCGCCCCTACGGCGGGATCATCATCGCCGGACCCACGGGTTCGGGAAAGACTTCGTCGCTCTATGCGCTGCTGAACGAGCGAAAGGTCACGCGTCCTGACACCAACATCATGATGGTCGAGGACCCGATCGAGTATCGCCTCGCCGGCGTCACGCAGGTGCAGGTCAATGCAGCTGCCGGGCTCGGATTCGCCCAGGTGCTGCGCTCGATGCTGCGGCAGGATCCTGACGTGATCGTGGTCGGCGAGATGCGCGACGAGGACACGGCCCAGATCGGCCTCGAGGCGGCGATGACGGGCCACCTCCTGCTCACCTCGCTGCACGCCAATCACGGGCTGGCGGCGCTGCAGCGCCTGGAGAATCTCGGCGCCGGCCGCGCCCTGGTCGCGCAGTCCATCCACCTGGTGCTCGTCCAGCGCCTGGTGCGCAAGCTCTGCTCCGCCTGCCGCAAGCTCGACCCGCCGGCGCCGGCCCTGCTCGAGTCGCTGGTCGCCCGCAAGATCGTCGACAAGGGCCAGCAGACGCTGCCGCGCGCGGTAGGCTGCGACGCTTGCGCGGGGACGGGGTATGTCGGCCGGGCCGCCGTGGTCGAGGCGCTGCAGATCACGGACGCCGTGCGCGAGGCGATCGCCGCGGACCGCCCGCTTCCCGACGTCCACAATATCGCGCGCGAGAGCCGCGCGCTGGTGCCGTTCATCGACTACGCCCGGCACCTGCTGCAGAAGCAGATCATCAGCGCGAGCGAGGTGCTGCTGTCGCTGGCGGACTAGCCGCTCGCGCGCCGAAGGCGCGGGTATGCGGCTATTGTCTTGAGGCTGTACAGATCGTGAGATGGCTCTAGCGGGAGTCGACGGGTGCCGTGCCGGCTGGGTCGCGGCAAGCGATCGCGGCGCTCGCCTCTACCCGACATTCGCGGAGATCGTCGCGCAGCGCTTCGAGCTGGTGCTCATCGACGTGCCGATCGGGCTCCTGCGGGCGGGTCCGAGGCGCTGCGACCTGCAGGCGCGCAACCTTCTCGGCGCGCGAAGAAGCTCCGTCTTTCCGGCGCCCGGGCGCCGGCTGCTGCGCGCCCGCCGATATGGCAGGCAGTGCTCGATCCAGCTCTGGAACATCCTCCACAAGATCCGCGAGGTCGACGAGGCGATGACGCCTCGGCTGCAACGGCGCGTGCGGGAGGCGCATCCCGAAGTGAGCTTCGCGCTCCTGAACGGGGCGCCTCTGCGCTTCGCGAAGAAGAGCGCCGATGGCGAAGCCGAGCGGCGCCGGCTGCTGCGCCCGATCTTCGGCGAGATCCCCGCCGTTCCTGGAGCGGCGCGCGATGACGTGCTCGATGCCTACGCCCTGCTCTGGTCCGCGCACCGGGCGTGGCGGAGAGAGGCGCGCGTCCTCGGCGGAAGCGAGCGGGACGAGCGCGGCCTGCAGTGCGAGATCGTCGGCTGAGCAGAGCTACTTCACGGTGGGCCGGACGATCACGATCGACTTGTCGTAGCCGGGGACGCTGCCGCTGATCAGCAGCAGGTTGTTCTCTGGGACCACGTCGACGACGGTCAGGTTCTGCACCGTCCGCCGGTCGACGCCCATGTGTCCCGGCATCCGCTTGCCCTTGAAGACGCGGCCCGGTGTCTTGCGCTGTCCGATGGCGCCCATGTGGCGGTGGTGCTCGTGGCTGGAAGCGGAGTCGCGCGCTGCGCCCTTCATATGGTGCCGCTTCACCACGCCCGCGAAGCCGAACCCGCGGGTGATGCCGGTCACGTCCACGCGGTCGCCCTTCTTGAAGAGAGCAACGCTGACCTGCGATCCGACGGCGAAGTCGTTGAGCTCCTTCTCCTCGACGCGGAACTCCTTGATCAGTCGATGCGGCTTCTGGCCCTTCTTCTTGAACTGGCCGAGATACGGCTTGGTCTTGCGCCGCTCCGCCTTCTTCTCGTCGAGCTCCTGGTAACCGAGCTGTAGGGCGGTGTAACCGTCGCGCTCCTGTGTGCGGTGCCCGAACACCAGATTCGGCGAGGCTTCCACCACGGTGACGGGGACGGCGGTGCCGTCTTCCGCGAACACCGTCGTCATCCCGACCTTCTTGCCGATGAGGCCCTTCGACATCTCGTGCTCCTCGCGCTCCTACCGCGTGATTGCGCGCAGCGTGCGGGGCAGTGGCTGCGGCGGCGGGCCGAGACCGCGCCGTGCGTAGGGGTTGCGTGACTTCGATTCCCCGGTCCCTTGGGGGCCGCGGCTTCTAACACGCGGAACCACGCGGATCAAGTTGGGCAAAAGCGTTCCCTTCCTGCCCCGCGGATCGACCAGGCTGCCGAGCGGAGCGCTCACTGGCACGCCGGCTGCTCGAGGCCTCCCCGCGATGAGGAACCCTCGGTTCCTCCGGGAGACGGGATGACTGGGGCGGCGTCGTGGGGGGCGGGGGTCTCGCCTCCGGTAATCCGGAGGAGGGGGCCGGCTGGCCGCCGATCGGCGGCCAGCCGGCGCCGTTCGCTGGCGCCTGGCGAACTTGACGTTCACCGCCGCGCTGGCCGTCGAGACGGCACGCCATGCGGATGAGCGCGCCCGCCGCGCGGAGGCCGATCTTTCCCTGGCGACAGCGCGCGCACAGGCGCTCTCCGCCACCGCCGCGGCGCAGGAGCTCGCCGATCTGCGGGAAGCGGAGCGTATCGGCGTGTCGCGGTTCATGAAGGACGGAACGGCGCTCTGGGGCGATGAGCGGCGCCGGGTGATGGCCGCCATCGTCCGCGAAGCCCGACGCAACGGCCTGGACCCGGCGCTGGTGGCTGCGGTGATCCAGGTGGAATCGCATTTCGATCCTTTCGCCGTGTCGAGCGTCGGCGCGTGCGGACTGATGCAGCTGATGCCGCCGACTGCGCGCTGGCTCCTGGAGAAAAGGTCCGAGCCGAAGCAGATACGTCCTGCACACCTCTTCAACCCGGTATTCAACATCGAGCTCGGCGCCGGCTATCTCGCGCATCTGATGTCCCGATTCGACGGCGACCTCACCCGCGCGCTGATCGCCTACAACGCAGGTCCGCGCATCGCGCGGTCCCTGCAGCGGGGAAGCAGTTCCTGGCGACGGCTGCATGCCTACCCGAGAAACGTCCTCGCCGCGTACAAGTCGTTCCTGCTGATGCCCGAGCAGGTCGCCGCCCGGTAGGCCGAAGCTCGGCGCGCATCCCCGCGGTGGCCAACGTACACGGCGGAGGAGCGCAGATGGACAAGAAGAATATCGAAGGCGGTCTGGACAAGGCGAAAGGCAAGATCAAGGAGACCGTGGGCGTCGCAACCGGCGATCGCGATCTCGAGGCTGAAGGCAAGCTCGACAACCTGAAGGGCAAGATCAAGGACGTCGCCGGCAACGTCCGCGAAGGGATCAAGGACAAGCTCGACGATCTCGATCGGCCGGAAGACGATCGGAATCCATAGTCGCGGCCGCAGATGGTGGCTCAGCGGCTGATGCTTGGGAACACCAGCCAGAGCCCGCCGTCTCGCTCTTCGACGCGTCCCCCCTGAGACACGAGGATCTGCGTCGCCAGGTCGAACCCGAGGACGGCCCCGGTGGGATCGCCGCTGGGCCGCTCCTCGGGAGCGGCTGGAACGAGCGGTTTCGGCGCCGTCTCTGCGCGGATGTGCAGCGCGGGGCCCTCGCCATCGGCGCGCCAGGAGATGGACAAGCGCGGGTCGGGCGACGCGCGCGCCATGTGCTCGAGGAGCAACCGCACCGCGCGGCGCAACATCTCCACGTCGCCGACGGTCGAGGCCTCGTCCAGCTCGAGGACCCAACCTTCCGTACGGACACCCTCTTTTTCCGCGAGAGATTGCATCGCCGGCTCGACGAGATCCTTGATGCCGACGTTCTCGCGCTTGAGCTCGTAGCCGTGCTCGAGGAGCCGTTCGATGGTGAAGTAATCGTCGACCAGGCGCCGCATCCGCCTGAGCGCGCGCAGGGAGACCTCGATCATCTTCTCCGCGCGCGCGCCGGCCCGGTCTGCCGGCTGCATCCTCTTCAGCAGATCGCAGGACCAGAGGGCCGTCGCGAGCGGGTTCTTTATCTCGTGCGCGACGAAGCCGAGATACTTCCCCCGGGCCCTGGGCGGCATGCGCCGAACCTATGCGCAGGCACAAGAGTGCGCAAGCGAACGGCTGCTCAAGAGTTACAGGTCTAGCGGGCGGGCGAGCATGCAGATCTTACCGGCCGCAGCCACGTACATCCGCATCCGGGACGTCAAGTGCCTGTGAAGCGCCGTCCGGCCGCGCTGGCATCCCACTTGCTCATGGCAACGGAGTCGTTCCAGCCCGGAGGAACCATGCAACCGTCTGCCCTTCCGTCGAGCACCGGCTCGCTTGCCATGTACCTGGCGGAGATCAACAAGTATCCACTTCTCACCGTCGACGAAGAGCAGCGTCTCGCCCGGCTATACGCCAGAAGCGCGAACCTCGATGCGGCCCACAAGCTGGTGACCTCGAATCTCAGATTCGTGGTGAAGGTCGCCTACGAATATCGCAGCTACGGCATCAAGATGGCCGACCTCATCCAGGAGGGGAACATCGGACTGATGAAGGCGGTGCAGAAGTTCGATGCCGACAAGGGCATCCGCCTGATCTCCTACGCGGTCTGGTGGATCCGCGCCTTCATCCAGAACTACATCCTGAAGAGCTGGAGCCTGGTGAAGCTCGGGACCACGCAGGCGCAGCGCAAACTCTTCTTCTCGCTGGCGCGCACGCGGCGCGAGCTGGAGAAGTTCGACGGCGTCACCGGCGACATGCAGAAGGCCAGCGAGGGCGCCATCGCCAAGAAGCTGCGGGTGAAGCCCGGCGAGGTGCTGGAGATGCAGCAGCGGATGGAAGGCCGCGACCTCTCGCTCGACGCTCCGATGGGCGAGGACGGCGGCTCCTCGCACGTGGACTTCGTCATGGACGGCGCCGACCTCCCGGACGCCGAGATCGCCGAGCAGGAAGAGCGCCACATCGTGCAGGAGCGCGTGCTCGAGGCCCTGGGCCGCCTCGATCCGCGGGAGCGCTACATCATCGAGCAGCGGATCATGAACGACAAGCCGATGACGTTGAAGGAGCTCGGCGAGCACTTCGGCTTCTCGCGCGAGCGCGCCCGGCAGCTGGAGATCCGCGCCAAGGCCAAGCTGGAAGCGGAGCTCGGCGAGCTGATGGACGAGCTGTTCCCGAACGAGGAGCGTGCCCCGGTAGCAGAGACGGCGTAGAACGCCCACGGCCACGTCGCCGTCGCCGTTCACGTCAACGTCAACGTCAACGTCCACGTCAACGTAGACGTGGTCGTAGACGTGAGCGTGTACGGCGACGGCGACGTGAACGTGGCCGTGAACGGCAGTGGTACCCTCGGGCGATGCGTCGGGTCGCCGGGTTGCCCCCGGTCTACTGGTGGCTCTGGCTCGGATACCTGCTCTCTTCGCTGGGCACCTTCGTCTTTCCCTTCCTCGCGCTGTATCTCTCGTCCCGCGGTGTCGACGCGCGCCTGACCGGACTCGTCGTTTCGCTCCTCGGCGTGGGAGCAGTCCTCGCCGGACCCATCGGCGGGCAGATCGCCGACCGCGTAGGACGCAAGCCGGCCCTGCTGATCGCCCTCGTTTTTTCCGCCGCTTCCGCCCTGTACCTCGGCTTCGTCCGATCGCCTCTGGCCATCGCGCCGGGAGTGCTGGCCTTCGGGCTCGGGAGCTCGATGGCGCGGCCGGCGATGCAGGCCATCGTCGCTGACGTCCTGCCGCCCGATCTTCTCGGGCGTGGCTATGCACTCGTCTACTGGGCGTCGAACGTCGGCATCGCCGTCTCCGCCTGGATCGGCGGGGTGCTCGCGGGACGCACCTGGCTCGGCCTCTTCGCGGGCGACGCGGTGACGACGATCCTCTTCGCCGGGCTGGTCTTGTTCCGGGTGCCGGAGTCCCGGCCCGCCCCCGGCTCCGAAGGGCGTGCCCTGGGTTGGACCAACCTATCAGGCGATCGCCCCTTCCTGGCACTGCTCGCCACGCACTTCACCTTCATGATCGTGTTCTTGCAGTTCCAGTTCGCGCTTCCCCTCGCGGTGGTGCGCAGCGGCTTCGGGACGCAGGAGTACGGCCGCCTCATGGCGCTCAATTGCGCCGCGGTCTTCGTCACGCAGCCCTTCACCTCGCGCTGGTTGCGATCGATCGATCGCGGGACCCTGCTGGCGATCGCCTCCGTCTGCGTCGGGCTGGGATTCGGCGCCTATGCGCTGAGCTCCAACATGCCGCAATTCTACGCGGCCACGCTGCTCTGGACCGCTGGCGACGTGCTGGGGCTGCCTCTGGTCAGCGCCGTCGTCGCGTCCATGAGCCCGGTAGATCTTCGCGGGCGCTACCAGGGCGCGCAGATGCTCGCGCAGGCGCTGGCGATGACCGCGGCACCGCTCGTCGCCGGCGCCGTGATCGACGCATTCGGGCTGCGGACGCTCTGGACCGGTTGCATCGTCGTCGGCTTCGCCGCGGCCGTTGCGCACGCGGCGCTGGGCGCTGCGCGCCGCCGCCGCTCGGCGCTGGCGGCGTGAGGTTCACTTCTTCGCTGCTCGGGGGAACGCGGACTTTCCCCCATAGCGCGCCGAGAGACCGAGCTCCTCCTCGATGCGGAGGAGCTGGTTGTACTTCGCGATCCGATCGCTGCGGCTGGCCGAACCCGTCTTGATCATCCCGCAGTCGCAAGCGACGGCGAGGTCCGCGATGAACGCGTCCTCCGTCTCGCCCGATCGATGGCTCATGACGGTCCGGTAGCCGCTGAAGTGAGCCAGGCGGACGCAGTCCATCGTCTCCGTGAGCGAGCCGATCTGGTTCACCTTGATCAGCACCGCGTTGGCGATGCCCTGCGCGATACCTCGCTGCAGCCGTTGGGTATTCGTGACGAAGAGATCGTCGCCGACGAGTTGCACCGTGGTACCCAGGCGGTCGGTGAGGAGCTTCCAGCCGTCCCAGTCGTCTTCGGCGTAGCCATCCTCGATGGAGACGATGGGGAAGTCCCTGGCCCAGCCTGCGTAGAGCTCCGCCAGCTGCGCGCGATCGAGGGTTTTGTTCTCACCTTCCAGGACGTACTTGCCGTCCTTGAAGAACTCGCTCGCCGCGCAGTCGAGCGCGAGCACGATGTCGGTGCCGAGCTTGTAACCGGCCTTGCCGATGGCCTCGGCGATCACCTCCAACGCCTCCCGGTTCGACTTCAGGCTGGGCGCGAATCCGCCCTCGTCGCCGACCCCGGTGAAATAGCCGCGCCCCTTGAGCACGCTTTTGAGGGCATGGAAGACCTCCGCCCCCATGCGCAGCCCCTCGGCGAACGTCGGCGCTCCCCAGGGGACGACCATGAACTCCTGGATGTCGACGTTGGAATCGGCGTGCGCGCCGCCGTTGAGGATGTTCATCAACGGAACCGGGAGCGTGCGCGCGTTCACCCCGCCGAGATAGCGATAGAGGGGAATGCCGAAGCTCATGGCGGCGGCGCGGGCAGCGGCGAGAGAGACGCCGAGGATGGCGTTGGCGCCCAGCGACTTCTTCGCTGGCGTTCCATCCAACTCGATCATCAGCCGGTCGAGGCCCTCCTGGTCCGCGGCGTCCATGCCCATGAGCCGCGGCGCGATGCGGCTGCGCACGTTTTCCACCGCGGTGCGCACGCCCTTGCCTCCGTAGCGCCCCTTTTCTCCGTCGCGCAGCTCGTGCGCCTCGTGCTCCCCAGTGCTCGCCCCGGAGGGCACGGCCGCGCGCCCGATGGTGCCGGAGCCGACGGTCACCTCGCACTCCAGGGTGGGATTGCCGCGACTGTCGAGGATCTCTCTGGCGTGGACGTCGACGATTTCGGTCATGGAGCGGCCCCCTGGAACGTATGTCATAACCCGTGCTGGCGCGGTTCGCGCCGCGAGTAGCACGCCAGCTCGTCTGCGGCAACGGCGACCGGCCCGCAGGGCGGCCGTCGATGTGCTAGAAGCCGCCTCCCACACGGAGGAAGACATGGGTCTGCTCGAAGGCAAAGTGGCGATCGTCACCGGATCGGGCGGGGGCATCGGCCGCGAGCACGCGCTGCTCTTCGCGCGCGAGGGCGCGCGGGTGGTGGTGAACGATCTCGGCAGCGATCGGCACGGAGGCGGCAAGGGGGCCGAGATGGCCGACAAGGTGGTGGCCGAGATCAAAGGCATGGGCGGCGAGGCGATCGCGAACTACGACAGCGTCGCCACGCGCGAGGGCGCGGACGGGGTGGTGTGGAGCGCGTTGAACAAGTTCGGCAAGCTCGAGATCGTGGTGAACAATGCCGGCATCCTGCGCGACAAGACCATCCTGAACATGAGCGAGCAGGACTTCGATCTGGTGATCGACGTCCACCTGCGCGGCACGTTCCTCGTCACCCAGGCGGCGGCGCGGGTCTTCAAGGTGCAAGGCAAGGGTGGCCGCATCGTCAACACCACCTCGCTTTCCGGGCTTCTGGGGAACTTCGGGCAGGGGAACTATGCAGCGGCGAAGGGCGGCATCTACTCGCTGACGCGGACGGCAGCGCTCGAGTTCCAGCGCATGGCGGTGACGGTGAACGCGATCGCTCCGGTGGCGCTGACGCGGATGACGCAGGACCTGGCGATGTTCAAGGGGATGTCGCCGGAACAGATCGGGCCCCAGTACGTCGCGCCCGTGGCCGCGTTCCTGTCGAGCGATCTCGCGGCGGACATCACCGGCGCCATCGTCGGCGTACAGGGTCCGAAGATCTTCCTCTACAAGATGGTGGAAACCTCCGGGGTGACCCGTGACGGGGGGCCGTGGAACCCCGCAGAGATCAAGGAGAAATGGGCGGAAATCGCCCGGTAGCCGGGGTGTGTGAAGCGCAACGAGGGCCCCCGTGCGGGAGGCCCTCGTTCATGTGCCCGGTCCATGATCGGCCGGGCGGCCCCGCCACCGCGGGGAACCCTAAGCCGGCACCGAGTAGTCGATGATGATCACGCCGCGCTGCGGCTCGTCATCCTCCTCGTTGCGGTCGTTCTGGCGCTGCGGGGTCGGCTCCGGCAGGGGCAACTCGATGCGCGGCCGCTGGTTCTCGTGATCCCGCTCGCGCTTCTTGATCTCTTCGATGATGAAGGCGTCGAGCATTGGAGAACCTCCGGGTCACCTACAGGATAGATGCAATCCTGGCACCATCGTTTCACGACCCCCGCGTCTTCCGCCGCCCGTCCCCTGGCCTCCTGGGGCACGTACGCCCCTTCAGAACTTGTAACAATCCACCCATCCGGGGTCAACATACCCATTGTGGGCAACGTACGCCTCAACGCGTTGTTTCACGGAGACTCTCCGCGCGGGTCCTGAAATTGGCGAGCATGTTGGGAAGGCCCCGCTCCGCCAGCGCCTTCTCGAGCGTACCCGGAACCATCGGACCGAGGTCGATCTCGATCGCGTAGGTCGCCCGCGTTCCGCCCGCCCGGGTAGGCTCGATCGTCCAGGCGCCCTCGTTCGCGCGCATGAACTCGCCGCCGCGGACCAGCGTCCACTCGATCCGCTCGAGCGAGCGGGTGATGTGGCGCAGCGTGAACTCGAGCAGCTTCAGCTTCACGTCGAGCCAATAGGTGACGTCCACGGAGTCGCCCTGCCGCTCGCCCACCCGGACCGCCTTCACCTCGGGCACGAACTCCGGGTAGCGCGCGTAGTCCTGCACTACGCGATGGAACGCATCGGGCACCACATCGATCTCGATCGACCGGCTCACGCGCACCAGGTGCCCTTGTGGTCGCAAGATCGTCGGAAGCCTCCAGGGTCAGTCTGACGCACCGCGCACGCTTGCGCTAGCGATTTGCACAGAAGCCGGCCACGTTGACGTGGACGTGGACGGCGACGTGAACGTGGCCGTGGACGGCTACCCGTACGCCGGCTTGTGCTCGAAGGTATGCCGCGACTGGATGTACCGGATGGTGCGGCTCTTCGAGCGCATCACTACGGAGTGCGTCTCCGCCCCACCCTTGAAGAAACGCACGCCGCGCAAGAAATCGCCGGAAGTGACGCCGGTGGCGGCGAAGACGACGTTCCCGCGCGCCATCTCGTCGACGTCGAACACCTTCTTCACGTCCTTGATCCCCATCTTTTGCGCGCGCTCGATCTCCTTCTCGTTGCGCGGAGCGAGCCGGCCCTGCATGTCGCCGCCCATGCAGCGGATGGCAGCGGCGGCGATCACGCCTTCCGGCGCGCCTCCGATCCCCATCAGCACGTCGACGCCGGTCTCCGGAAAGCAGGTGGCGATGGCGGCGCTGACGTCTCCGTCACCGATCAGCTTGATACGGGCGCCGGTCCCGCGGACCTCGGCGATCAGCTTCTCGTGCCGTGGCCGGTTGAGGATGATCACCGTCAGGTCGTCGACGTAGACACCCTTGCGGTCGGCGATCGCGCGCAAGTTCTGCGAGGGGCCCTTGTTCAGGTCGATCGCGCCCCTGGCGGACGGCCCCACGGCGATCTTGTCCATGTACGTGTCCGGAGCGGCGAGCAGGTTTCCCTTGTCCGCCATGGCGATCACGCTGAGCGCGTTCGGCCCGCCGGTGGCGGTGATCGTGGTTCCCTCGAGCGGATCGAGGGCGATGTCCACCTCCGGATCCCCGGCGTCGCCCTTCCCCACCTTCTCGCCGATGTAGAGCATGGGGGCCTCGTCGCGCTCGCCTTCCCCGATCACCACCGTCCCGCGGATGTTCAGCTGGTTGAACGCCTTGCGCATCGCGTCCACCGCGACCTGATCGGCGAGCTTCTCGTCGCCGCGGCCCATCACCCGCGCCGAGGCCATCGCCGCCGCCTCCGTGAGCCGCACTGCCTCCAGCCCGATGTTCCTATCCATTCCGATTGCCCTCCTGCCCCGACGCCGCGCGACTGAGCGGCTCCAGCCGGCTTCCCTGGAGCTTCTCCAGCAGCCAGTCCGGAGCGCGGGTCGGCCTCAGCTCCGGACCGACGCAGACGTGGACCGTATGACCCAGGGCGATCACCGCGCCATCCTGCTCGCGGTGCACCTTGTACTCGAATCGGATCTTCACCCTGGTATGCGTCTCGGAGAGGTGCACCTCGAGCACGTCGTCGTACTTCGCGGACTTGACGTACTGCACCGATGCCTCGAGCACCGGCAGCAGGATGCCGCGGCTCTCGATCTCGCGATAGGAGAGCCCCAGGCCGCGGATGAAGTGGCCGCGCGCCCCTTCGAAAAACCGGAGGTAGTTGGCGTAGTAGACCACGCCCATCTGGTCGGTGTCGCCGTAGATGACCCGGACGCGGTAGGGCTCCACGCCGAGTCGTCTATCACTGCCCGACGTGGTACGCGACCAGCAGCAGGCGGGTTTGTTCCTGCTGCCGACCCTTGGCGTCGACGGTGCTGGTCACCAGCTGCACCAGTCCCACCTTGGGAGCGTACGTCCACTCGGTGACGAACTTGCCCCCCTTGGCGAGGACCTGCTCGTTGCGCACCACGGCGCAGCCGGTGAAGGTCCCTGCCTGGGTTACGGCGCTGCCGTCCATGCTCACGACTTGGAAACGCTGCACGATCAGGTTCTCGACCGCGCTCCAGGTGGCTCCCGCGGAGAGCGGCGTGCGCAGCAGATAGCGGTCGGCGTCCCGTACCCCGTCCGCCTCGTATCGAAGCCGGCCGCGGTGGTCGTCGATGAACCAGGGACCGTCGCGTCCGACGATCTGGATGGTCTCGCGCCGGTCGGAACCGCGGAACGAGTACGTCCAGGAGTTGCCGACGGCGAGCGGGTAGTACCTGGTGGCATCCTCGCCCGATCCGGCTGCGGGCGATGCCTGCGGCCCTGCTTTGCAGGCGAAGAGCAGCAGTCCGAGAGCGGCGGCCCTTCTCACGGGCGGACCCGCCTGCGCTGCGAGACGCGGGCGGCGTCCTCCTTCTTCCGGCGGATGAGGTCCTCGTACGCACCCTTCGCCGCGCGGCGCGTCTCCTCGTCGGGCGCGCCGCTCTCGAGCGTGAACAAGAACGCCTCCGCCTCGGCGCCGCCCAGGCTGGCGATGGCGTAGAGGATGGGCCCGACGTCGTCAGGATGCCGGTGACGGGTCATCTCGATCAGCGGGGCCACGGCCCGGCGGTCGCCGATGGCGATCAGCGCTCCCGTCGCCCGGCGCGCCACTTCCGCATTCGGATCCTCCAGGCGCGCGATCAGCTGCGGCACCGCCGCGGGGCTGCGCCGATCGGCGAGCACCCGGATGGCGTAATCGCGGACCCGGGCATCGTCCGCGGTGAGGTCCTTGAGCAGCGCGTCGTCCGTCTTTCCCCGTGCATCGATCTGCGCGTCGAGCGCGGCGACCGCCTCGCGGAGCGCGGCTTCCGCCGCGGCGCTGAAGGCGGCGTGGCGGGCGGCTGGATCCAGGCTGTCGTCGGCGTTGGTGGGCCTGCGCGCGCCTCCCTCGGCCACCAGGCGCTCCACGTCGCCTTGCGCGCCCGTGGAGGTCATCTCGAGGGTGACCGCGACGTCCGCGACCTCCTGCTCGAGGAGCGGCTTCGAGGGGTCGAACACGCCCGCCGGAGCGAGCGTCCTCTGGGCCCGGTCGATGTCGAGCTGGATGCGCAGCGGACCCCCTTCGCGCACCGCGAATCGGCCGCTCGCCTCGAGAGCGGCGCGCACTTGCTCGCGCAGGGCCTCGGAGGACTCGCCGATCTCCGGCTTGCCCGCCAGTCCCGCCTCGCTGACGCTGATGCTGCCGACCACCAGCGCGCGGTTGGAAGCCGACGGCTTGCAC
>WNFT01005749.1_pt1 | contig 14154 bp, 18 predicted proteins | sample 5400191 | NCBI WGS metagenome assembly WNFT01 (sample SAMN13153359, study PRJNA577476) | soil metagenome | isolation source: 80 cm saprolite under Madrone tree | place: USA:California | collected 2016-06-14
GCCCGCCGGATCGGCCTTGGCGCGCTCGACGGCCTGGAGCATCTTCTGCGCGTCGCCGCCGCTGTTCTGCGTGAGCTCGGTGAGGACCTGGCCGGCCACGGCGTAGAACTCCTGGGTGAGCGCGTCCGAGCCCGTGAGGGCGCGCACCTGCTGGTCCACCGTCGCGCCCTGAGGGTTCTTGGCCAGCTCGGCCGCCCGCGCGTTGGGGTCGAGCATGATCTGGAGCGTCTGGCCGAGGGCGTCCTGGGATCTCGGATCGAGAGGCTGGGCACCCGTCGACCCCGCGCTCGCGAGGAGCGCCAGCGCCACCACCGGTCCGAGGCGACGGAGGATCACTCCCAGAGGTAGCTGGTCGGGTTGACCGACTGGCCTTTCACCTGGATCTCGTAGTGGAGGTGCGGGCCCGAGGATCGCCCGGTGTTGCCGGACAGCGCGATCACTTCCCCACGCTGCACCTTCTGGTTCGTCGTCGCCTGGAGCTTCGAGAGGTGACCGTAGAGCGACTTGGTCTCGTGGCCGTGATCGATGATGAGGGTCTGGCCATATTCCGGATGGATCCCCGCGAAGACCACCGTTCCGGGAGCGGGCGACTTCACGGCCGTGCCGATGGGCGCGCCGATGTCGAGACCGCTGTGGAATTCGGACCTGGACGACCAGGGCGACACGCGGCCGCCGAAGCCGGAATTGACGGGGCCGCGCAGCGGCCAGCGCGAGGGGAGGGCGGCGAGGACGCGCGTGGCGCGCACGAGGAACCGCTCGAGCGAGCGGAGATTCTCGCCCTCGTCCTTGACGAGAGAGGTCAGCCGCTCCAGTTCGTCGCCGATGGCGTCCCGGTCGGGCCCTTCGCCCGTCCGCGCGGGCCCCGTCTGCCCACCCATGGCGCTGCCTCGCTTGGCCTTCCCGTCCTCGGGCCCGAAGGGCTCCCAGATCCTGGCCTGGAGATCTCGCCAGCTGTCGATCTCGGCACGGAGCTCGCGCATGCGCGCCTGCGAGCTCTCGATCAAGGTCTGCTGCTCGGTCACGCGAGCGGTGAGCTGGGCGAGCGAGGCGCGCTCACGCCGGAGCTGGAGGTAGTCACCGTAGATGACCGCCAGGGCAATGGGCGCGGCGAGGAGCACGCCGAGAGCGATCAGGATGACCCATCGGGAAAGAGCGAGACGGACGACGCGGCGTCCGTCGCCATGCACGACCAGGAGATTGAATTCTTTCGGTGTCGGCATGCTCCCTCAGCGCTTCAGCGGGACGACCGAGAAATCCCGAGTCGTCGTCGCCTCGGCGTTCGGGTTGACCTTCGTCATCCGGCAATGGCCCTCGAAGAGCACGCCTTCCTCCAGGACGACCACCGGCGCCTCCACGTCACCGAACACCCGCGCCGTGCGCTTCAGCTCCACGCGCTCGGTGCCCGAGATATTGCCCACCAGCTCGCCGCTCACCAGGACCCGTCCCGCGCGGACGTCCCCGTTGACGGCGGCCTTCTCGCCGATGATGAGGGTGTCCGTCGTCGAGATCTCACCCTTGAACCGTCCGTTCAGCATGACCGTGCCACTGAACGTGTATTTCCCCTCGATCTCCGAGCCCTCGTCGATGAAGGCGGTCAGCCCGTTGCGGCCCGGCGACTTCCGCTTGCGCATCCACATGGTCGACCGGCAGCCTCCTTCACCGGTGCTGCGAGTGCGGCGCGCTCAGCAATCACCTTCCGGGCCCCAAGGCGGGTGGAAGGGAGTGACGATGCTCGATCTAGCTATGGGAAGGATGTATGAGGATCTTCGCCCTTGTAGCACGCGCTCTTCCGGGGTGTCAACCCCGGAAATCCGCCCGCCACCATGCGCGCTATGTCCGCGTCGCTTTGGGTTTGTTGACACCTGGAAACGGTCCGAAGTATCATCGGCGAATCCAGAGGACACCATGGACGACTTCTACCGGATCAAGCGGCTGCCCCCCTACGTCTTCGCCATCGTCAATGACCTCAAGACGAAGGCGCGGAGCCAGGGGCAGGACATCATCGCCCTCGGCATGGGCAATCCCGACCAGGCCACCCCCAAGCACATCGTGGACAAGCTGGTCGAGGCCGCCCGCAATCCCCGCAACCACCGCTATTCCGCCTCACGGGGAATCACGAGGCTCCGCAAGGCCGTCACGACCTGGTATCGGGACCATTACAAGGTCGAGTTGGATCCCGAGACCGAGGCCATCGCCACCATCGGCGCCAAGGAGGGCATGGCCCACCTGGCCCTGGCCGTCCTCCAGCCGGGGGACGGGGTGCTGGTGCCGAACCCGACCTACCCCATCCACTCCTACTCGGTCGTCATCGCCGACGGCGACCTGCGCTCGGTGCCCCTGGTGCCGGGCGAGGACTTCTTCGTCCGCTTGCAGGAGGCAGCCCGTCTTTCCTGGCCCAAGGCCAAGATGCTCATCCTGTCCTTCCCCCACAATCCGACCACGATGTGCGTGGAGCAGGACTTCTTCGTCAAGGTGGTGGAGTTCGCCAAAGAGCACAAGCTCATGGTGGTTCACGACTTCGCCTACGCCGATTTCGCCTTCGACGGCTACCGGCCGCCCTCCTTCCTCGCGGTGCCGGGGGCCAAGGAGGTCGGGGTCGAGATCTTCTCGCTCTCGAAGTCCTACAACATGCCTGGCTGGCGGATGGGCTTCGTGTGCGGCAATTCGCGCATGATCCACGCCCTCGGCCGGATCAAGTCCTACCTCGACTACGGCGCCTTCCAGCCCATCCAGATCGCGGCCATCGTCGCCCTGGAGGGCGAGCAGTCCGTGGTGCGCGACATCGTGGAGCTCCACCAGAAGCGGCGCGACGTCCTCGTGGACGGGCTCAACAAGATCGGCTGGTCCGTGCCCAAGCCCAAGGGCACCATGTTCGTGTGGGCACCCATTCCCGATGGATTCCGCGCCATGGGATCGCTCGAGTTCTCCAAGATGCTGATCCAGGAGTGCAAGGTCGCGGTCTCCCCGGGCATCGGCTTCGGCGAGTACGGCGAGGGCTATGTCCGGTTCGCTCTCGTCGAGAACGAGCAGCGCATCTCCTCGGCCTGGGCACCGTGGGCAGCGGGGTCGTCAAGGTTCTCCAGAACCACGGCGCCGACATGGAGGAGCGCGCGGGCTGCCGCCTCCGCCTCCACGCCATCGCCGACGCCGAGCTCACGCGCCCCCGCGAGGGGCTCGACCTGAAGACCCTTCCTCTCGTCAACGACGCGGCCAAGGTGCTCGCCGATCCCGCCGTGCAGATCGTCATCGAGCTGGTGGGGGGACTCGAGCCGGCCCGCACCTTCATTCTCCGTGCCCTCGAGGCAGGCAAGCACGTGGTCACCGCCAACAAGGCGCTCCTCGCCCACCACGGGCCGGAGATCTTCGAGGCGGCGCGGCGCAACCGCGTCCTCCTGGGCTTCGAGGCCGCGGTGGCCGGAGGGATTCCCCTCATCCGCGCCGTCAAGGACGGGCTGCCCGCCAACCGCGTGCTCTCCGCCTTCGGCATCGTGAACGGCACGTGCAACTACATCCTCTCGAAGATGACGGACGAAGGGCTGGACTTCTCGATGGTGCTCAAGGAGGCGCAGGCCCAGGGCTATGCCGAGGCGGATCCTACCCTCGACATCGAGGGCATGGACTCCGCCCACAAGCTGCAGATCCTGGCCACCATCGCCTTCCGGACCGCGGTGGACTTGAAGGACATCCACACGGAGGGGATCACGGGCATCGCGCCGCAGGACGTGGAGAACGCGACCGAGCTCGGCTACCGGATCAAGCTGCTCGCCATCGCCAAGACCTCCGACGGCGCCCTCGAGGCTCGCGTGCACCCGACCATGATCCCCGCCGCCTCGCCCATGGCCGCCGTCTCCGGTGTCTTCAACGCCGTGTTCATCACGGGCGACAACGTCGGCAACCTCATGTTCTACGGACGCGGGGCGGGCCAGCTGCCCACGGCCTCGGCGGTGTGGTCGGACACCCTCGAGATCGCCCGGCGCGTCGCCCACGGCGTCCCCGCCATGGAAGGGGACCTGCCCTCGATCAGCGAGCGGCCCCTGCCCCTTCGGCGCATGGAGGACATCCGCTCCTCCTACTATCTGCGCGTCATGGCCCTGGACCGGCCGGGCGTGCTCGCGCAGGTGGCGGGCATCCTGGGTCAGCACGAGATCTCGCTCGTCTCCGTCCTCCAGAAGGGGCGCGCCCAGGGCGAAGCGGTGCCCGTGGTGATGATGACGCACGAGGCCCGCGAGCGGGACATGCGCGCGGCCCTCCAGGCCATCGACAAGCTCCCCGTGGTCGCCTCGCGCACGACCATGATCCGCGTGGAGCCGGCATGAGCCTGTGGCCGGGCGTCATCGAGCGCTACCGGCAGTTCCTTCCCGTCACGAGCTCCACGCCGATCGTCACGCTGCACGAGGGCAACACGCCGCTCATCCCCGCCCCGCGTCTGGCCGAGGCCACGGACCCGAGCCTGCGCATCTTCCTCAAGTGCGAGGGCTTCAACCCCACGGGCTCGTTCAAGGATCGCGGCATGACCATGGCCATCTCCAAGGCCGTGGAGGCGGGCTCGCGCGCCGTCATCTGCGCCTCGACGGGCAACACGTCCGCCTCCGCCGCCGCCTATGCGGCCCGCGCGGGCATCCGCGCCTTCGTCATGGTGCCCAGGGGCGCGGTGGCCATCGGCAAGCTCTCGCAGGCGGCGATTCACGGCGCCACCGTGCTGGTGATGGAGGGCAATTTCGACCAGGCCCTCTCCATCGTCACCCAGATCGCGGAGCGCCACCCCGTCACCCTCGTCAACAGCCTCAATCCGTTCCGTCTCGAGGGGCAGAAGACCGGCGCCTTCGAGGTGGTTGACCAGCTCGGGCGCGCCCCCGACTATCACCTGATCCCCGTGGGCAACGCCGGCAACATCTCCGCGTACTGGCGCGGCTACCGCGAGTACCACCGCGCGGGCATCGCCAAGGAGCTGCCGAAGATGGTGGGCTTCCAGGCGGCCGGGGCCGCCCCCATCGTCGAGGACCGCGTGATCGCCGAGCCCAAGACCCTCGCCACGGCCATCCGCATCGGCAATCCCGCCTCCTGGGGGCTCGCCAAGGAAGCGCTTGCGGACTCGAGCGGCTGGATCGACTCCGTGACCGACGAGGAGATCGTGCGCGGCTACCGGATGCTCGCCCGCGAGGAAGGCATCTTCATGGAGCCCGCCTCCTGCGCCACGGTGGCGGGACTCGCCAAGATGGTCAAGGCGGGGAAGTTCGAGCCCGGCTCCACGCTCGTGCTGACCCTCACCGGCCATGGCCTCAAGGATCCGGACACCGCCCTCGAGTCGGCCACGCGCCCGGTGACCGTGCCCGCCCGCCTCGACGCCGTCCTCGCGCAGCTCGGACTCTAGTCGGACGTGCCCGGCGCGGCGCGGCTGGTCAAGATCCTTCTCGGGATCGCGATCAGTGTCGCCCTCCTCATCTACCTCTTCTGGAACGTGGACGTCCGCGCCGTGCTTGCCCGGCTCGCGGATACCCAGTGGCGGTGGCTCGTCCTCAGCATGGCCTGCAACCTCGCCTCCCTCTGGGTCCGCTCCATCCGCTGGCGCCATCTGTTTCCTCGCGGCTCTCACCCGGCGCGTCTCTTCAACGCCGTGATGATCGGCTACATGGGCAACAACGTGCTGCCGCTCCGGGCCGGCGAGGTGCTGCGCGTCTACGTGGCGGCCCGCCACGGTCCGCGCATCTCGACCGTGGTGGCGACCCTGGTCGTCGAGCGCGCGCTCGACGGGCTGGCCATCGGGCTCATCCTCGCCACCAGCCTGACCCTGGTGCCCACACCCCGTGAGATCGCCTGGGCCGCCGAGATGTTCGGCGCATTCGTCTTCGTCCTCTTGCTCGCGCTCGTGGTGATCGCGGTGGCGCCGCTTCCCTGCCGCATCCTCATCCACTCCCTGACGTACCGCTGGCCCGCCATCGAGCGCCGGCTGCTTCAGGCCTTTGACGTCATGGCCGACGGCCTGCAGAGCATGCGGCGTCCCCGCCAGCTCGTGCCCATCGTGATCTGGTCCGTGATGGTCTGGATCTTCGTCGTGCTCGCGTTCTGGACGGCCTTCTGGGCGGCGAGCCTCGATCTCTCCCTCCTGGCCGCCCTCACCGTCATCGCCTTCGTGGGGCTCGGGGTCAGCCTCCCGTCGAGCCCGGGCTTCATCGGCATCATCCAGGCCGCCAGCGTGCTCGCGCTGTCCTTCTTCGGCGTACCGCGCGCGGACGCCCTCAGCTTCTCGCTGCTGCTCCACGCCGCGCAGTTCGTGCCCGTGACGGTCTGGGGCCTCGCCCTGCTCGTCGTGGAGCACGTGAGCCTCTCCGCCGCCTCGCGGCGGCCGGTCGTCTCCGCCAGCGATTAAGACTCCCCCTCGCGAGGGCATGGCTACTACTTGGATCAACCTCTCGACGGCGGATTTCTGGGCGCCCCGCGGGTCCCTCTCCCCGTAAACGCGGCGCCGCGGGCCGGCGTCTATCCCGTGAAGGTGTAGTTGGGACTTCTGCCAAACACGAGCCAATATGGGAGGACGACGACCATGAATCGAGAAATCTCAGGCTGGACGACGGGCGTGGCGGTGGTGACCGGCATCTTCGCGGGCATCGCGCTGTGGGCAACGGTGGCGGGCGCCCAGGAGATCCGCGACGATCTCCGCGACATTCGCGGCGACCGCCAGGACATTCGTCGCGACACGCGCGACATCCGGGAGGACAGAGGCGAGATCCGGCAGGACAACCGCGAGATCCGGCAGGATGCCCGCGAGCTGCGGGGCGACCGGCAGAGCCTTCGCGACGCCATCAAGTCGGGCGATCCCCAGGCCATCCGGAACGCCCGCCGCGAGCTGCGGCAGGACCGGCGGGAGATACGGCACGACGTCGCCGAGCGCCACCACGATGTCCGGGACCTTCGCCAGGACCGGCATGAGCGGCACGGCGACGTGCGGGATCTTCGCCACGATCGGCGAGAGCTGCGCCAGGACGTGCATGCGAGGCGGGCGGGGTAGGACGGCCCGAGGGCGGCGAGGGCCCCAGGCCCGGGTCTCCCGCCGCCCGGTACTGGGTCAAGTTGCGAGCCAGACGAGGCCCGAGGGAGCCAGCAATGCGAGGCGTACGTGGCCGTTCGAGCTGAAGGGCAAAGCCCTGAGGCGAGGGTTGAGACAGACGTACGTTGAGCGTTGCTGGCGACCGAGAACGCGGCTTTTCGCGCCGAACGGCCCTGCCGTGAGACGAGGGCTGAGTTGATCTGGCGAAGCAAATTGGCCCAGTACCCGACCCTGTAAACGGACGGCGGAGAGGTGTCGTCTAACCCCCGGGAGTCGGACCGAAGGCGGCCGGGCGGGGGATGCCGAAGCCAGTCCCGGCCAGGGTTTGGGCTCCCCGACAACCATGTGCGAAGATCGACGCCAGTGGAGACTCTCGCGCCGTCCGATGAAGCGCTCTGCAAGAGAGTCGCGGAACGGGACGGGCGAGCCTTCGACGACCTCGTGGAGCGCTACCAGGAGCGGGCGTATCGCATCGCCTGGTCCATCGTGCGCGACCGGGAAGACGCCAAGGATTGCTCCCAGGAAGCGTTCATCCGCCTGCACGAGTCGGCGGGGACCTTCGCGGGGCAAGCGAAGTTCTCGACCTGGTTCTACCGCATCCTCGTCAACTGCTGTCTGGATCATCAGCGCCGACGGCGGGGATGGCGGCGACTCCTCGGCTGGGGCGGCGGTGCCGAGGAGGGTGAGAGCGATCCCATCGAGCGGCAGCCCGCGCCGTTCGTGGATCCCATCGAGGCCGTGGGAGCGGAGCGACACATGAGCCAGATCTGGGAGGCGGTCGAGGAGCTCTCCCCGCAGCAGCGGACGGCCGTGCTCCTCCAGTGCCGCGAGGAGCTCTCCACCAAGGAGATCGCGGCGGTGCTTCACCTGTCGGAAGCGACGGTGCGAGTGCATCTGCACCGCGCATACACGACGCTCAAGCGTCGATTCGGAGAGCAGTCATGAACAGGCCACCGGAAACGAACAGGCCGCCGGAAGACGAGTTCCGTGATCTCGTCCAGGAGCTCCGGCGCACCGCGCCCGAGCCGCCGCCCATTCACTGGGGCGCCTACCGCGCCGAGCTGCGGGACAAGCTCGAGCGGCGTCGGGCGCCCGCGCCCTGGACGTGGGCGCGGAGCTGGAAGAGCCGGCCGCTCCAGATCGCCGTCGCCACCAGCCTGGTCGCCGTGCTCGCCTGGGTGGGATTGCCGGGTCGACAGGGGACGGATCCGGCCCTCCTGGAGAATGCCATCCTGGCCAGCCGGCTCGACCTGATCGTCCAGCTGGACGTGGTCCAGCAGCTGGACGTGCTCGAAGATTTCGACGTGATCAGCCGCCTGGACCGGCTGACACCCAACGAAGGATAGGGAACAGCGGTGACCTCGCGGTGGCTCCGGCAGACGGCCCTGGCGGTGCCCGCCCTGCTCGCCATGGCGGGCGCCGCGTGGGCGGCGGGGCCCGCCGCGCCGTCCAAAGGGCCCGCGACCGGCCAGCCCCTCGACGCGGAGTTCCTGCGCGATCTCGACCTCCTCGACAACCCGGACTACTCGCGCGACCGGGAAGTGGCGAAGCGAATGCGGCTCCTGGAGCGGCTTCGCGTGCTCGAGTCCTATCGGGCTCTGGAGAGCCCGACTCCCGCTACCCCGGTCACGCCGGCGGGCCCGACGCCGCCGGCCGGCTCCACTCCCCCAACCGGCTCCACTCCCAAGGAGGTGAGGTAAATGCGCCGCCTCGTCGTGACCACCCTCTTCGCCGTCGCCGTGCTGTCGGCCGCCGTTCCATCGGCGGCGCAGACCTCCGGTGAGCAGGCGCCCCGGACCCCGGAGAGCGAAGTCCGCGGGCTCGAGCGACTGACGCCCGAGGAGCGGGCCCAGGCCGAGAAAAATCTGGAGAAGTGGCGGCAACTCTCACCGGAGCAGCGGCAGCGGGCGCTCGAGAACTACCAGCACTGGAAGACCCTCACCCCGGGCGAGCGACAGGCGGCGCGGCAGAACCTCCAGCGCCTGCGGAACATGCCGCCGGGCGAGCGCGCGCGCATCATGGAGGACTTCCAGCGGTGGAACAGCCTGCCCGAGGACCGCAAGCGCGAGCTCGAGGCGGCGCACGAGCGCTTCCAGAAGCTGCCCCCGGAGCGACAGCAGCAGCTCCAGCGGCGCTTCCAGCGCTATCAGGCCATGAATCCCGAGCAGCGCGAGCGCTTCGAGAAAAACGCGGAGCGCTGGCGCCAGATGACGCCCGAGCAGCGCCAGCATCTGCGCGAGCAGGTCCGCCAGCGCCGCCCTCACGATGGACCCGGCGCGCGCCCGGGCGAGCCACGGCCCGAGGGTGAGCAACCCGGTGCTGAAGGACACGGCCCCGGTCCTCGCGGCCCTCGACCGCCGCGCTAGCAGGCGGCTGAAAAAGGCCCACCTGCGGGAGTGCGGCGCCCTCGACCGCACGCTCAACGTAGAGAGACGACGCCCCAGCTGCGGATCAACTCAGCCCTCGTCTCGTGTCGGCCGATGGCCGCCCCTCCCCTCGAACTACGGGGCGCCGCCTCGCATCTGGACCTTTTTGAGCCGCCTGCGAGGTTTTCAGAAGTGTCCCTACTCGCGCGTTCTTTACAGTGCTGTAAGGGGTCGTGTACGATGACTGCCTCATGGGCCAGCTCATCGTGCAGAAGTATGGTGGCTCGTCCGTCGCCGATCCCGAGAAGATCAAGAGCGTCGCGCGGCGCGTAGCCGAAGGCGCCGCCCAGGGCCACCGGATGGTGGTCGTGGTGTCGGCCATGGGCAAGACCACCGACAGTCTCGTCGCCCTCGCGCAGGCGATCACGCCGACTCCCGACCCGCGCGAGATGGACATGGTGCTGGCCTCGGGCGAGCAGATCACCATTGGGCTCCTCGCCATGGCCCTCGCCAGTCTCGGACACCCCGCGTGCTCCTTCACCGGCCCCCAGGTCGGGATGATCACCGACGGCGTTCACACCCAGGCGCGCATCCGGCGCATCACCGCGGAGCGGATCCAGACCGCCCTCGAGGCGGGCAAGGTCGTGGTGGTGGCGGGCTTTCAGGGCATGACGGAATCGGGAGACATCACCACCCTCGGGCGCGGCGGCTCCGACCTCACGGGGGTGGCCCTGGCCGCCGCCCTCAAGGCGGATGTGTGCGAGATCTTCACGGACGTGGACGGCGTCTACACCGCCGACCCCAACGTGGTCCCCGACGCCCGCAAGCTGGCGCGCGTCTCCTACGACGAGATGCTCGAGATGGCCGCGCTGGGGGCGAAGGTGCTCCAGGCGCGCTCGGTCGAGTTCGCCAAGAAGTTCAGCGTCCCCGTGCACGTCCGCTCGACGTTCAAGCCGGATCCCGGCACCATGGTGACGAGGGAGGATCGCAGCATGGAAGACGTGGTGGTCACCGGCGTCACGCATGACCGAGGCCAGGCCAAGCTCTCCATCCTGCGCGTGCCGGATCGGCCGGGCATCGCCAGCCAGGTCTTCGGCGGGCTCGCCAAGCAGAACATCGTGGTCGACATGATCGTCCAGAACATCGGACGCGACGGCTCGACCGACATCTCGTTCACCCTGCCCCGCGCGGACCGGCAGCGCGCGGAAGGCGCGCTCGCCACGGTGGCCAAGGAGGTCGGGGCGAGCGGCGTGGCCGCGGACGACCGCGTGGCCAAGGTCTCCATCGTCGGCGTGGGCATGCGCAGCCACTCCGGCGTGGCCGCGCGCATGTTCGAGACCTTGTCCAAGGAGAACATCAACATCCAGATGATCTCCACGTCCGAGATCGCCGTCTCCTGCGTGATCGAAGACAAGTACGCGGAGCTCGCCGTGCGCGCCCTGCACGACGCCTTCGAGCTCGCCAAGGAACGGGAGGCCTAGTCGTGCCCGCCACCGCCAGGGCCGCGGTGTTCTTCGGGCCGGGCAAGCCCTTCGAGATCCGCGAGGTGCCCATTCCCGAGGTCGACGCCAACGGCGTGCTCATCCGCGTCACCGCCGCCAACATCTGCGGATCGGATCTTCATTTCTGGCGCGGCGACGCGCCACTGAGGCTCCCCGAGGACGGCTGGATCTTCGGCCACGAGATGACGGGCCGCGTGGCCAAGCTCGGGTCCCGGATCAAGGCCGATTCGCTCGGCCGGCCTCTCAAGGAAGGCGATCGCGTCGCCTACACGTACTTCTACCCGTGCGGCCGCTGCTACGCGTGTCTCAACAAGGAGCCCGCCGCCTGCCCGCACAAGCTCGAGCGGCCACTTGGACCGAGCACACCCCCGCACCTGCACGGCGCCTTCGCGGATCACTACTACCTCCGCCCGGGCGGCGCGCTCTTCGCGGTGCCGGCGGAGCTCCCCGATGAGGTGGTGGCGCCCGTCAACTGCGCCCTCGCCCAGGTCATGTACGGCCTGCACGTGGCCGGGGTGCGCTTTGGCGACCGCGTGGTCATCCAGGGCGCGGGAGGGCTGGGGCTCCAGGCCGCCGCCGTCGCCAAGGACATGGGCGCGGCCACCGTCATCGTGGTGGACCAGATTCCCGGGCGGCTCGAGCTCGCCAAGGCCTTCGGCGCCGATCACATCCTCAACCTCAAGGACGTGCCGGACCGCCGGGAGCGCGTGAAGCTCGTGCGGGAGTGGACAGGCGGAGTCGGGGCCGACGTCGCGTGTGACTTCGTCGGCTTCCCCGCCGTCATCACCGAGGGCATCGAGATGCTGCGCTCGGGCGGCACCTATCTCGAGATCGGGACGATCAGCCGCGGCGCCAAGATCGAGCTGGAGCCGTCGCTCCTCGTGTGGGGCTCGAAGAAGATCCTGGGCGTCATCCAGTACGATCCCTGGATCATCCCGCGCGCCCTCGACTTCCTCGTGCGCACGAAGGCGCGCTGGCCCTGGGACCGCATCGTCTCCCACAAGTATCCCCTCGAGAAGATCAACGAGGCCTTCGCCGCCTCCGAGTGGCACAACAAGGAGACGACGAGCATCACCCGTGCCGCGCTGATCCCGTAGGCGCGGCGACGGCGGGAGCGCGTGGGGTCAGTCCCGGCCGCGTCGCACCAGGAGGAGTCCCGACCATGCGACCGCTTTCATTCACGGTGGTGCTCGCAGGTCTGCTGCGACCCCTCTCCGCATGGGCGCAAGAGCCGACCTTCGACTGGCGGTGGGACATGCATCCGATCTGGTGGCCGTTTGCCGCGCTGGCGGCGAGCCTGCTCCTGCTCGTCTTGTTCGGCTGGGTCCTGCTCAATCTCGCCCCCCTCATCCTCGGGGTCGTCGCGGCCGTGCTGGGCATCCGCTGGCTGACGAAGACCAGCCGCGCCTCTCGCCACGATCCCGCCGTCGCCGTCCTCCGGGAGCGCTACGCGCGAGGCGAGATCAGCAAGGAAGAATTCGAGGCCAAGCTCAGGGACCTGGAAAGCCGGCCCTGACCCGAGCGTCAGCGGGGCGGGCGCCCGGGAGGAGGCGGGAGAGGCTTCCGGGCGGCTGACGCCACCCGGCGAAACTCGCTGCTGTTGGAATCGGTCTTCCCGCCCACCTGGGTGCCACAGACGCTGCACGTGTAGTCGTACGTGTTGCCGGTGGGCAGGACGAGCAGCAGCTTCTTCCGAACCGCCGTCGCCCGCTTGCAGCGCGGGCAGAAGAGGCTCGAGGCTTCCAGCTCACCGAAGCTATCTGCCATGCGGCCATTGTAGACCCGGCGTCGAGGGGATCAGCGGCCGCCAAGGAGAAGCGCATGAGGAAGGTGTACGGGTACGTGGCTCTCGCATGCGTCGTTCTGGCCGCCGGGGAAGCCGCGGCCATCACCGGGAACGACTACCAGCGCCTCACGCCGCAGGAGCGGGCCATGTACGTGGCGGGGACACTCGAGGGCTGGATCGTCGCGGACACCGTCATGCGCGCTCGCCCGTCGCCCATGTTCAGCACGACCTTCGGTCAAATCGTCAGGTGCGTATCCGGGCGGCTGTCCACGGCGGAGGTCCGGACACTCGTGGATCGGTTCGTATCCAGAAACCCCAGCGAGCGGAAGCAAGACATGGGTCAGCTCATCCTCTTTGCCCTGGACGAAGCATGCAAGAAATAAGGTCCCGGCCGGGCCTCCGAATTCCCCTACCACCGGCCGATAAAATCTAAGAGGCCGTCCGGTTGGATGGCGGCCGGATAATCGTGCCCACGCAAGCCCCGGCCGAACGTGCCGGGCGGACAAGACGAGGCAGACGATGACCATCAAGCAGGCGCAAAAGCAGGTCAAGCAAGCGCGCAAGGATCACGGCGAGGCGACATCAGAGGGACGACGGCTCAAGGCGGCCTATGACCACATCGTGGCCCGCACCTTCCTGGATGGCGTGGACCACGGGGTGCGCCTCGAGCGCAAGCGTCGCAAGTAACCCCGCGCGGCGGGAGCCGGTGGCGAGGCGCCCACCTCGCCCGCCACCGGCAGTGCCGTTGACCTCTCCTCCCCGCTCTGGCAGTATCGCCATCGAACAGGACCTACGCTCTCCAAAGCCAATGGGAGGAGACCGCGATGGCACACAGATCACTCCGGCTGTTCGCTCTGTGCGCGATGCTGGGACTCGTCGGTGTCGGGACCGCTGCCGCCGAGGAGTGCAGCGGAACCATCACCGCCGACGAGGCGATGAAGGCCGAGCTGGCTCGCTATGCCGCGCAAACCATGAACGACTTCGCGGCGATGGAGAAGCTGTTCGGCCACGACCTCACGTACAACCGAGGTGACGGCGGGCGGCCAGGATCGCACCGTCCCCCTGCGCTTCACCGCCATCTGGGCCAAGCGGCCGGGTGGGCTCCAGTTCGTGTCGTGGCAGTCGACCGGCATTCCCCCGAGACAGTAGCCAGCGGGAGAATGGCCCGCCGTCCGGCGTGCGCGAAGCGGCGCGAGCGGCTCACCCCGCCTGTGAACGATGGCGGTCGCCCTAGCGTCCGGCCATGAGCACACGAGCCGCTTCCGACCGCATCGACTCCTCGCGCGCCGCCCTGATCGTCTACGACGCCTGCCGCCGCGCCTTGACGCCCGCCGATCCTGCGCGACGCGCGGCCATGCGGCCCGTCCTCGGCGCCTGGATTGCCCTGATCGGCGCGTGTCGCGCGCGCGCCATGCCCATCATCTACACGACCCCGGTCAGCCGGGCGGACGGCGC
>WNFT01007675.1_pt1 | contig 14153 bp, 14 predicted proteins | sample 5400191 | NCBI WGS metagenome assembly WNFT01 (sample SAMN13153359, study PRJNA577476) | soil metagenome | isolation source: 80 cm saprolite under Madrone tree | place: USA:California | collected 2016-06-14
CCACAGCGACAGCTCGCGCAGCCGCTGCACGCGCTCCAGCTCCGTCCCCAGGCCCTGGACGAAGGTGCGCCGGCCCAGCTTCTCCAGCCGCGAGCGCAGCGGCACCTTGCGGTCCTCGTCGTAGAAGAACCTCGCGTCGGCGAGGCGCGCCCGCAGGACGCGCTCGTAGCCTTTCCGGCTCACCGCCGGGTCGCGCACCTTGGTGTTGGACACCGCCACGAAGGCGGGAAGCAGCTCGCCCTTGGCGTTCTGCACGGCGAAGTACTTCTGGTGCCCGCGCATCTCCGAGATCAGCACCTCGGGCGGGAGCTCCAGGAAATCCTTGTCGAACCACCCGGTCACCCCGAAGGGCTCTTCCACCAGCCCGGTGACCGTCTCCAGCAGCTCGGGATCCGGCCGGGGAACGCCGGAGGCCTCGCGCGCGGCACGCGCCACCTCGTCCGCGATGCGCTTGCTCCGCTCGCCCCAGTCGGCCAGCACGTGCGCCTTGCGCAGCGCCGGCAGGTAGTCCCGCGCGCTGGGGATGGGAATCTCCTGCGGCGCGGCGAAGCGGTGGCCCCGCGTCTTCGTGCCGCTGGTCACGTCGGCGAACTTCACCGGGATCGGCTTGCCGTCCAGGGTGGCGGCGATCCAGTGGACCGGGCGCGCGAACGCGTCGGAGTCCAGCCAGTCCCAGCGCATCGACTTGCGGAAGGGGATTGCGCGGATGATCTGCTCGAGGATGGGCGGCAGCGCCTCGGCGGCCGTCTGCCCGCGCAGGTGCTGCTCCACCACCACCCGATCGCCCTCGATCTGCAGCGCGTCGACCGGCACCCCGGCCTTGCGCGCGAATCCCTCCGCCGCCTTGCTCCACTTGCCGTCCTGCTTGGCCTGCTTCGCGGGCGGTCCGGAGAGCTTGCGGCGGAGGTCGGGCGCCTTCTCCGCGATGGCGGCGACGATCAGGGTCAGCCTGCGCGGCGTGGCGTAGGTGGAGACGTTGGCCCGCTGTCCCTCGCCCTCGCCGTTGAGTCGCGCGTCGTCCAGCGCCTTGTCCATCTGCGCCGCCATCCACTCCACTGCCGGTCGCTGGAAGCTGGCGGGCAGCTCTTCGGTGCCGATCTCGAAGACCAGGTCCATGTCAGGCCACCTTGAGGAGCTCGCCGTACCGCGAGAGCTCCTTCTCGGCCAGCGCCCTGTCCCTGAGGGCGGGGAACTTCATCTCGGCCCGGGTGGCGAGGTACAGCCGGGCGCAATCGTGCGCGAGCTTGCGGACGCGCAAGATGTATCCCTGCCGCTCGGTCACGCTGATGGCGCCGCGCGCGTCGAGCAGGTTGAAGACGTGCGAGCATTTCAGGCAGTAGTCGTAGGCGGGGAGGGGAAGCTTCTTCTCCACCAGCGCGCGGCACTCCTTCTCGTACTCATCGAAGAGACGGAAGAGGCGCTGCGGGTCGCTGGCGTGGAAGCTGTACTCGCTCTGCTCGCGCTCGTTCTGCCAGAAGACGTCGCGGTAGGTGAGCTTGCTCCCGTCGGGATACGTGCACCAGACCAGGTCGTAGATGTCGTCGACGCCCTGCAGGTACATGGCGATGCGCTCGAGGCCGTAGGTCAGCTCGGCGGAAACCGGATGGCACTCGAATCCGCCCGCCTGCTGGAAGTAGGTGAACTGCGTCACCTCCATGCCGTCGCACCAGACCTCCCAGCCCAGGCCCCAGGCGCCCAGGGTCGGCGACTCCCAGTCGTCCTCGACGAAGCGCAGGTCGTGGTCCTGGGAGGTGATCCCGATCGCCTGGAGCGAGCCCAGGTAGAGGTCCTGCACGTCCTTGGGGCTGGGCTTGAGGATCACCTGGTACTGGTGGTGCTGGTGGAGGCGGTTGGGGTTCTCGCCGAAGCGGCCGTCGGCCGGACGGCGGGAAGGCTCGACGTAGGCGACGTTCCAGGGCTCGGGCCCCAGCACGCGCAGGAACGTGGCCGGGTTCATGGTGCCGGCTCCCACCTCCAGGTCGTACCCCTGCATGAGGGCGCAGCCGCGGTCGGCCCAGTAGGTCTGGAGCGCGAGGATGAGGCCCTGGAAGTCCTTGGGGGCGCTCGCGTTCGGCATCGGGCGCGGGAACGTAGACGCAGCGCGGCGATTGCGCAAGCGCGTCTGTGCGTGGGTGTCGCAGCGCTCCGCACTGCGAGAACTGGATCGCAACCATGCTCCGGGTATGTACTGGTCTTGGACTTCGGACCGGGGGGGCCCGAATGCGAACCGTTCCTCCTGCAATCCCGAAGGCGGCGCTCTTGCGCCTTCGCTTTCCCTCGATCGAGCAGCTGCGGGCGCACCTGCACGTCGAGGACAACGCCACGCTGCTCTTCTTGCGCGACCCCGCGCTGGATCTTCCAGGCGGAAGTCCCGCCTTGCTGGAGATCGCCTTCGACGCGACGACCGAGACTCGCGTGGTCAGGACGACCGCCCTGGCGCGGGTCAACGGCCTCGGGCTCTGGCTGGCCATGCCCAACGCACGCTTTGCCCGGGACGTGAACGAGCGCGGGTTGATTCCGCGCAAGGGACGGCGCATCGGCATCGATCGATCCCTGAAGCTCAAGCGGGACGACGGCTCCGAGTACATGGTGTTGATGCTCGACATGAGCATCGCCGGCGTCCGGATCGGCGGGGGCGTGCCGGCGCAGATCGGTCCTGGTGAAACGGTGAGCTTGCGTCTCGCGTCGCCGGAGGCCGGGGAGTCGGAGCAGCTCGGCCGGGGGCGGATCGCGTGGGCAGAGGCGGGCGAGGCGGGAATCGCCCTGGAACGGTCGGAAGAAGCGCATCGATTGGGAATCGCGAAGCTGTTCCAAGCGGCGGAGTTGCGCTGGCGATCGGCGCGCGAAGTGCGGCATCCCGATGCTTGCTGCAAGGGAGGACCTTTGATGGATCCCCCGGTGCCGCGCGTGCGCATCGACGGGAAGAAGGTCGCCACCGGGAAGTGAGATCCGCTTGATCGTCCACCGGGGCGCGGCATACGTTCCCGCCCGGAGGGACGCCATGGAAGGTTCCGCGGGACGACGGGGCGGATGGCCTCGGGCCGTGCGGTGGCTCTTGGCGGTGGCCCTCCTCGCCGGATTCGGCTGGTTCTTCGCCACCCGGCTCGATCCTTCGGCCCTCGTCCGGGCACTGCGAGGCGCGGATTATCGGCTCGTCCTGCTGGTCGCGGTCGGCCACATGGCGGTCCTGCATCCGCTGAAGGCGTGGCGTCTGGCGCTGATGCTCGCCCCCATGCAGCGCATCCCGTCCTGGACGCTCTACCAGTACAACATGGCGGGGTGCGCGACGACGAACGTCCTGCCGGCGCGCTCCGGACAGGCGGTGCGGGTGATCCTGGTCCGCCGCCACGGCGTTCCAGTCGCAGGCGCGATCTCGGTGATCGTCCTGGAGGAGATCCTCAACGCTTCCACGCTCGCGCTCATCGCCGTGCCGCTGCCGTTCCTGCTCCACCTGGCGACCCACACCACGGTGGTCCTCGCGCTCGTCGGGGTGGGCGCCTTCCTCGGACTCGGCGTCGGCGTCTTCTTGGTGCGGACCGGGCGATCCCGTCCCGATGGATGGCGGCGGCGGGTGGCGGACGGGTTGGGGCTGCTCGCCGATCCCAAGGCCGCGCTGGTGGTGGGCGTGCAGACGGTGTTGCTGTGGGTCCTGGACCTGGCGCAGATTGCGCTCCTGATGTCGGCGGTCGGCATCCCAGCGACGTTCGCCGGCTCGGCGCTGGTGCTCCTCTTCGTGAACCTGACGAACGCGATCCCCGTCACGCCCGGCCAGCTCGGCCTGTTCGAAGCCGGGGCCGCCGCCGCTTGCGTGGCGGTGGGCGCGCCTCCCGAGCAGGGTCTCGCGCTCGGCGTGCTCTACCACATGGTGCAGGTCATCCCCGAGACGGCCTGGGGCGCGGTGGTGCTGGCCCGCGCATCGCTGGGGGCGCGCGAGTTGCGCGCTCCGGGAGCGGCGCTGTGAGCCTTCAACTCCCGGTGGTCGCGAACGAGCCAGGTCCTGCCAAAGCGGCTTTGCCCGCGACCGCGGCGGAGCGGGTCAAGCTGACGCTGGGGCAGTGGTTGCGGTTCGGCCCCTTCCTGGCGCAGCTGGTGGTGACCCGGCGCTGCAACCTTTCTTGCGGTTACTGCAACGAGTACGACGATCATTCGCCGCCGGTCCCGTTCGGGATCCTCGACCGGCGCCTGACCAAGCTGCGCGAGCTGCGCACCTGGATGGTCTGCCTCACCGGCGGAGAGCCCACCGTCCATCCGGAGCTCCCCCGCATCGTCGCCCGCATGCGGGAGCTGGGATTCCGCCGCAGGCAGCTGATCACCAACGGCTACCTGCTGACGCCCGACCTGATCGAGCGCCTCAACCAGGCGGGGTTGACCGATCTGCAGATCAGCGTCGACGGAGTGCAGCGCAACGCCACCACCGTGAAGGTGCTGGAGAAGCTGCGCGGAAAGCTCGTCGATCTGGCGCGGCACGCCCGGTTCCAGGTGGTGGTGAGCGGGGTGATCGGGAGCGCGCCGCCGGAGGAAGCGCTGGAGGTCGTCCGCTTCGCGCGCGCGAACGGGCTCACTCCCCGCATCATCCTCTTGCACGACGGTTCGGGCCGGCTGAACCTCTCCGCGCAGGAGCTGGCGGCGTACCGGGAGGTCAAGCGCATCATCGGGCGCGCGGCGCGGGAGGCGTCCGACTACCGCGAGGAGCTGATCGCGCACGGGCGCGCGCCATTCCGCTGCCGCGCGGGCTCGCGCTACCTCTACGTGGACGAGCACGGGAAGGTCGGCTGGTGCAGCCAGACGCGGGGCGCGTTCGAGCGGGACCTGGAAGCGTATTCGTACAAGGATCTCGAGGAGCAGTTCCACACGGCGAAGTCGTGCAGCGACGGCTGCACCGTGGGCTGCGTGCGGAGCGCCTCCGTCTACGACCGGTGGCGCCCGCAGCTGGGCTGATTCCCGCCGAGCCGTCTACTGCTTCTTGTTCACTGGAGGAGCGAGGAAGGAGACATTGTCTCCGGCCGGAGGCTCCGTCGGCTTCTGCTCGCCCCGCATGTGGTCGAGGATCGACTTGTGGGTGTCGAGCACTCCCTGCATCTGCTGCACGAACAGGGAGCGCGCCCGCTTCAGCTCCTCGATCTCGCCCACCAGGGCCATCCTGCGCGCCTGCGCGTTGGCGATCACCTTCTCCGCCTGCAGCTCGGCCTCGGAGAGGATGATCTCCGCTTCCTTGCGGGCGTTGACCTTCATCTCCTCGGCCACCTTCTGGGTGGTGGTGAGCGTCTGCTGGAGCAGCTGCTCGCGATCCTTGAACTCGTTGATCCGCGCTTCGCGCCGGCGCAGCTCTTCGTCCTGCCGGTTGATCTTGCGGACCAGCTCCTCCAGCTGGGCGGCGACGAGGCTCAGCCAGTTCCGGACCTCCTGCTCGTCCAGGCCCCCCAGCGTGACCTTGCGAAAGGTCTTCTGCTGCAAGTCGAGTGGGGTCAGCTTCATGGGTCGGAGGATACCGCCGAGGTCAGGGTTCCCGACTTCTCCAGGTCGCGCTCGGACACCGCGGCGAGCACGCCGCCCCGTCCGTCCGCCTTCACCTGGTACATGGTCTCGTCGGCGCGGCGGATGAGGTTCTCGGGATCTTTCGCGTCGTCCGGGAACGCGGCCACGCCCATGCTGGCGGTCAGCTGGATCGGCCCGTACCGCTTGTCGGAGAGGAAGGGCTGGCGGGCGATCTCGTTGCCGATGCGGCGCGCGGCGGCCACCGCCTGGTCCTTGCTGGTCTCGGGCATGAGGATGACGAACTCGTCCCCGCCGTAGCGCACCGGCACGTCGGTGGAGCGCAGCGCCTTCAAGAGCAGCTTGCCGATCTCGTGCAGCACCTGCGATCCCGCCTGGTGGCCGTGCGAGTCGTTGACCCGCTTGAAGTAGTCCAGGTCGAAGAAGATCACCGAGACCGGGTGGCCGAACCGGGTGGCGCGCACCACCTCCATCTCCAGCGTCCGCTTCATGTGGCGGGAGTTGAAGAGGCCGGTGTGATCGTCCAGGACGGTGAGCTCCTGCACCTTGTGGAAGTTGCGCGCGTTCTCGATGGCGATGGCGCTGAACTCGGCCACGGTGCTGAGGATCTTCAAGTCCTCCTCGTGGAACGCGCCGTCTCCGGGCCCGTTGACCAGCTCGATCACCCCCATCGTCCGCTCCTTGAAGGTGAGAGGGACGCAGAGGATCGACTTGGTCTGGAACTGGGAGACGGTGTCGAAGCGGCTGGCGAAGCGCTGGTCGGAGTCGACGTCCGGGACCAGCACGGGCTGGTTGTTCTGCGCCACCCAGCCGGCGATCCCTTCACCGGGCTGCAGGCGCATGCCCAGCAGTCGATCCGAGCCGGCGCCCACCGCCGCCTGGAAGTAGAGCTCGCCCGTGATCTGGTCCTTGAGGAGCAGCGACCAGTTGCTGGGCTTGAGCAGCTCGCTGATCTTCGCGAGGATGACGTGCATCACCTCGCCGATGTCCAGGGACGAGGTCAGGGCCTTCCCGATCTCGTTGAGGACCGCGAGCTCGTCGACGGTGCGCTGCAGCTCCCGGAGGAGATCCTTCCCCCGCATCCTCGGAGTGTACGTCCGGTTGTCGCGACGCGCCAAATCCGGTAGAGGCGGCGCGATGACGAAGCTGTTGCTGTGCTCCGCGTCACCGCGCCGGCGCGAGCTTCTCGAGCGGCTGGGTGTGCGCTTTTCTCTGGCGCCCGCGCACATCGACGAACGGCGGACGGACGGAGAGCCGGCGATGGCGTACGCGCTGCGGATGGCGAAGGAGAAGGCTTCGGCGTGCGCGCGGCCCGGAGTGGTCGCGCTGGCGGCGGATACCGTGGTGGTGGCCGGCGAGGAAGTGCTGGGGAAGCCGCGCGACCGGTCCGATGCGGAGCGGATGCTGCGCAAGCTCTCGGGGATCGAGCACAAGGTGATCACCGCCGTCTGCGTGCCGCCGCAGATTCGCGCCGTGGAGACGGCGGTGAGGTTCGCGCCGCTGTCCGACGCGCAGGTGCGGTGGCTGGCGTCGTCGGGCGACGGAGACGACAAGGCGGGAGCGTACGCGGTGCAGGGGCTGGCGGGCGCCTTCGTCGAGCGGATCGACGGCAGCTTCACCAACGTGGTGGGGCTGCCGCTGGTGGAGACGCTGCAGATGCTGGCCTCGGCCGGCGTGGAGCTGCCGTGGACGTAGCCAGAGGCCTTGCCCACGTCCGCGGACGGATGGCCGCCGCCTGCGCGCGGGCGGGACGCGATCCCGCGTCGGTGAAGCTGATCGCCGTGGGGAAGACCAAGCCCATCGAGATGCTGCGCGAGGCGCGGGCAGCGGGGCAGACGATCTTCGGCGAGAACTACGCGCAGGAGCTGCGGGACAAGGCGGACGCGCTGCCCGGCGCGGAGTGGCATTTCATCGGAGCGCTGCAGACGAACAAGGCGAAGCTGGTGGTGGGGCGCGCCGCGCTGATCCACACCTGCGACCGGATCGGGCTGGCGCAGGAGCTGTCCAAGCGCGCGAAGACCGCCGGGGTGACGCAGCGGGTGCTGCTCGAGGTGAACGTCGGGCGCGAGCCGCAGAAGGCCGGCGTCCTCCCCGAAGAGACGGCCGCCCTGCTGGACCAGGTCCGCGCGCTTCCGGCGCTCGCCTGCGAAGGGTTGATGTGCATTCCTCCGGCGGAGGGCGACGCGCGCCGGCATTTCCGCTCGCTCCGGCAGCTGGCGGAGCGGCTGGGCCTGCGGGAGCTTTCCATGGGCATGACCGCCGACTATGAAGCGGCGATCGAGGAAGGGGCCACCCTGGTGCGGGTAGGAACCGCGATCTTCGGAGAGCGCAATCCATGATCCTCGCCCTGTTGCTCGCCGCCGCGTCGCCGATGATCGGCGTCCTGGAGTTCCGGGACAAGGTCCCCGAAGGCCAGCGCCTGGACGCGGCGTACCTGTCCGACCAGGTGCGCTCCGCGGTGAAGGAGACCTTGCCGCAGGCGCGGGTGATCACGCGCGAGAACATGCTCGTCCTCTTGCAGGCCAGCGGAAAGAAGCTCGAGGAGTGCGAGGGCGAGTGCGAGGTGGAGACCGGCCGCCGCATCGGCGCGGACCTGGTGATCAGCGGCGAGCTGCTGCGTTTCGGCACGCAGTACAAGCTGAACATGAAGCTGCACGACACGCGCTCCGGAGAGCTCATCTCCGGGAGCGTCGCCGCAGGCGCCACCGCCGACGAGCTGGACCGCGACCTTGCGCCGGCGGTTCGCAAGCTGCTCGCGCCGTTGCTGCAGGACGAGATCTCGGACCGCCGGCAGGCGGCGAAGGAGGCTGCGCCGCGGGAGAGGCATGTGCTGCCCAACGTGTCGGCCGCGGTCTGGTTGACGGCCGGATACGACTGGACCTCGAACACGGTGGCGCTGGCGGACCGGCCCAATTCGGCGTTCGGGCTGGACCTGGGTGGGCACCTCTTCTACCGGATCGCCGGGCCGGTCTATCTGGGCGGGTTGATCGACTACGCCTTGTCGGGCCCCAATGCGTTGCTCGTGGGCGGGGGCGTGCGCCTCGTGACGGGCACCGTCGCGCTGTCCACGGGGCTCGGCTACACCAGCCTCGCCTCGGGCGGCCTTGGCGCGCTGGCGGCCATCGAGCTCGGAGTGGCCAGCGGGTTCGCGCTGCGCGTGCAAGGGTCGTGGCGGCGCGCGAGCGAGACCACCGCCGGGCTGACGCCGGTCGAGGAGACCACCACGGTCTGGTCGTTGATGGGCGGGCTGTCACTCCAGCTTTGAGGTGCTTGCCACACGGCGGCGCCGCCGATATGAAGCCGCGCCATGGCGCCCTTGGTAGATGAGAAGCTGAAGGCCGCGATCCGGACCTTCAACGAGCGCGGCCAGCTGGGGCCCGACCCGGTCGCCGCGCGACATGCGGAGCGCCGCGCCGGATACTCGCTGTTCGCCCGCATGCTCTCCGAGGCGGACATCGAGGCGCTCCGGCCGTACATCTTCTGCTACGGCGAGCTGCCGCCGCGGAAGAAGCTGACGGTGCGCAACTTCATCGGCGGCGAATGGAAGGCGCCGGCGTCGGGCGAGCACGCCACCATGACCTGCCCCGCCGACAAGCGGGTGCAGCTCTTCGAGGTGCCCGCGTCCGGAAAGCAGGACGTGGAAGCGGCGGTCTCCTTCGGCGACCAGGTGTGGAAGTCGCTGGCCTGGGCGGAGGAAGGCCTCGCATATCGCAAGTACGTGGTGCAGAACGTCTCGCGCATCCTCGCCTACTTCACCGAGGAGTTCCTGCACGAGATCCGCCAGCAGATCCCCAAGACGAAGCTGGAGGCGGAGAAGGACTTCTTCGAAGCGAAGCGGGCCTGCGATCACCTCGAGGGCAGCATCGAGGCGGGGGCCCAGGGCGAGATGGTGCCGGACATGATGGCCGGGCAGCGCTTCTGGCGCGACCCGTGGATGCCGGGTGGGCTCGCCGCGATCATCACCCCGATGAACTTCATCTGGGGCATCCCCATGATCCACCTGGCAGGCGCGTACCTGATCGGCTGTCCGTGGATCCTGAAAGGGCATCCGTTCGCGGCCGCGACCAACACGTCGATGGTTCCTCGCACAAGTGCACCGGATTGCAGGGCGTGTCGGCCTCGCGGGCGACGCTGGACCGGCTGGTGACGATGATGGCGGCCGAGATGGACCGGTGGCAGGTCGCCGACCCGCGCAGCCCCGAGGCGACGGACAAGACGCTCGGGCCGCTGATGGTGCACAAGGCGCAGACGGCGCTGGATCTCGTGGCGGAGGCGCGCAAGGCCGGGCTGAAGATCGTCCGCGAAGGAGGACGCGCCGGCGGAGATTACGGGGCGCACGCGGAGGCCGTGAAGCCGGCGCTGATCGACGGGGTGACGCCGCAGACGACGCTGAAGCACGACTGGGACGGGAAGGGAGTGCGCGAGTACAAGCTCGCCACCACCGAGCTGTTCATGCCCGTCCTGGTGGCGATGCCGCTGGCCGGCTTCGAGGACTTCGTGCGGTTCTCGCTCTTCGAGAACCCGCACGACCTGGCCACCAGCATCTGGACGCGCGACGATCGCAAGCTGACGCGCGCCCGGCGGACGCTGGCCGGGATGCTGAAGGAGAACGACGGCACGGATTCGGCGCTGGAGTGGGAGGAGTTCGGCGCCTCGACCATCGGCGACAGCGGGAACATGGGCGTCGGGGAGGTCCGCGCGACGCTGTCGATCTACGCGCGCCGGCAAAAGGGTAGACACTTCGTTTTCTAGCCGCGGCCGCCGGAGGCGGCTTAGCGGCTATGCTTGAGCGTGATCCTTTCACGGTCGGTCATGAGATCTGTTCCGGACTAGATGCCCAGAATCTACCTGGACGGCGAGGCCATCGACGCGGCTCCCGGAGACACCGTCGCTGCCGCGCTGCTGCGCGCCGGCGTCACCACCTTTACCCGCTCGATCAAGTACCACCGGCCCCGCGGCCCGTTCTGCCTGGCTGGCTCCTGCGGTCAGTGCCTGATGCGCGTGGACGGTATTCCCAGCCTGCCGGCCTGCCGCGTGCCGGCCGCCGAGGGGATGCGCTGCGAGCGGCAGAACGCCCCGCTCGGGCTCATCGACCGCGATCTCTTTCGCGCATCCGATTTCCTCTTTCCGGAGGGGCTCGACCACCACCATCTGATGACGGGTTCCCGCCTCCTCGGCCGGGTCGCGCTGGAGGTGGCGCGGCGCCTGGCGGGTCTCGGGGAGATACCGGACGCGCCGCGGGCGCCGGAGCCAGGGGAGCTGCGCGTCGTCAAGCTCGTCATCGTCGGCGGCGGTCCGGCGGGGCTCGCGGCCGCGCTCGCGGCGGGTGCTGGTGCCGTGCTGCTCGAGCGCTCGGCCCGCACCGGAGGCGCACCCCGAGTGTTTGGAGAAGACGTGGCCGAGGACGCGGGAGCGGCCGAGGTGCTGCTCGATGCGGAGTGCGTCGGGCTGTACGCCAACGACACGAAGCTGCCCGGCAACGCGCTGCTTGCGGTGCGCCGGCAGGACCACCTCCTGGTCCTCGTCGCCGAGCGCGTGATCGTGGCGACGGGTGGGATCTCGCAGCCGCTGCCATTTCCGGGAGTCGATCGGCCCGGCGTCTACGCCGCCCGCGGCCTGCTCGGGCTTCCCGCGATGGTGGGCAGGAAGCTCGCCGTGGTGGGCGAAGGGGAGGAGGTCCAGCGCTGCGCTTCCGCGCTGAGCCGGCGCGGCTACGACATCGCGCTGGTTCCCGGCGTTCCCCGGCGCGCCCTGGGAAATCCGGTCAAGGCTGTCGACACCAGCGACGGGGCGCGCATCCGTTGCGATGCCGTCGCCATCGCGCTTCCTCCCGCGCCGCTGCACGAGCTCGCCAGCTCCGCGGGGGCGCAGGCCCGCTTCGACGGAAACGGATTTCCGGTGGAGACCGACGGGGACGGCCGGACCTGCGTTCCCTGGCTGTTCGCCGCCGGCACGGTGGCCGCGAAGCCCGCCCGCGCATCGGGCGAGGCTGCGGGGAGGGCGGCGTGCCGCTGAGCGAAAAGGCCATCGTCTGCGCTTGCGAGGACGTCAGCGTCCGCGACGTCGACGAGGCCATCGCGCGCGGATTCGCCGACATCGAGAGCTTGAAGCGGTACACCGGGCTCGGCACCGGCCCCTGCCAGGGCAAGAGCTGCGAAGTGGGCGCGATGCGCATCTGCGCGGACCGCAAGGCGGTGCCGCCGGAAGCGCAAGTCCCGTTCCGCGCGCGCCCGCCGCTGATGCCGACGGCCATCGCCGGGTACGCGGGGCTTCCTTCGGAGGTGACGGGTTCGCGGGTCGCAACATCGGGTTTGCGGCCCACCTGGGGCAAGGGCCCGCACCCGCTCCAGCCCCATTCCCCGCTCCCGGAGAGGGTGAACGTGGTGATCGTCGGCGGCGGCATCATGGGCCTGGCGCTGGCGTGGAACCTGGCCGGGCTGGGCGCGGGGAAGGTGCTGGTCCTGGAGCGCGGGTACCTCTGCGAAGGAGCCTCGGGGCGCAACGGCGGCGGGGTGCGGGCGCAGTGGACCACGCCGACGCTGATCGAGCTGGCCAAGGAGTCGATCGAGTTCATGGCCCGCTTCGCCCAGGAGCTCGGAATCAACGTCTGGCTGCGGCGGGGAGGGTACCTCTTCCTCGCCCACGACGACGAGACGATGCGGCGGATCGAGTACGGGGCGGAGCTGCAGCGCAAGCACGGGCTGGCCACGCGCGTGATCGGGCGGGCCGAGGCGGCGGACCTCGTTCCCCAGCTCGACACGTCGAAGTTCATCGCCGCGTCGTGGAATCCGGACGACGGCGTGGTGTTCCCCTGGCCGTTCCTCTGGGGATACGCCGACGGCGCGCGGCGGCGCGGCGCGCAGGTGGAGACGTTCACGCGGGTCACCGGCATCGAGGTGAGCGGCGGGCGCGTCCGTGGGGTGCAGACGGATCGGGGGCGGGTGGCGGCCGATCGGGTGGTGATCGCTGCCGGCGCGTGGAGCCCGGTGGTAGCGCGCCTCGCGGGAGTCGAGCTGCCCAACGTTCCCTATCGGCACGAGATCGTCTCCAGTGAGCCGCTGAAGCCGTTCCTGGGCCCGCTCGTCTCCATGCTGGGTACCGGGCTGTACTTCTCGCAGTCGATGCGTGGCGAGATCGTCGGCGGGATGGGCGATCCGGAGGAGCCGCCGGGGCTGAACCAGGCCTCGTCGCTGCGCTTCATGGCGCGGTACGGGGCGGCGCTCGCCGAGCTGATGCCGCAGCTGGGGGCGGTGAAGCTGTTGCGGCAGTGGGCGGGCTGCTACGACGACACGCCGGATCGCTCTCCGGTGCTCGGCGAGACGCCCGGCGTGCACGGTCTCCTGCAGATGAGCGGATTCGTCGGCCACGGCTTCATGATGGCTCCCGCCGTCGCGCGCCGGATGGCTGCGTGGATGGGGGGGACTCCGGACGAGATTTTCGAGCGGTACAACCTGCGCAGGTTCGCGGAGGGCCGGCTGATCCAGGAGACATTCATCATCGGCTGACCGGGTTTTGGGGACACCATACGGAACCTTCGTCGGAGTTGCGTAAGGTGTCCCCAGATCCCTCAGCACCGCTTCTGCAAGAATGGCGCGGACGAGGGTGGCGGCAACCAAGGGCCCCCGAAATGTGTTCTAGTTCCCGGCCGCATGGCTACGGACAAGAAGCTGGGATTCATCGGCGCCGGGAACATGGGGGAGGCGCTGCTCAAAGGTCTGTTGAAGACCAAGGCGGCGCGGCCCGAGCAGATCCACGTGAGCGCGCGCCGGCCTGAGCGCGTCCAGGAGCTGGCCAAGTCGTACGGCGTTCGCGGCGGAAGCAACAGCGAGGTGGCGCGGGCGAGCGACATCGTGGTGCTGGCGGTGAAGCCGCAGATCCTCGACCAGGTGCTGCGGGAGATCTCTCCGGAGATGTCGCGCGAGAAGCTCGTCATCAGCGTGGCGGCGGGGGTGCCCATCGCCGCCATCGAGCGCCGGCTGCATCCGCCCATGCGCATCGTGCGGGCGATGCCCAACACGCCGGCGACGGTGGGGGCGGCCGCAACCGCGTTTGCGCTGGGCGAGCACGCGACCGAAGCGGACCTGGCGGCGGCGCGAACGATCTTCGACAGCGTCGGGCTCAGCGTCGTTCTGGAGGAGTCCCAACTGGACGCGGTGACGGGGCTGTCGGGGAGCGGGCCCGCTTACTTGTTCCTGATCATCGAGGCGCTCGCGGATGCCGGAGTGAAGGTCGGTCTCTCGCGGCGCGCGTCTTTGCAGCTCGCGGCCCAGACCGTGTTGGGCAGCGCGAAGCTCCTCATCGAGAGCGGCCAGCACCCCGGGATGCTGAAGGATGGAGTGACGAGCCCCGGGGGGACCGCGATCGCGGGTCTGCATACGTTGGAGGCGGGCGGGCTGCGCAACGTGCTCATGAACGCAGTCGAAGCGGCGACACGGCGGTCGCGCGAGCTGGGCGAAGAATTCCTGCGCAAGCTATAGGCCTGGTCATGGACCTCCCGGGGATGAAGCTCGCGCCTCGAGGCGCACCAAAGGAAGCGCTGGACGCCGTTCCCGGCCTGCCCGCGGACCTGCGCGCGTTCCTCGAGCAGCACGACGGCGGACGCGGGAAGGTGGGCAAGCAGCCCGTGGTGCTCTGGAGCGCGGAGCAGATTGCAGCGGAAG
>WNFT01003177.1_pt1 | contig 14151 bp, 15 predicted proteins | sample 5400191 | NCBI WGS metagenome assembly WNFT01 (sample SAMN13153359, study PRJNA577476) | soil metagenome | isolation source: 80 cm saprolite under Madrone tree | place: USA:California | collected 2016-06-14
CACCGGCCAGACAAATTGAGGGAAGAAGAACCGCGCAAATTGCACAAAGAGTTTGCTTCACCGGTTGCCCAATGTTTAACAGCCAGCGATTACCGCACGGCTTGGAGCGGTTTTACGATTCCGGTATCGATGCTAACGCGTTTTGCTTCCTCAACCGAATCGGTGCCGCCGAGTGGGACGCCGCCGAAGCGCTTCGCGACATAGTAGGAACCGACGACGATAAGGGCGGCGAGAAATTGTGCGGCCATCGTTTCATAAGTTGGGAAGACTGCGAACCAGAGACTCATCCAGGCAGGAACGGCATTCGTGAGCCACAGAATGGGCGTAGTCGAGATCCAGTTAGCGAGCTGCATTTCCTGGGCTTGCTCTCCAACCATCACAAGCAAAACAACTCCGAGCAAAATCCCGGTAGTAACTAACATTTTGCGATAAGGCAAACGTTGTTGCAGCGCGAAGGTCAGGAGCGCGACCATCCCGGTCAGGACGAGACCGAGCAGCGTTCCCTTGAGCACAACAGCGCCACCTAGTCGCAGATGATAGCTCTGGAGAAAAAGCACCACTTCAAATCCTTCGCGATACAGCGAAGTGAACCCGAGAAGGATTAGGCCCCAGCGCAGACGCGAACTGCTGGTCGCGGCATCGAGGAGCGATTTGCGCCGGCGATTATGGGCGCGAATCCAGCCGCCCCAATAGATTTTGTGAAAGAACCAGTTCATGATTACGAGCAGCACGATCACTGCGAGTAGTCCGGTTGCTGCCTGCAAATGCAGAGCGGGAACATTCTCGCTCAACTGCTTCATGATTCCGACAGCAACGAACCAGGTCACAAGGGTGGCGAGGAAAGCGATGGCGGCGCCCGACATCACCGGTTTGCGATAATCTCGCCGAGGGCCCGTCATACTGGCAGTGACGGCAGCCAGAACGAGAATGCATTCGAGTCCCTCGCGGAAAACAAGAACACCGATGTCGAGCGAGGCGACGGTGGCGGTGGTGTGCGCTTGCAGCGGGTCGGGCGCACCGTGGGCCGCGATTCCCTGCCAAACGAAAATCGCGATCACAAAAAGCGCGGCGAATAACAGGCCGACGCGGACACCGATTCCGCGCGAAACCCCATTTTCCCGCGTGGTTCGCCGGCTGACATTCAGCTCAGGCTGGTGGCAGGCTTCGCGCGCAAGCGTGCTAGGCATACAAAAAAGCTAACATATCGAACTTCGATACGCTGTCGCTCGGTTGCCATTTTTTAGCGGCTCGTTGTCCGGCCGGGGCGGAACATAGACTTGCAAGTCTGTGTGCCAAACAGGCTTGAAGCCTGTTTCCCTTCAGCAGGCTAAAAGCCCGCTGGGCGCACAGACATGCATGCCTGTGTTCCACTAGCTCGTTGCCGAGACGGGGAATGGAATGACGGAGTGAGGAAGCGGTGGAGCGAGGTCGGCACGACGGAGTCTCGCCCTACCATCTGCCTGCGAATCGATTTTTTGGTAGGGCGACGCTCTGCGGAGCCAGTCTTCTGCCGCTTTTTCGCGGCTCCAGTACGCAAACACTCCATGTCTGAGTGGTGCATTGTGATTTTGCGGCCAAGTCGTAAATTTCACACATGCGGCGCCAGTACGGTTTTACGTTGGTCGAAGTAATAATCGCGGTCTTCATTTTACTGCTCTTGCTTACGTTGGCCGTGCCGAGCCTGAATGGCGTGCTGGCTGATAAGAGGCTACATCGGTCGCTGGATCGTTTTAATGAGCTGGTCCGTCAGGCACACGAGCGCAGTCTGTCTGAACACCGTGCCTATTTAATTGTCTGGAATGATGCTTTTATCACCTTGCAACCCGCGGCTTTTTTGAAAACCGAATCGCACGAACCCATCGATACCATGCCAATCGCGCGCCATGAGAAATGGCGGCTCGAGTTGCCGGCGGCGTTGTCGAAAAAGGTGCCGGCAGAATGGATTTTTTGGGAGTCGGGCGTATGCGAGCCAGCCAGAATCCGTTTTGCCAGCGATGATGGGAGCTGGACGGCGGAGTATTCGCCCTTAAGTGGGCTGGGGGAGATCATCAGTTATGCGTCGCGCTAGAAGTCGCCTGGCAGTGGCTTTTGGAAGAAAAGCATTTGCCCTTTACGAGGTGCTGCTCGGGTTATTGATCTTCGCGGTTGGAATCATCGCGCTCGGCCGCGCGGTAAACAATTGCATGAATGCGAGTGTGTTAAGCGCGGATGACGCACGGGTCCGGGAGATTTTGGCGAACCGGATGGTGGAAATCGAAACGACTCCTGGGCAACCGGACAAAGCAAAGGAATCCAAAATCGATACCGGATTTGGTATCATAAAACTGGTGCAGAAAGCTGTACCCCAGGAAATGAAAGAAGAAGACGGGACCGAGCTAACCGGAATTATTCGAGTGACCTTAACCGCGAATTGGACGCGCGGCGGAGCCGACCAATCGAAAGCGATTGCATTTTATGTTTACCGGCTCTGAAGATCGACAACGATGCTCAAGCTCCTCGCTCGGGAGCACCGGTTGCCGGGTAGCGCACGCGTCCCGCGTATTGGTTTCGGCGTCTCGCCGAAACAATCTTTCAAAAAGTCCGCGCTGGCGAGACGCCAGCGTCAGCACGCGGGACGCGTGCGCTACCCGGCAGCATGCGCTCCCCAGAGACATACGTGCGCGCGCTTTCACCCTGCTTGAGATCATGCTGGCAGTGATCATTCTCGGAATGATGTCGCTGGCGATTTATCGTTTCGTGCAAGCTAATGTCACCGCGATGCGGGTCTCGTCGGAGGCGGATGCGGTGGAAGCGCGCTATGATGGATTGCGCGAGTTGCTTACTCAGCAGCTGCAAGGTTTGCCGCCAGGGACCGGTGCCCTGGCGGGCGAACCGTTAAAGATCGAAGGGCATGATCGCGATGAGTTAAGCTGGGTCTGCTCAGCGGGCCCGGGACTATTGACGCGCTATGCGACGGGCGATTTTCAGGTTAGCCTCCGTCTCCGCCCTCACGACGCAAAAAGCCGGCAGCTCGATCTCGGTCTTTTGCGGAAACCAAAAGATGACACCGCTGTTTCAAATGAACATGAAACATGGGTGCGTCTGATCGACAACGTTGGCACTTTGCAAATTCGCTTTTTCGATTCGCGTTTAAATACATGGGTGCAACGCTGGACTGACACGGTCACGTTGCCGCGTCTGGTCAAGGTAGTGATCGGTCGCACCGATGCGACGGCGCCCAAGGAAATCACCGTGCCGCTTGCCCGAATGCCATTATGAAGCGGTCGAAATCGCGCGGCGCCGCTCTTCTGCTTTCGCTGTGGGCTCTCTTTTTGCTGGCAGCGTTGGTCATGTCTTGGGCATTGAACATTGATTCGCGTCTTAACATCTCCGGCAGCGAGAACCGGATTCTCGAGGCACAAGCAATGGCGGCCTCGGGCGCGGAAGTGGCGATCACTCCGGCGATCAAACCGAATTCGCCGAATCTCCAAGGCAAGTTTGGGCCCCGCCAAAGTTACAGCGTTCGCATCACGGGCGAAGGCGGGCGTTTAAACATCAACTGGCTGGTGGCCGGAGAAAATCCGGCGCGGATTGAAATGCTGCGGCAGTATCTTGAGGCAAAAGGAATTGATCTGAATGAGCGCGATCGGATGATCGATTGTCTGCTCGACTGGGTGGACCCAGACGATCTGGTGCGCTTGAACGGAGCGGAAGCGAGCGAGGGCTACCAACCGGCCAATGCACTATTGGTCCGGATCGATGAGCTGAAAAAAGTGAAAGGATGGGAGACTTTTACTTCGGCGCCGGGTTGGGATGATGAATTGACGGTGAACAGCACTGGACCGGTTGATTTGGCTTGGGCGCCACGCGACGTCCTGCGTGCTTTGCCGGGATTTACCGATGCGATGGTCGAACGTTTTCTCCAACTACGGGCAGGACCAGATGGGAAGGACGGCACAGCCGATGACACCGTCTTCAAAAACCTCGACGACATTCGTGCTGCGCTCGCACTTTCCCCGGAGCAATTTCGAGAGCTTAGTCCTTTCATTTCATTCAAGGATTCCGTCCTACGAATTGTTAGCACCGGGCGGTCCAGCGACGTCACTCGTGTAATCCAGCTCGTCTTCCGCCGCGCCGGCACCACTCCGCAGTTGATCACATGGAAGGAGTTTTGATGAGCAAGTTCTTTCTCGTTCCCGGAGCGGAAGGATGGAATTTGATCAGTCGCCCTGCGGAAAATGACAATTGGCGAGTGCGGGCGTTTCCTAGTTTGGACGATGCGGCGCAAACCTTGAGTACGGATGATGATGTCGTCCTGGCGCTCCCGATCTCGGCCGTGCTGGCGCAACGGATGCGTTTGCCGAGTGTGGAGGGATCGGAATTGCGCGAGATGGTTCGCATCCAACTGGAGAAGGCGCTTCCCTTTTCCACTGAAGAAGTCACCAGCGATTTCGAGGTGATCAAACAAGCCAACGGCGAATGCGTGATATCTGCGGTGGCGGTACAGAATCAACGGCTGACGGAAATCGCTGCGCCCCTGTTGAATCGGAGGGTCATTCCGCGTGCCGTCACGGTCTATGCCGCGCAACGTGTCGCCACCCACGCGGGAAAAGGCTGCGCTTTGTTCATCTATCCGGAATCGGGCGCGTTGGTCTCCGCTATTTCAGAAAATGGTAAGCTTAGTTTTGCGCGCACGATTGATGGTGGCGTGGCCGCGGCGCTCGAGCTCGAACTGCCGCAATTGACGATGACGGCCGAATTACAGGGAATCAGCGCGTCGTTTCAAAATGTGCTGGTAGACGAAAAATGTTTTGGTCTGCGTGGCAAAGTCGAGCAGGCGCTGGCGTCACCGACCGAAATGATGGCGGTGGAAACGCCACCCGCATCCACCGGGCTCAATCTTCTTCCACAAGCGTGGCGCGAAGAGCGGCAACGTCAGGTCCGGCGCGAACAATGGAAAAAGCGGCTGGTGGTGGCGGGAATTGCCTATGGCGCAATCGTCGCGCTCGCGCTCATCCAGCTTGGTTTCTTGAAATTTCGGGCCCGACAGCTCGATCGCCAGATTGAACGCGACGCTCCCCACACCGTTTTTGTGCGAGCGGCGGCGAATAACTGGAAAGCGCTCGCGCCAGCGATCGATCCACATTTTTATCCGATCGAAATTTTGCTGCACGTGTTCGATAGCCTGCCATCGCAGGATGTGCGCATCACCGCCTACAATCAATCAGCACGTCAGATTTCGATCGAGGGCGAGGCCAACAAAGCCGCGCTGGCTTATCAGTTCGCGGATAAAGTCAAAAAACATCCCGATTTGCAAAATTTTACCTTCGACATGCAGTCGCCGCGGATTTTGCCGAACGATCACGCTCAATTCCGGTTGGAGGGAAGACCGCGATGATTGCGCAAGTATTGCAACGAATGAACCGGCGTGAGCAGGTGCTGGCCGGACTGGTGCTGCTGGTGGTTTTTTTTCTGGCCAACCTGTTTTTGTGGAGCTGGCTTTTGCGCGCCATTGGCGATTCGCGAGTCGAAGTCGCGAAACGAAAACAAATGCACAACGAGCAAACGGTTTTGCTGCGGGAGAGCGATCTTTGGACGAAACGCGAGCAATGGTTGCGCGAGCATCAGCCGGTTTTTCACGGGGCCAGCGATGCCTCGGCCTTGCTCGATCAGCTCAAACAAATTGCCGGCAAACATAACGTCTTGATCGAAAACCCGGCTATTGGCAACAGCCCCACGGTGGGCGCGTATCAATCAGTATTCGCTTCCATCGAAACCAAAAGTCCGTGGCCGCCGCTGGTTCATTTTCTCTACGACGTGCAAGCACCTGATGCTTTCGTTGTTTTTGAGAGCGCAAATATTGCCATCGATTCGGGTGATCCATCGCAAATGCGTGGTAAATTTAAAATCGCGCGCTGGTATGCACCGGCGAGTGCAACAAAATGAAACGCACTTTATTCATTATCATCAGCGTAATGCCGCTGATCGCACTGGCAGACGATCCGTTGCCGAAGCGCTCGGACTTTAACCGTTATCAAGCGATGTTGACTCGTTCGCCTTTCGCCATCGCCACCGTTGCGGCTCCGAGCGCAACTCCCGATTTCGCCAAGGACTTGTATGTTGCGAACGCAGCGCGCTCTGCCGACGGCGGGTTTGTCACAATCGCCTCGGCCACCGACAAAAACCTTAAAGAGTACCTGTCAACGAAAGAGCAAAATGAACACGGCTTCGCCATCAGTGATATCCAATGGTCGGACCAGTTAGGCCAAACCAAGGTCACGATCACCAAGGACGGCAAATACGCGACGCTGACATTCAATCAGGCGCTACTTTCACAGGCGTTGCAGAATCCGAACCAGCCTCTAATCAACGCGCTGCAACCGCAACCGCCGCTCTTCCAGCCCGGGATGCCGCCGCCGCCGCAACCTTACATAAAGCCGGCGCCGATTCCGTCCCTACCGCCTACCTACCAGCAGGGCAGGCCAACTCAGCCGGGCCAAATCCATCAGCGCGGTGTGATCCAGCGAAATCCAGTTACGCCAGCGCCGACGCCGAACGTTCCGCCCCCCGACGACTCAGACGAATAACTATTGTCCCGCGTCGTCGTCGTCAGTATCAGGAGTCCGATCCGGACCGGCTGAAAACAAATCATACTTGGTGGGGTTTTTCTGACCGGGGCAGCGGTAAACATAAGGCGTGCCCCAAGGATCGGTTGGAACCTGCTCCATGAATTGTTGCCAGCGGGCAGGCCGGGGATCGGTTGAAGGAGCAGCCACCAAGGCCTGAAGGCCCTGCTCGGTCGTCGGATAAAATCCGTTGATCCCTTGATACGCCAGGAGCGAAGTTTTGATGGCTTGAATATCGCCGGCGACGCGAACGCGTTTTGCTATATCAACGTTCGGCGACATGAATTTTATCGCGGCGGCCAGTAACAACGCGATGATCGTGACCACCAGCATGATTTCGAGCAACGTGAAAGCTCCTTGTTTTTTTCGCATCAGAACTTAGACACCGCATTAGCGGTCAGGTTTCAAAATATAATCAGATTTGTCCCAAAGGTATTTTAGTTGAATCTGGGTAGCCCGAATGACGGCGCCGGCAGCATTAGGGCCGTTAATAATAGTGATGTTGTTGGTCCCGGTGCGGAGGGCGCTTACTGGAACGACCTTCTGTGCGCGAAGCCACCCGGTGTATTGGAATTGCATTTGGCTCACGATGGCGTGCATTTCCCCACGATATCCGGGATCGGCCAATCCGGGCATAACCAGCGAGGCGGGCCCAACATTTTCACCGTTCGCGATCACTTCGGGGGGCGAGTCGATGCGCGGGCCCGCGATTTCAAAAGTGACGAGGGCAAGCAAGGGTTGCGATTCCAACCCGAATTCGAAGGCAGCAGCCTGGCTCGAAGCAGAGCCGATGCGGATCAAATCCGTCGACAACGACGCGGTGACGGTACCAAATTCTTCCGCGTCCTGCGCGGGTGCGTGCAGCGGTAAGGTCGCGGCGAAAGGCTGGGGAACGGCATCTTGTGAGCCGACGCCCGACGCGTGTACCATCTCGCTGCTGCTCATCCATTCCAAATAAGCCCCGCGCACACTAGTGCCGTTACCAGGCACTTCCACGTCGATCGTGGTAATGCCGTGCATTGGAATCATCACCGATTCCGAGCTTTCCAGATCAATGCCGGCGCCGAGAGGACCAGACCGGAGTAGTTGCGAGCCGGACTCGTCCCAAGCAACAATCTCGGGACGGGCCGAGGTCTGATCATTAAAGAAGAGGCGGAAAAAAAGGACGGTGGCGCGGCCGCCTGGTCTTGCCAGCCGAATGCGAAACGCACTCGGCATCGCCGCATCTGCCTGGGTGCCCGCAGGAATGAACGTTACCGCCTCGACCCAATCGGGCGCATTCTGCACCGTGCCCGGCTTTGCATTTTGCCGAAGGTCGATCCAGGCGTTGCCGCTAACGGGAGCTGTGATAGCAAAGGCGGGAGTTTGTCCCGCACCAATCGAATCGCGATTAACTGCCTCCTGCGCGACGAGAGTTCGCGCCACGAGGATCAGCCCTAACGTCAAGATTCGCTGACGCATCAAATTGGGCGGATGCTATCTCAGCGCGGGCGAAACTGCAAACTTTGTGTCATGGAGAATACTGCGGACAGAATGCTGTAAACGACAAAACCTACGACGATGGCAATAATGACGATGATGACCGGTGCAATCAGGCCGGAGGTAATGGTGACGGTGCGATCGAGTTCCCGCTCGTAAACGTCAGCGATCGTCATCATGGTTTGGCCGAAGTGCCCGGTTTGCTCACCCACTCCCATCATGTCGGTTAGTAAGTCCGGGAACAGTTGCTGGGCCGCGAGCGCGGCCGAAAGATGCGCGCCGTCCACCACCGCGCGTCTAACTTCCGTTAGCTTTTTTTCGACATAACGGTTGCCCGCGATTTCGGCAACGAGATCGAGCGATCGCAAAAGTGGAATCCCATTTTCAGTCAAGGTGCCGAGTGTGCGGGAAAATTGGGCGTAATAGCTGTGCCGCACGATGCGACCGTAACCAGGAATGCGCAGGCGGAATCGATCCCAGGCGGTGCGTCCTTCGTCGCTCCGGACAAACGCGCGCCAGGCGGCAAACCCGCCGATAACAATGAGGATGGCAAGCCACCAGTAGGTGATGATGAGGTGGTGTACCTGCATTAAGATGCGCGTCGGCAAAGGCAGGGCTCCACCATTTTGCGACATGAATTGGGTGAGCTGCGGCACCATGAAAGTAATGAAGACAGTGATGAGCGCGGCGCCCGCCAAGGTTAGGAAAGCTGGGTAAATCAGGGCCTGTTGCACTCGATCACGCAGACTTTTCTCCTGCATCAGGTGCTTCACCAGTCGCATTAGAATTTCCGGCAACGCGCCGCTCGCTTCGCCCGCTGCCACCAAATTGACGTAAAGCGGCGGAAAAATGCGCGGGAATTCACGAAGTGCCTGGGAAAAACTGCGGCCTTCGACCAGCCCCTGATGCAAAGTGCGAATCATCTGCTGCACTCGCAGATGCTTCAGACGTTTCTCCAGAACACCGAGGGCCTCGTCCAAGGTCATGCCCGCTTGTTGCAAATGCGCGAGCTGCTCGGTGAAAACGAGCAACTGACTGTGCGGAATTTTCAGCGTCTGCGCCGGAACATCAGCACGTTCAGTCGCGATCCGGTTAAAAATTTTCGGCACGAAATTGCGTGGCGCGGTTGGCACGGCCGTGGCGGGCGCGGTTGTCATCACCGGATCGATGCGAATAGGAATGCAGTTTTGCTGTTCGATCTGGCGAATGGCGACACTGCGATCGGGACAGTTCAAAACGCCTTCGACTAATCCGCCCTGCGCGTTCCGTGCTTTATAGGCAAACTCAGGCATTGTTCCCGCCAATCCTATCTCGCCGGAGGCATACAGTAAACTCTCTCGCCAGCGGATCGTGTAATTGTTATTTTCCGGCGAAACCGTTTTTGCTTATGAACACCTTGCGCGCAGCCATAGTTCCGGGACTGATTGCCGGCATCGTCTCCATTTTCACCAGTTGGTTCTGGATGGGATTAGTTTTTCACCGTTACCAACGCGCCACGCCCGAAACCTGGCGGCCGGAAGGACCCCGCAACTACGCGCTCTCCAGTCTGGTGCGGGTGCTTTCGGCCATCGCGATTTCCGCTCTTTATGTCCTCGTCGCACGGTTTCAAGTCGGCTTTTTCGCTGATGGAATGGTGGGAGCCTTACGCTTCGCTGCACTTATCTGGATCGCGCTGAGCGCGCCGGTCGCGATCGAGGCGGCCATCTATGTCCGTATGCATTCCATGGTTGTGCTGGGGCAGGTGATCGATTGGCTAACGACCGCAATTCTGGCCTGCGCCATTACGTTTCTCTGGACTAGAGCTTAAAATTTCCATAAACTCGATGTTCGATTGGCACGATTGCTGCAATACGGACATCTCGTGAAGATGGTGCGTTTACAGTCCCTTGCTACTCGGCGCGTCAGCGTGCTGGTGGCGATTTTGGTTGCTGGCGCAGTCGGGAACGCGAGTGCGGTTATTCGCTCGCCTTTTCCATCGCGTCCAATGCCGCCCTATCACGGCCATTATATTATGATCGGCGGCGACTCGATCACCGCCTGGCCAAAGGCCGCTACGTCGACACCATCACGTTAATTTTCTCTCCGGCGTCATCCCGAGCGAAGTGGATGGCCCCGAACGCTCCATCGACCAAATAATCCGGTCCTTCCGTAACCAAACCAATCATGGAAGGGCGCTATTTCGTTACCGACGTCACCGGCCACCTGAAGATGCGGGGGCCGGGACGGCAAACCGAAGGACGTGACCGTTGAGCGCAGTCGGATTGCTTCCAACAACTGGAGGCGGTCCGGCGAGTGTTAGGAGAGTGTCAGCGGAGCTTATCGGTGATTGCCACCTAACGAGATGTTGGCGCCGGCGTTCACGCTACCACCGCCGGTGCTGGCGCTGACTGCCCCGGCCACATTTCCACCAACGTTAACGGTGCCCGGAGTAACGTTGATGGTCCCGCCCGAACCGGGCGCTGCGTTGTCCAGCAGCGACACAAGTTGAGCGCTGCTGGAGACCGAAACTGCAGGGCCAGAGGGAAGAACATTCTTTGCAGCAGTCGCGGTGGTCGTGGAAACGGTTGCGGCTACGGGCGCGCCGTTGTCACTCGTGGCTAAGCCGGCGAGTGAGCCGATGGTTTTACTCAGCTGATCCTTTGAAGCTAAAACCACGTTGGTTCCGTGACCCATGACCAAATTTGTCGGAACAAGGGTTCCTTTTGTCAACTCCCTGGCCTGGTCGTTGATTGCCGCCTGAATAAGCGACATGCTGGGCAAAATATTGCTGCCGGGAAAGTTTACCAAGGTCGATGTCTTAACGATCTGTGCCAGATCGACGTCGATCGGGTCGGGAATCTTTTTTGCGTCCGGTCGCATGATCACCATTTTTCCCGGATGCAAAACTACTGAATCACCAAAGGATCCGTTTCGCGATAAACGCAAGCTACCTTCGAGCACCAGAACCTTGAGATACTTCCCAGGGCTATATTCCATCATTATCGTCGTGCCGGTGATGGCCGCCGTGATCGCCGCGGTGTGAATTTTCGCTCCGCCTAATCCTTTCGGCACTTGCAGAAGCATGGATCCTTTCTCCAGAGTCATATCCCGTGTGCCGGTTTTGAAACTGAAGAATGTCTCCGCACCGAGGCGCGTCAGGGTGTTATCCTGAAAAAGCAACTCCGAGCGGGATCTGGCGCCCGTCTGTAGACCGAGATCATCTTTGATGACATCACGCAAGGCAGCGGGACGATCGCCTTTTGCGGGCTCGATCACGCTGACCCGGTTGATGATTTTGGTGACCTCGGCGGAGGTGAGAGGGCCAGCAATGGATTGCCCAACAAAGATGCCGGAATAGAGGGCGACAGCGGCTAGAGCAAACCTGGTCTTGAGCATAGATATCCTGGCGATCGTGATATAGGTTATATATTTAGAATCGAATCACCAACCAGTTTTGGCCTCATCCCGAGAACCCCAGGACCCACCAGTCGACCCCATCCGTGGGACGCAGCCCAAAGCGCGCCCTCTATCGGCATATTTCCCGTTGCGTCTGACCATCATGCCCCCTAGGTGCACCCTGGTCGTCCTTCTCCTCGCAACGCTTTGTGCCACAGCCGCGACTTTGCTGGATTTCACCTCTCCCAGCTATTACGGGCAGACCGAATCCCGGGTGCGGGACGCCATCGCCCGCTCCGGCCGCACAACTCCGGCTAATCCAGACCTGCTCTTCCTCGCCATTGATTCCGATTCCGTAAGCCTGGATGAAACACTCGACCTTCAAGGGTTGTTCTCGTCCAGTTCAAGCGATCCCGGATCGCGCCGTGCCCTCGAGATCATGTGCAAAGGTTGGCCTTGGAACCGCGAAATCTACGCCCTGATTCTGGACCGTCTCGTCCGCGCTGGTGCAAAGGTTGTCGCTTTCGATTGCCTATTTTCCGCTTCCGCCCCCGGTGATGATGCCTTTCGTGTCGCACTGGAGCGATTCAAGCCTCAGGCGGTTATTGGAAGCAATTTCGTTTCTCCTGACAACGTCGAGCGATCGTCCAGAATTCCTTCCAGCTACGAGCCGCCGGCCGAAACGCTGATCCCAAAGACACCGACGCAAGATGAGCGCGTCGGGTTCACAAATTTTTTTGCTGATGAAAACAAAGTTGTGCGCGGAGCTCAATATCGAGTTGCTTTTCGTGAGCGCGAGAATTCCATCGCGACTTACCTTTCGTTGTCGGCACGCGTTGTTTCAAAAGCCGGGCACCCGGAACTGATTCCAAACGATCTCGCCGAGCATCTGATCCGGTTCACCGGCCCGCCTCGAACGGCTTTTCATCCCCGTCCGCTCTTCGAAATCTTTGTTCCGGAATACTGGGAACACAATTACCGCTCCGGCGAGCTCGTGCGCGACAAGATCGTAGTCATCGGGGCGGAAGGAAAGTGGCAGAAGGATGAATTGCTAACGCCGTTTGGCCCGATGGCAGGGGCCGAGGTCCACCTCAACGTTCTCAATGGCCTGCTCCATCGCGAATCGGTTAGAGACCTTTCGCCGTTTGCCAGGGCAGTTGTGGCGATACTAACCGCCATCCTCGCATCTGCCCTGTGGCTAAGCATCCGGTCCCCGTGGCTGCGCTTGCTTGCTCTCGGGGGGATTGACATCGCCACACCATTTTTCGCCCTTTGGTTTTACAACCACCAAAATCTTTATCTTCCCTGCCTGGCGCCACTCCTGGCCCTCAACTCGATCGTTTTCTTCTGCCTAGTTTCGGATTTCATCTTTGAGCGTATCGAGAAGACCAGACTTCGGTCGACATTGCAAACGCGGGATGATCTCACCCATATGATCGTTCATGATCTGCGCTCTCCCCTGACCTTGGTTACCGGCTACGTCGATATACTGGAACAAATGGCTTCTGATAAACTGGATCCGGACGAAGCAGAGTGTGTCACTGGGGCAAAACGGGGCGCGGATGACATGCGCGACATGATCACTACGCTTCTGGATGTCGGTCGCCTCGAGCCGGGTGAAATGCCACTTCGCTTACAAGATCACGACCTCGCGGAGATCGCGCGCCAGGCTGCGGATCGATTTACCCATGTCTTGCGAGGTCGCGCCCTCCGCTGCGAGATGCCGCCCGAGCCAGTGGCAGTCTCCTGCGACGCTGATGTCATCCGGCGGATTCTTGAGAACCTCATCAGCAATGCGCTGAAATTCACAAAATCAGATGGAACAATTCGGATAAATGTTGAGCGCACGGGGGCTGATGTCACCGTTTCTGTCAGCGACAACGGCGAGGGAATACCGCGCGACCAGCACGAACACATCTTTGAAAAATTTGGACAAACAAATAGTGGCCGCCAACATCGGCATTCGACTGGCCTGGGGCTCGCCTTTTGCCGGCTTGCTGTGGAAGCGCACCAAGGAAAGATTGGCGTTCAAAGCGAACCCGGAAAAGGAAGCACCTTTTGGTTCAGGCTCCCGACTCGCGATCAGCCCGGGGTAAACTATACGGGCAATGCACAACCGGCTCACTTCAAGCGGATTGGGTAGTGCACTCCCTGCCCGCCGTGTGCACGCGTCTCGCCGAAGAGGCTGTGCGGAGTGATCGGGAGGACCTGAATTGAATGTGCGTCTCCCGACGAGATGTGAATTAAGCGACACACTCAGCCAGCTTTTTGAAACGCGGGTCGTCGCGCAAAGAATCCCATTCCGGCTCCACTCGCAAAGTTCCCGGAGTCGGCCCATTTGGAATTCCGACTAACGATTCCAGTCGTTGAATGGCCGAGTCGTTTTCGCCGAGCTTCGCGCTCACCGCTGCCAGTGTCGTTCCGAGGATTGGTCCGTCGAACGAATCTTTGGCGATGGGCAATAGCTCCTCAGCGCGAGCCGCAGCAGCAAGCGCATCTTTCTTCTCTCCCAATGCGGCGTAAATTAATGCCAGCATCGCAAGCGTTTTGGCGTCTTCCGGGCATTGTACCAAATCATCTCGCACCGCCCGTTTGGCCTGCTCGAAAGCGGCACGCGCGGAAGATTCGTTACCGCGAGCTTGGGCAATTAATCCAGCGTACCAACTTTTCGGCACGGTATAACCGTCAAGTG
>WNFT01003180.1_pt1 | contig 14146 bp, 11 predicted proteins | sample 5400191 | NCBI WGS metagenome assembly WNFT01 (sample SAMN13153359, study PRJNA577476) | soil metagenome | isolation source: 80 cm saprolite under Madrone tree | place: USA:California | collected 2016-06-14
TTGAAGACGGGTCGACTGACAGGGTGCAGCCGCCGGGCCCTGTGCCAGTGAGTGGAGGACCGGCAACACCGACGCCGCCGCCGACACAATCCAAGCTGTTGTCGTGAACGGTGCCGCCGGAAACAACTGTGGTCGAGGATATATCAGAACTGGTGCTTACGGTTGCGTAGCTTGCCGTCGGCAACACATCGACATTGCTGTTTACGGTCACGTCGCCGGCGTCAGAGACGTCGACCCATGATTGCTCTCCTCTACTATTGAAGATGGCGAAGGTTATAGTGCAGCTTGAGATGCGCCCGCGCCAATTGAAGCTTACAGTTGGTAACGGCGATCCGGGAGGAATTCCCGGGACACTCGATTCGAAAGTGAAGGTTCGTGTGGAGGGCGTACCCGTGCCGTCGAAATCCATCTTTACGTTGTAGGTATTATTACTCGTGAAAACGACACTCGATAACATATCGCTCGTGGTTGCGTGCCGACGGATAGCGTCCATCCGTGCCCTCTCTAAGTAGGTGGCTAACTGGCGTACGGAATTTTGGAGTGAAAGTGAAGCCCGCGTTGAGCTGATCTGGAGCAGAGCAAAAGCTGAGACAATCGAGATAAGAACGAACGCGACTAATAGCTGTATCACACTGAAACCGCTCTGTTCGTCGAATGCCCGGCTCTGAGTGCGTGACCTCATTTTCAGTTTTTTTCCTGTGTGCATCGTTTCGGCTTCTTACTGCGTGACCGGTGGACGGGCAAGTAAGGGCAGCAAACGCAAGGGCAACATACGTGCCAAGTGCGCTCGCTCGTTAACTACAGGGTTTTTGGTGTTAATGCTTCGCAGCAGATTGATACGCTCGTCACCGAAAGTGACGACGAAGGGAAAGGTGTTTCACATTCTGATGGTTTCAGAACCGCCTTCGGTTAAGCACCGGAATATTTTCCATTTTTCACTCCTCTCTCCCACTGTGAGAGGGGCAAGGGGGTGAGGGTGCGAAGCATCGAGAGAAACAGGCGAGATGTTTTGTTCTCGCTAAGCCCTCATCCCGACCCTTTCCCAAGGACGAGGGAGCCAAAACAGCAAATGAAAATGTCAAATGCCAAATGGAAAATGTTCTGGTCTTTGTCCCGCTTCTGAGACAAAAAAAGCCGAGAGTCAACACTCTCGGCCTGACAGCAGGTTGGCTATATCGGCTTTAACTCTTAATTTTGCGGCGCTTCTTCACGGCTCCGGCGACGCCCGCAAGTCCAGTACCCAGTAGCAGTATCGTCGTGGGCTCGGGGACCGCGCTGGGCGGCAGACAGTTAACTCTGCCTACATCGCTGTTCGGGTTTGACGACAACGCCTGGAATCTTACATACAGCGCCATGGCAATCTGTTGTTGCGTCATGCCACTGAAATTTCCGCTGAACGTGAATGTCGCGCTCGTCGCGCCGGCTTGCACCCCGTAACGTGGAGTTCCGCCGGCGAAGTTTCCATCATGAGTGACTAACGCGAAGGAGAGCGCAGCATTGTTAAATTGGGGAACGTTGCCGACGTTGGTACCGAAAACAAAATTTTGATTGCTCGGTTGCGAGCTAGCTGAGACCAGCGCCACGTTAGCGCCGTTCAGGGCGAAACCAAATCCCGTTACGACGCCTGCCGAAGTGTTCGTGATGCTGATGACAAGTTTATTGTTACTCAGCGAAATGATGTTCAGTGTCGCGGTAGCATTTGGGTTTGAATTGCCGACAACGCTGAAAGCATCCGCGCGGGTTGCGGAAGCGCCGGCCCCAATGATGAGCGCTGCCACGACTGAAAGCAATAGTTTTTGGAACATGGAATCTGAATCCTCCATAAGGGAAACGATCGCGGCCTCATAGGCCCTTCCGCTGCTCGATTGCAGCTTGTATCGTTCTTAGTAAGACTGTTAATCCACCCTGTTTCTCAAAAAGCTTGGGCCATTCTAAAGGATAAAAAGGTTGGGGCTGCGCCGATTTTCACAGGGAATGAAACCGAGCGCAGCCCATCGCTGCTTGGAACGGGCCAGCAGCAGTCAAGACTGAACGTTGAGTTAGATTATTTGTTTGAAGCCCGTCGGTTGGACGTACTGGAACAATGGCGTGCCCGGGGGCAACCGAGTTGGATCCTTGAACGTATCGTCGAATGACCAGTCGCGAATCGGCGGTTGATAGATTTCATAATTGGGTACATACCACCACGGCCCGATCATTTGCGTTGCGTGATACAGAGGAATGAAGGAACCCGTATAGTTCCAGCGCCGATTAACCGTGTACCAGTCTTCAACGAAGCGGGGAAAATTGATCATTCCGCCGTTCAGGCGAGATTCAAATCCATTGCCCTGGTCGGGTGTTCCGGCAAGCGCCGATAAATTATTGCCGGCAATAATCGCTGTCCGAACCGAAGTTTCAGCGCCAACATTAGGCAAGTTGAGGTCCGCTAGCCGGCTCGAAATCTGATCGGGATAGGTTGCACTCGAACTGTCGAACCAGGTTTTCGACATGGGCGAGAATGCGTCGGCGACTATAGCAGTCGGAACTTGATTACCGACATAGTGATAGGTTGCGCTCGGCACGTCCAATGCCGCTGTTCCGCTCGGAGGGGCGGCGTTGATTCCCGTCGTATTGTAACTGCCCCAGATGTAGATCATGTTCTCGCTGGAAATCGTAATTCCCATTGTTGACGAGAGTTTGCCTGCCGCGCCTGAGATTTGCAGGTTCTCGCCATTGAAAAGCCGCACCGTGCGACGGAAGTAGTTACAGGCATTCGACCAGGCGGCAACCTGGACCGCGCGCAGGCTGCGATTAGAATTATTAAAAGCCGGCGTACTGGCGCACTGCGTGGAGGGATCTGGAAGCTCCGTCGTGTCCTTCACCAAATAGCCCTTGCCTTGGAGGTCTTCACCCGGATCCAGGACTCCGTTCGGACCGTAAATGTCCTCGTTATCGACCATGCCATTCGAGCTATTGATGGTGGCGCCGGACAGATCGACCATTGATTTCACCCGATCGCCACGGCGGTCAGAGACGTACACGATGTAACCGTCTGGCTTCGCAATGTTGGTGCTGACGGCGTTCGTGCCGGCCAGCAGGTTAGTGTCATACACACCGTCCATCCAGCGAGCCAGATTGCGCATGTTAATCTCTACCACATTAGTGATGCCGCGTTCGTAGACTGCATTGGAGGTCATTCCCGCACTAATAGATCCTTCCTGCACGTTATAAACATTTATCGGAACGATCGCGTTCCAATCTTGATTGGTATACCAGGCTGACGTGGGCGTGCTTCCACCTCCCCAATCAGTTTGCAAAGAGGTTAGTGAGTTCGATGGCGGCGCATCAGACCGCGTGTGCTGGGAGCCCGAAGCCGTGTCGTCAACGATGCTCGTCAGATAGCCGTAAGTGGTATTGAGGATGGGATAACTACCGCTGACGTGCTTGATTTCCCCATCGTACGAGATGTGCGTGTTAGTGAGTATATCGACGAGCGCGTTGCTGTAAACCGGGTCGCCATTCAAAATTGGATTCGTCGTGCCGCTGGCATCACGGCTGCCCTGTGTGAACGCAGCCCATAAAGGTCGTTGCAAGGTGACTATGGCATTCGGTTCACCCTCAGTCATGCCCATACTGAGAATCTGTTGCGTAACGTCGTACGTGTTGCCATTGGCGTCGACGATTTGAATCAAGACTCTTCCGGTAATGCCGGCGCCGCCAGGAATCTTCGTGGCGGTGCCGTGAAGCGTCACGGATTGAGTAGTTGATTTTACTCCTCGCACGGTTAAGGCTTGGGTTGGCGTGGGAGTCGGTGTAGGGGAACTCGAAAGACTTTGAAGTACGCAAGTGGTTGATGTGTCCAGGTACGAGCTTGAGTCACTGACTCGCCAGAGAGCGCGACCGCCGTTTGCTGCTACTGCCTGGTTAGGTAATGGGATAGGATCGAATGTAGACAACTTTACGCCCTGCCCGGCCGGAATGCCGGCAGCATCCGTAGTCGACGGGCTCTCGTCATCAATCAGGATTCGAATCTCAGCTTTGCTGTGAAAACGCGAATCAGAAAGCGTCTGCGTATCGTTGGGCATCTTGCGCTTGATTAGCTCACGCGATGGGGAGCCTTCGAGTTCCATCGGCAGGCGCAAGCTTGCGCCACCGGTTGAGCGGGTTATTAGCTGTCCACCGAATTGGTTAGCCACACCAGACGTGGCACTCTTGACGGAAGTAGTGTCCCAGGTTGAGTTGATCGTACCGTTGGGGGAACCCGGAAAGTAGCCACGCTGACCGGGCTGGGCTCCGGAAATATTCGGGCCACCGGTCATGCTGCCCATAGTAACCGGGACGTTGACGCCTCCGACCGTCATGGACACACGGTAGTAGCCGAGGGCGGTTCCATTACGCCAATCATCCGTTATGAATTCGTTTGCGGTCGTCACCTTGGCCTGAAACGTGAGGCTGGTACTGGCGCTGGCGTAGATATTGCCGTTTGCATGGACGCGTCCGTTGAAGGCCATCGACGGCAATGGATACAGTTCGATGTCTTCGTTGCTGAACATGCCGAACTGGAAGATCGGAACCAGGTAGTTATTCATCTTGCGCTGGAGGCTGACCTGAACTCCGGTATTTGTTTGCGTGGCCGTCGACGTGAGGACGTAAGGAGTAATGTTGGCATACAAACCGGAGAAAGCTCCATTGGGAATCGTAACCGTTCCCGAGTTCGCCGTTGCGTCCAGAGACAGCGATTGATTGAAACTAAAGCCTTCGTTGGTCAACTCGGTAGGATAAGAAGAGGCGATGTTGCTGAGCTGCGCGTTCGTGGGATTGGCCGTCTTTGTAAATAGCTTTGAGAAATCGTTCGTCATCTTTTCGAGTCCCGCGTCCGCGGCATAGAAAGTCTGCGTTCTTTGCAAGTCGCTCCCGGCGATGCGCGCCTCATGCGTCACGACTGCGAGCACGGTCATCGAAATCGCGGCCAACAGGGACATGACGATCAAGGCTGTGCTGAGGGCCGCGCCTCGCTCAGCGTCAGAGAATCTCGACTCTTGTGCGGTGGTCGCGGAATAATTATCAGAGTGCTTGGTCATAAAAGTATTCCTTCCAGCAAAACCCAAGATCCTTTCGATCTGAGCAATCCTTGACCCTCTCACGGGCTGAGCGCCTGCCGGAATTGCAGGTTACGTACCGTTGTTGCCGTGGTTTGCGAGATTGACTGTCTGCCACTATTGGCGTTGCCGTTCGTGGTCGCATTGACTGCGCGGACGGTTTCTACCGAAATGTTGGTTTCAATTTCGCGCACGGCAGTTTGTTCGGCAGAGGTAATCACCCTAATGGGTTGTTTCACAAATCCATTTGCATCGGAGATATTCGTCATGTACCGGAACTGTAGGTTCGTAACGTGTTCAGCGACGATGCTATCGGCGAAGCCCGCTCCTTTAATGCCGAACACTCGCCGGTGAAGCAAGCCACTGGCTTCTACGTAGTATTGAATGATCTGCAACCGGACAATTGCCACCGCCTGGGTGCTAATCAGAGTTGTGGGATCCAATTGAGCTACTGTATAGATTGGGCTGGTCACGCCGGTTTGATTGATTGAGTAAGCATCACCGGACGTCAAAGTCACGGTGAAGGTCGTGGTATTAACGGCCGATACCAGGCCCAAAGTGGCGTCCTGGGAAACGATCGCATAGATCTCACCGACCTGGAATTTGTTGATATCGCCGGACAACACGACGATATTGGTATTCGATCCCACCTGACTAATCTTTGCAGCGGCCACGCTAACGTCAGGGAACGATGTGTCCTTGACCAGCATCGAGATGCGATCGCTGCCAGTCTGGAAGTTAACCGCCGAACTGGCCTGCGGAACGGCAATGTTCGCGGGAATATTATCGTCGGACGTAACCAACCCAACGTCACCATGGGTCGTGTCACTCCCATTAAGCACTGGAGTTCTGGTCAGATAATTCTGCACAAAGGCTATGGGCGTCGTAATTTTGCCGATGCCTTTCATCCCGTCACCCGCGGTTACGAGATCGCGATTGATCATCTCGTGGGCAGTGCGCAGGCCTTGCTCTGCGTCGGTCATGTTATAAGTAGAGTGAGCGAATTTAATGCTGCTTCCAATGAGAGCCAGGGAGGCGCCGACCACAACTGTCATGGTGACCAGAGAGACCAGCAACTCCATCATTGAGAAGCCGTCTTGCCGTTTGCGATTCGCGAACATTTAACTGCCTCCACGCTTACTGTGCGCACCGCCTACTTCTATAAAAAGTTGGTGGTTGCGTCGTTGTTCAGATAGCTGACCCCTACCAGGTCTCGCAGGTGTCCGTCGGGATCGGGATAGCGGACGGTGACCTCGATACGCTTCAGGTTGGTACTCAAAGACGTAATGGCTATTTGTCGTTGTAATCCGGCGACGGCCCACGTGTAGTCGGTGAAATCATCGGCAGTGCCGTAAATATTGTCAGGACCCGCATTAATCAAATCGTCAGCCGTGCCGAAAATGCCGTCGGGGCCCGGATTGATCGAGACCGGTTGAAACCCGGTTGGAAATCCGCCGAAGTTCCCCGTGCTAAGTCCCGGGTCGCCAACATTGGCAATCTGTGCAAACGTAAGTTGCTGGGTGTTTCTCAGGGTCTCCATCTGTTCGAGACATGAGACTACCAGCAGCTTGGTGTTAGTGATGTTGCGCCCCTTATTACTGACGGTAACGGCATAACCAATCGAAGCGGCAAGGCCGAGCAGGCCCACAGTCAATACCAGCATTGCCACGACCATTTCAAGAATCGTAACGCCCGACTCAGAGTTAAGATCTTTGCGCGACGGGATGCGTCCGGACTTCTTATTCAGCATATTTGCTTGCACTGGTGTCATACCTCCAGACTTTAATTCTCCCGGAAGCCCCGAGAACGGAGATGGCGGCTGCCGTCTGGGCGGCAACCTGGTTGTTGTAGAAAAAGAGCGTGCGATTGGTTGGGTTGCCGTTAGTGTCGACTACGGTGCCGTCTGATTGAAAAGTTACGTAAACCTTATTGGAACTCAGCGAAGTCAAAGTGGTCGTATCGCTCAGGGCAGATGAGCTGATACCACTTGGAATACCGTATGAGACTTCACTGGCGGGCAGCCCGCCACTGCCGGTAAGCGGAATGGTCAATAGCGTTGTAGTGCACGCGGTATTCGGATAGCCTGAAGCGGCCAGCACCGCGGCGCCGCTCATATTGCATGACGTCGTCGAATTGCCGACGTTATTATGATTGAAGATTGTGATTTGCTTGGTAGAGTCGTCGTATTGAAAAGTGAACGCTTGCCGCTGTGACATGGCCTGTTGCCTGACGAAGCGTAACTGAGTGGCGACTTCGCGTGGCAACGTGGCCGACCGCATTAACCGGCGAGCCGACATCATTTGAGGCAGCGCCACCGATGTAAGAATGGCTGCGATAGTTACCACGATCAGCGTCTCAATGATCGAGCGGCCACTGGCGGACTGCGACTTTCGATTTCGGTTGGCGACGGCCCGAGCTTTCATCGTTTTCACCTGTCAATCTCGCTTTTCAGAACGGCGCCGAAGATCGGTGCCGCGTCGCCTTAGAGCAATGTCAGTGCCAGGATTGATTTCTCTTTGAAACTAGGAGTTTTTTGGTGGGTTGGCCCGAACTCTGTCAGTCTGATGTCACCTTGAGTGACAGATGAGAGAATCAAGTTTCCTTATCAGAGGTGTGACTCCCGTGATGAAGACCCACGATGCTCGGTCACTCTATATTCCTTCACTCAGAACTTGCTCCAAGAGAACCCAATCAAACGGAACCCACCGACGCCCGCCAGTAACTGATTCTGCAACGCACGATCGTAATGGATCGAGGTGCCACCACTATTATTCACTGTGCTGCCGATAACCGCGCCATACAGGTCGCCGCCACCGCTGATCGTAATGGCCGAGTTGGGAGCATAGACAACGGCATAATCTCCCGAACCGCCTGAGAGATCGATGTCAGCGGAGCTTCCAGAAACGATCTGGAAATTGGCGGGATTTCCTCCAATGTTGGAAACGGTTCCCCCGCTGAAATTCACGGCGCAGCAAGAACCGGCGCTTACGCCTGTGGCTGTTGCCTGGAGAATAACCGGGCCAGAATCGATGATGACGGTCGCGCCGCCGCTCAAGACAATCGTGTCGACATTATAGGTGCCGGCGGTCAGGTGGAGAGTTTTGCCGCCGCTCAGATTAAGGTTCCCGTAGATGCCAGGCGTAAGCTTGTAAGGTCCATTGTTAGTGCAGGCATAGCCGCCGCCAGGGTAACAACTACAGCCGCTAATCCCGGAGCAGTTGTTACGGATGTCCTGGGCGGTCGTGGGCGGTGTCGGCGAGGCAGGTATCGGATTGGAAAGCGTCACGGACCCCGACAACTGATTGAGCCCGCCCGTTGTCCAGCCACTGCCATTGTGTAGCGCGTTCGGGCTGCCAGCCACGCAGGTCCCGATGCCCGTCTTGGGTGTGCTGAGAGTCCCGCTGATAGTCTTGATTATCGGAGCCGTGCCGCCGCCACCACTGAGATCGAAACTGCCGTTCGAGCCGATGCCCGCGCCATTGAGCTGCTCGGTCGCGGCGTATGTCCCCGCGCTGGAATCAAAACTATCCGTGCCTCCGCCACCGCTAAACATGACGCTGGCGCAGCCCGGTGAGTTTCCAAAAGCCGCGTAAGTGAAAATCGCAGATCCGCTACCGCGCTCGTACGTCGCGGTCACTTGCACAGTGGCTGTGCGGATGCCTGCGACTGTTCCTTGCGAGGTGATCTGCCAAGTTTGTCCGCCTCCTCCGCCGCCGAGCCAGGTAGCGCCCGATCCTCCAGTAATACTCACCATTGTCGCGGACGTTGAAAACGACGCATTCGCCAGTCCCGCGAGAGTTTGATTGCTCAAAGCGGTGTTGTATGCGCTTGATACGGTTGAATCGGGATAGTTCGAAGATACTCCGCTCATCCCCGACAGAACGACAGGAGCGCCGTTGTTTGCGCATCCGCTGGCGCACGTCACCGGAACTGCAGACGTGTTATACGAAGCGAAGCTACTAGGCGCGGTGTAACTATTCGAGAGCCAATTCATGGTGCTTTGCACGCCGGCTTCTGCTGCATATCGCGCCTGGGCCAGTTCGGTATAATTCGCGGTCGTAAATGTCTCCGTCTGGGTCACAAAAATGATGCCCGTGGTCAGGAGGCTGATAATAAGCAACGTCAGCAACGCGATGAACAAGCTAACTCCTCGTTCATCTTTCCAATTTTTCGTCTCCCGCTTGATTCGCATGCTTTTATCTCTCAGGGTCCCAGGGGTACTCCCGGAGGAGTTGCTTGCAAACGATTCGTGATCGCTGGACTTGCCTGCGCCATCGTGAGGCCCGCCAGCACGTTTCGGGATGAAAGATTCGAAAAAGACTTGGTCATCGTGACGAACGCGCCAGTTTGTGGGTCTCTCTTTGAAGTCTGAACGGTAAGCGAGACGGCCACACTTGGAAGGAACGTGTAGCCAGACGCAGTCACCGCAGCGCCATATTGAAAACACGGCGTGCCGCCGGGATTGGCAATCAAATTCGTTAACAGAGTTTGCGACGCATTCCGAGTCGTCACAGCGGGAGCAAGCGTACTGATGGATCTGGTCAGTGTTCCGGCCGTCGTATCGCAGTCGTACTGCACATAGGCCAGCGAATTATCGGCATTGATATCGCCAACAAGTTGGAGTGACGTCGCCGTGGAAGTGCTGAGCACGCCCTGCGGAAAAACTCCCTGAGCAACTACCGGAGCCCCGGCTGAATGGTCCTTACCGAAAATCGCCGAGATTTGATTTGAATCAATCGAGGTCACTTGCACGATTTCCAGGGAACTACCGGTATCGACCGTCAGTTTTTCTCCGACAAAAATATTTGCCGAGGAGCTGATTGCGACGTTCTGTCCCGTGGTTCCGGCGTGTACGGTCGGTGTCAGTGTTTGGGGAGTGAAATTGAGAGCTCCAGCTTGGCCAATTTCTTGTGTCATAAGCTCAAAGGCGCCGCGTAAGCCGGCGTGCATGTCGGCCTGCATTTGTTGCGTGGTGTATATCCGCTGAGAATAACTCAAGGCCGCAAGCGCTGCGCCCGCAATGATTATCATCACCGTAAGACTCACCAATAGCTCAACCAGTGAGAAGCCGGCGTCTGGTTTTGTCCTTGGCAAGTGTGGAATCCGTATCATCATTGCGATTTCATGGACACGAGCGTGGTAAAAGGAGCGGCCGTCCCATTTCCGGAAATCAAGGCGCGCGCGACCACCGTGATCGTTTTCAGGTTGGCGGAAGCGTTGGTAGAAATACTCCACTGTCGTATGTAAAGCGCGCTGGTGCTGGTCGTCTGCAAATTTCCAGAACTGTCTATGTAATCCACGTAGCTTGTTACCGGCGAGCCGGAAGTCACGCCTCCGACCGTGCTATTGCCCGCCATTGGCCCGCCCAAACCTGTTCCTCCACTGCTCTGCGTTGGATAGGAAGTTGTATTGCTGGATCCATCGTTGAAGTTCAGTGCTAGCAGTTGCTCCATTTTGTCCTGAGCGTACTCGGTGCTTCGCGTAGACCGATCACCCTGGTTCCAATTCTGCGTTATGGCGATTGAGAATACTCCCATAACGCCCAATACACCGATTGTGAGAATGAGCATGGCAATCACAGTCTCGATCAGCGTCGCTCCGCGCTCGCGGCGGGACGGCTTTCCTCCAGATGCAGAAGGGTCATCGATGTTACGACCGTTTTTCATTGAGAGCTCCACACGCCATTGCCGTATCGCCATAGGGCTATCCGACCGCTCGCATAGACGGTCACTGCATACGTGTCACCTAAATAATTTGTGAGATATAACGCATCGTTGCCGGTGACAGTGCCTGTGTTGTCGATGGGCAAGCTTCGCGAGTTGAAAAGAATCTGAGCTGTATTCTGAATCAATGTTTGCGAGCCGGCTGGGGTCGTAATGCTGCCAAGCCCGAAAGTCATCTCTTTAGATAAAGGTATAGAGCCGCCTTCAGCGGAGAATGTGTTACAGGCGCTTGCACCCTTGCTGGTGCAAACCTCTAGCTGGCACGATTTATTAGTGAGGTCACAATTTAGGCGCGCCTGGGTGAAACCATCTGCGGCGCGCATCTTGGCGAGGGCCAATTGGCTGGCAATGCTTCTGGCGTCCGACGAGGCACGAAATGCTCGAAGTGTAGTGAGAGCTTGCGGAAGTGCAATAGAAAGGATAAGTAAGAAGATCGTGATGACTATGGCCAATTCGATCAAGCTAAATCCACGTATTCCCCTGGTGCAAAGCTCCGGCTCGGCTCCAAAAGAGTCTTTTATGTCGTTAATCATTACGCTCCGTTCACTTGGCCCTGTGAGACTCTTTACGAGACGGCGGGTCGCCGATGGCAAGGGCCGCCTGACACAAGCAACGACGGTGCCAGGATCTATTTCTCTTGAAAACGGCAATTCTAAAGAGGTTCAACCGCACGTCTCATCAAACTGATGTCACTTTGAGTGACAGACCGTGGAATCATTTTGCCCACCTCCTGATAAGGGTGAAGTGGATCGCTCTCAGTTGGGACAAACTCAGCCAGATTTGCGTGGATGCTACTGTCGGACGCCGTTCGATAAAAGAACTAGTCGGCGGACTAATCTTTTTGGTATAGTGATTTTCGTCTCGCTTGACGCGAGACTTAGGAACGAGTTGAAGCTTACGCTTCTCGAATCCGCGAACGCAGCTCAGTTCCTCTCTAAGGATCGCGGTCCTACCTCCTCGGTTTCACGTTCACGATTGATAAAATTGGCGAAGACGAACCTCGAGGGACGCGAATGTGCACACATCAGTGTGCCGCAGTCAACTTGTCCATTCGACCAACGGAGATTGAGAAATAAAACATGGCCCGACTAGACGACCTTCTCAGGCAAATGAAACAACAAGGTGCTTCTGACCTGCACCTGACCTCTGCGTCTGCGCCGTTCATGCGAATCCATGGCGAGATGATGAAGCAGAGCTACCGCAGTGTGACCGCTGAGATTTGTCAAAGTCTGATTTTTGAAATTCTCACCGAGAAACAGCGGCAGCTATTTACCGAAAATTGGGATCTGGATCTGAGTTATCCGCTGGCTGGAGTTGGGCGCTTCCGCGTTAACGTCTTTATGCAGCGACATGGCATCGCGGCGGCCTTTCGTCTGATTCCGGAAACCATCAAGACCATCAGCGAGCTGGACCTTCCGGAACAACTGGCGAGTTTAATCGATGCTTCCGAGGGTTTGGTTTTAGTTACCGGCCCCACCGGCTCGGGCAAGAGCACCACGCTGGCATCGTTGATTCACACAATTAACCGAGAGCAGCAATCACACATTATTACTATCGAAGATCCAATCGAATTTGTTCACGAAAACGAGAATTGCCTGGTTAGCCAGAGAGAGGTCTCCAGCCACACAAAGTCATTCGGTGCCGCGTTGCGAGCGGCCCTGCGCGAAGATCCTGACATCATCCTGGTAGGAGAAATGCGCGATCTGGAAACGATTTCGCTGGCGATCACGGCCGCTGAAACCGGCCACCTCGTTTTTGGCACCTTGCACACCAATAGCGCCATCAAGACAATTGATCGGGTGATCGATGTCTTTCCCGAGGGCCAACAGACGCAGATTCGTGTCATGCTGTCCGAGAGTTTGCGCGGCGTTGTCGCCCAGGCGTTGCTGCCGCGACCCGATCGCCAGGGCCGTGTTCCAGTCGTCGAGATTCTAGTCAACCTACCATCAGTCGCGAATCTTATCCGGGAAGGGAAGACGCACCAGATCTCCAACGTGATGCAGACCGGAAGGTCGCACGGAATGGTTACCTTTGAAACGGCGGTTCATGATTTGATTCACAAAGGCCTGATCTCCAAAGAAGATGGCGCTGGTTTCCTTCGTCGGAGAAGTGGTGGAAAAGTAGCCAGCACCGGAACTCATGGAATGAGGTTGGCGGAACCCGCCAACAGCGAACCAGTTCGACGATAATCTCACGCAAGCTGAATCACTACGCGTTGCCACGCGCTGCGGAAGGGATAGCCGTAAACTAGAACGATGCCGGCGACGCCCGACGCCCGCAGCATATTAGTCCAGTCGCCGGTAAGGATCGTGACCATGAATCCCATCAAGGCGATCGCGCCGCCTATGGATGCCACTTGAATGGTGGTGTCCTGCAACGTCTTCAACAAGGCGGAAGTTCCTTTGACCGCGGCGATGTCTTTGAGACGGAGGGCTGCAAACTTTGTACGCCTAAGCACGAACGCTCCGAGCCCAAATACCAGAATCGCAATCCATAAGCCCATGATGATCGAGGGATCGCCCGTTCGATAAAGCGAAGCTCCGGCGAAATAAGCTATAGCCAGTAGCACCAAATCCAGGATGAAAAAAGCAACCACGACTCTAGCGGCGGATCGGTGCCGTCGCCCCAACTCGTCCAGTACGTTTTGAAGATTGGTCGCCATTTTAGGGCGAGCTAATTGTCTCACGCTGGCTCTGGGAGCCAAAACGCAAGTTTGCAGCTCAGCGTTCAAAGTATCAATTTCCTTGCACCTGTTTTGTTCTGTCTTCCGGGTACCGGCACTCTCGCCAAGAAACTACCAGGCCCAAGCTCAGAGAGCATGACTTGATTTGCCTCGTGAACAGATCGAGGTAATGTTTGCATTATGCCGACAAATCACGTGCTCGGTCCGTGGGTGCGCCCTCTCCAATGTGACTCATGGCTGGGGAGTCGGCGTCTGAATCTGACGCGGGCGCGTGGCTGGCGTTGCAGGATTCATCTGGTTTGCTGGAGTCCCATTTGGCGATCGAACCGGTGAAGGTTGCGGATTCGCCGGAGGGCGCTGGGTACGGTCGAACACCGGCTGTGGCTGCGCATTATCAGGGAGCGTGCCGTTATTGGCAATCGCTTTGTCGATTAGGTCAGTGCCCTCGCCATGTCTCGTGATTAGGATGCCATCGCGGCTGGTAGTGACGTTCGCGCTACCGGTAAGCTGCTGCATCATGTTTTGCATGAACGTAAGCTTTTCACAAGGTGGCAGGCTCTTCTTGATCAGGTCGGCATCCGGGATCGCCGCGCCGATGATCTTTAATTGATCCTTGGCCTTTTCGACGTACTCGCTGTTGGGAAAATCGCGCACCAGTTGCT
>WNFT01003183.1_pt1 | contig 14143 bp, 14 predicted proteins | sample 5400191 | NCBI WGS metagenome assembly WNFT01 (sample SAMN13153359, study PRJNA577476) | soil metagenome | isolation source: 80 cm saprolite under Madrone tree | place: USA:California | collected 2016-06-14
CGACGCCGACAGGTTGATGACACGCCTCATGTCGTCCGGGGTGAGGTCATTCAAGCGCGCCACGGCGGCGGCGGTGCTGATGGTGCCCCAGGTGCCGTGCGAGTGGACGTTGGGACGCGCCAGCGTGGCGCCGCCGATACGCGAGCCGATCTCGTAGCCCGCGACGACGCTCTCGAGGAGCCGGCCGCCGTCCGCGCCCATCTCCTCGGCGACGGCGAACGCTCCGGGAATCACGTGGATCGCCGGATGGCCCCCGCCCAGTCGATTGCCCTCGTCCATCTCGAGGGCCACCCCGGCCGCGGCATTGGTGAACGTGGCGAGGAGCGAATCGGTCTTGAGGCCATGGCCGAGCAGGCTCGAGCTGCCGTGAGGGGCGCGGCGGGCGGCCATCCTGGCCAGGCGGACGTTCTCGGGCAGCGCGCTCCCGGCGACGATGGCGCCGATCGTGTCGAGGAGCACGAGCTTGGACGCCTTGACGGTCGAGGCGGGAAGATCGGCCAGGCGAATGCCGCAGGCGAAGCCGGCCAGCCGCGCGAGATAGTCCATCAACGCACCGAGCCTCCGAGGGGGGCGATGGGGCCGCCGCGCGCGAGGAACTGGCCATAGCCCGGCTTCTGCTCGAGCGTGCCCTGGTTGAGCACGACCTGGCCGCGCAGCAGCGTCATCCAGGCCTTGCCGCGCGCCGGCCAGCCTTCATACGGCGTGAAGCCCGCGATGCCGAGATGCTGCTTCTGCTCGATGGTCCAGGCGGGCGCGGGATCCCAGATGGTCAGGTCCGCATCCGCGCCCACGCGGATCACACCTTTACGCGGGTACAGGCCAAAGATGCGCGCGGGGTTCTCGGCCATCACACGCGCCATCCACGTCACGGGCAGGGCGCGGTTGACCACGCCCTCGCTCCACATGAGCGAGGTCAGCGTCTCGAGCGAGGGCGCGCCGAAGGGAATGGGCTTGCCCTCGGCGTCCACGAAGATGTTCTTCCGCCCGGGCTCCTTCGCCGCGGGCACGCGGGGGGAATGATCGCTCGCCACCGTGGACACGAAGCCCAGCTCGGTGCCCGCCCACAGCGCGCTCTGGTTGAGGCCGTCCGCCGAGCGGAGAGGCGGGCCGATCTTGGCGAAGGGCCCGAGGCGCTCCATCTCCTTCTCGTTCAGGAGGAGGTACTGCGGGCACGTCTCGGCCCAGACGCGCTGGCCTTCGCTCTGCGCGCGCTTGATGCGCTCGAGGCCGAGGCGGGTCGAGAGGTGGACGACGTAGACGGGGCACTCGGCGAGCTTGCCGATCAGGATGGCGCGATTGATCGCCTCCTCCTCCGTCCAGTCCGGGCACGTCGCGGGAAAGTCCACGGGCGTCGTGTGTCCCGCCGCGATGGCCTTGTCCTCGAGGTAGCAGAGAATGTCGCCGTTCTCGCAGTGGAGCTGGCAGACGCCGCCCAGGCGCCCGAGGATGTCCATGGTCTTGGCGATGAACTCGTCGGAGACCATGCGCTTCGGCCGCTTCTTGTACGTCATGAAGAGCTTGAAGGACGAGACGCCCATCGAGAAGGCCTCGGCGAGGCCCGAGAGGATGTGGGGCTCGTGATTCAGGATGAAGTGGAAGCCGAAGTCGAGGACGGAGAGGGCCTGCGCCTCCTCGCGCAGCCGAGCCACCGCCTTGGGCAGCGTCTCACCCTCGTCATAGACCACGAAGGGGAGGAGCGTGGTCAGGCCCGTCTGGGCGGCGGCAAGCGGCGCCGTCTTCCAGTCGTCGTACTCCGGGCCGACGTGGAGATGGCAGTCGATGAGCCCGGGCAGGACGTAACGCCCGCCCGCGTCGATGACGCGGTCGGCAGGAGGCAAGAGCTCCTCGGGACCGATGGCGGCGATCTTGTCGCCCTTGATGGCCACGGCCGCCTCGAAGACGTCAGAGGCGGTCACGATCCTCCCGCCGCGGACGACGGTGTCGACGCGCGGAGCGGAGGTCAGGCTCATCGGTGCGGCTCCTTCTCCGTCACGGGCTGAAGGAGCGTGGCGTAGTGCTGGGGCTGGCGGCGCCCGAGGAAGTTCCAGCGCTTGCGCACGGGGGTCATCTGCTCGAGATCGATGCGCGAGACGACCAGCTCATCGCCCGTGGTGGCGGCCTTGGCCAGCACCTGGCCCACGGGATTGATGACGCAGGAGCCGCCGATCAGCTCCACGCCGTCCTCCACGCCGGCCTTGGCGATGCCGACCACGAAGCACGCGTTGGCGTAGGCGCCGGAGCGCAGGCAGAGCTCGTTGAGATCGAGGGCGAGGGCGGAGATGGGGGTGTTGTAGCCGATCAGGATGATCTCGGCGCCCTGGAGGGCGAGCGCGCGATAGCTCTCGGGGTACCGGCGGTCCTGGCAAATCGCGATGCCCACCTTGGCGCCGCAGGCGTCGAAGACCTTGTAGCCCGTGTCGCCGTGGGCGAAGTAGTAGGGCTCGTAGACCTGGGCGAAGCCGTCCGCGGCCTTGGTGCCCGGAAGGTGGATCTTCCTGAAAGTCCCGACCATCCGGCCGTCGCGGTCGGTCAGGAGCGCGGTGTTGAAGTACTGGCCGTCGGCCTTCTCGCAGAAGCCGACGTGAACGGCGATCCCGGCCTCCTTGGCGCGGCGGAGGAGGGGCTCGAGGGCCTTGGGCGGGATCTCCGTCTCGAAGAACTGATCGAAGTCCTTGCGGATCTTCTTGGGGAAATACGTCGTGAGCGCCATCTCGGGATAGGCGACGAGCTCGACGCCCTGGGCTTTGGCCTGATCGAGCAGCGCGAGCATGCGCTCGACGATCTCCTCCCGGCTGCTGCTCTCCTGGTTGGGACCCATCTGCGCGGCGGCAACGGTGACGATGCGAGCCATGAGCTTTCTCCTCTACGGGTTTCCCAACATCCTACCCGGTCACGCCGAGCTTGGCGACCTCTTCGCGGACCAACCGCTTGATCTCCCGCTCGAGAGCCACGAACTCCGCGCTCGAGCGCTCGCGCGGATGCGGGAGGGCCACGTCCACGATCTCCTTGATGGTGCCGGGTTGCGTGGCCATGACCACGATGCGGTCGGCGAGGAAGATGGATTCCGAGATGCTGTGGGTGACGAAGACCACGGTCTTCTTGTCCTGCTCCCAGATCCGCAGGAGCTCCTCCTGCATGACCTCGCGCGTCTGCGCGTCCAGCGCCCCGAAGGGCTCGTCCATCAGGAGCACCGAGGGGTGGTTGGCCAGCGCCCGCGCGATGGCCACCCGCTGCTTCATGCCGCCGGAAAGCTCGCGCGGGTACTTGCCCTCGTGCTCGGCGAGGCCGACGAGCGAGAGGTACGCGCGCGCGGTGGCGCGGCGCGCGGCGCGCGACACGCCCTGGACCATGGGACCGAACTCCACGTTCTCGATGGCCGTGCGCCAGGGGAAGAGCGCGTACTCCTGGAAGACCACCCCGCGATCGGCGCCCGCATGGGTGACCTCGCGGCCGTCCACGAGGATATGCCCCGTGGTGGGCTCGATGAAGCCCGCGATCATGTTGAGCAGCGTGGACTTGCCGCAGCCCGACGGCCCGAGCAGGCAAGTGAAGCTGTTCTCCGACAGCTCGAGGCTGACCTCGTCGAGGGCGAGCGCGCTTTCCGTGTAGCTCTTGGACACCCGCTCGATCTGGATGGACTTCACGACTTGCCCCGAGACTCCGCGCGCCAGCGGAGGAGACGGCCCTCCAGCTTGCGCAAGAGCAGGTTGGCCGTCACCCCGATGATTCCAATCACGGCCGCGCCGAGGAGCATGTTGGAGACGAGGAAGAAGGTGCGCGCATCGTTGATGAGATAGCCCAGCCCGGAGTCGGCGGCGATGAACTCCGCTGCCACGATGACGAAGAACGAGAGCCCGAAGGCGAGCCGCAGCCCCGTGATGATATTGGGCGTGGCCGCGGGCAGGACGACGTGCCAGAAGATCTGGCGCTCGGTGGCGCCGAGGCTGGAGGCGGCGCGAATCAGCAAAGGATCGACGTACTTGATGCCTTCCACCGTGGTGGTGAAGACGGGAAAGAAGGCGGCATAGGCGATGAAGGCGACCTTGGACGACTCGCCGATGCCGAACCAGAGCACCATCATGGGCAGAAAGGCCAGGGGCGGAATGGGCCGCAGCATCTCCAGGGTGGGCTCCACGAGGTGCTCGAGCAAGCGCGAGCGACCGAGTGCGGTGCCCACGAAGACGCCCAGAGCAGCGGCGATGCCGAAGCCCCAGAGGACCCGAGAGAGGCTCGCCGTGATGTGCCGGAGGAGCTCGCCCGAGGCCGCCATCTTGATCCCCGCGCGCAGGACCGCGTCCGGAGCGGGCAGGAGCACAGGGTTGAAGACCTTCAGCACGTGAGCGTTGAGCAGGCTCACGCCCCACCAGAGCGCGAAGAAGAGGAGCAGCGAGCAGAGGCGCAGGAGGACGACGACGGGCCGACCGAGGGTCCGGGGCGACCGCGGTCTCGCCCCGGCCGTGCTCGGAGTATCCGCGCGGGGCGAGACCGCTGCCCCGGGCGTATCTACCGCTTGGGCTTCCATGTCACGAGCTTCGGATCGATCTCGGCGAGGAGCTTGGGGGCCAGGATGTCCTCGGGCGCGACCGGCCCCTGGATGCGGTTGATGCCGAGCGCCCAGTCGCTCTGGAACCGGATGCTGTTGGCGACGTCGTCGGTCAGGGCAAGGCTGTACTTGTTCTGGTCGGTCATCACCTCGATGGCGTCGCGATCGATCCGGAGCTGCGAGACGAGCGCCTCGAGCGCCTTGGGCCGGTCCTTGACCATGAGGTCGTTGGCCTTGAGGAGCGCGCGCAGGACTGCCTTGAGCGTATTGGGCTTGTCCTTGATCCACGCGTCGGAGGCCATCAGGACCGAATGGTTGAATTGCAGCTTGTCGGTGGCCGCGTACGGCTCCGGCTTGCCGCCGATGAAGGAGGTGGTGCCCGTCACGTACATGGTGCCGCCCATCTTGACCAGCCGGAAGAGGTTTGGTTGCCAGCCGAGGAGGCCCTGGACGTCTCCCTTCGACGCCGCCACCACTCCTTCCGACGGCTGCATGTTGACGAGCGTCACCTTGGAGGCATCGAAGCCATAGATCTTGGCGAGCTTGGCCAGGATCAGCACCTGGGAATTGCCCTGGGTGAAGGCGAGCTTCTTGCCTTCGAGCTCACGCGGGTGGCCGAGCTTCACGCCGGGGGAAAGGACAAAGCCCTGCGTGCCCGCGATGTCCGCGAGGGCGCAGATGCTGTGCACGGGGAGCTTCTGCCCGCCCAGGACGATTTGCGTGAAAGTACCGCCCGTGCCGAGATTCTGGCTGCCTCCCGCCATGAGCGTGATGACGTCGGCGGCCGACTGCTGCCAGCGCACGTTGACGGTGAGGCCTACCTCCTTGAAGTAGCCGAAGGCGTCCGCGATGGCGACCTGGGATCCCAGCTGCGGGTCGCGGACAGCCGCGATCTCGATCTCCTTCTGCTCGATGGCGCCTTGCGCTCGAGCAAGCCCAGGGGCGAGAGTGAGGGCGAGCAGGATCAAGGCGAAGAGTCGAATGGCTGTGGTCACGACGTCCTCCTGAGATGGCGGTATGAAGCGCGTGGTTCTGGGGAGCAACGCCCGTGCCAGTGCTCCGCGCGCCCGCCCCTCCACAAAGAGCCCACCAGCGTTGACTTAGGGAGATACTCTCACGCCCGCTCATTGGCAAGCTGCCGAAGACGCGGGCACTCCGCGCCCCCTGCTCAGCACTCACGCATCCGACTCTCTCTGTTCATCCCTCTTCGCATTGTGCTCTTCACTTATCCCTCTCCCCCATCGGGGGAGAGGGCAGGGTGAGGGGGCGACTCGCCGCGCCTCTACCTCATCTCCGGAATCACCCAGAGCGGCCTCTCTCCGCGCGCCACCCGCTGCACGTTGTCGAAGGCGTTCCGGAACGCTTTCGGCCAGTTCTCCCACGTCGGCCCCGCCGAGTGCGGCGTGAATGTCACGTTCTCCAGCCCGAAGAGCGGGTGGTTGATGAGGGGCGGCTCCTCGACCATGACGTCGAGCCCCGCGGCCGCGATCTGCTTGGAGAGCAGCGCGTGGCGGAGCGCCTCCTCGTCGACGACGGGGCCCCGGCACGTGTTGATGAAGATGGCCTCCTTCTTCATCATTCCGAACTCGCGCGCGCCCATCATCTTCCGGGTCACGTCGTTGAGGGGAACGTGCAGGCTGACCACGTCCGAGGTCTGGAGCAGCTCGGGGAAGAGCGTGAACTTCACGCCGATGGCGTCCTCCTGGTCTTCGCTGAGCCGCGCGACGTCGTAGTACTGCACGTCCATGTCGAAGGCGAGGGCCCGGCGCGCCACCTTCTTGCCGATGGTGCCGAGCCCCACGATGCCGAGGGTCTTGCCCGCCAGCTCGTAGGTGCGCGTCTCGGAGAAATCGCCCACGCGCCACTTGCCGTGCACGACATTGTCGTGATGCCACGACAGCTTCTTGTAGACGGCCAGGATGAGCATCATGGTGTGCTCGGCCACCGCCACGGAATTGGAGCCGCCGTTGTTGGCGATGGGCACACCCGCTTTCTTGGCCGCGGCCAGATCGAGGCGGTCGTAGCCGGCGCTGATGAGCTGGATGAGCTTGAGCCCCGGCGCCGCCTTGAAGAAGTCCGGCCCCATCCCGGCCCGCGGAAAGCCCACGTAGTACTCGGCGCCGGCCACCGTCTTGAGGAAGTCAGGGCTGTCGGAATCGGTGACGACCAGCTCGAACCCCTGCGGCAGCATGCTGCGGGCTCTTTCCATGATGGGGTCGGGCATCTTGGGGGCGAAGACGATCTTGGTGGCCACGATGGATCTCCTTTGGTCTGCTCGTCTAGGGCTTGGAAGTCAGCAGCATGTAGGTGGCACGGCCCACGGCGACGAGACGGCCCGACGCATCGCTGATGCGGGCCTCGCCGAAGGCGATGGTGCGACCGCGGCGGAGCAGGCGTCCTTCGGCGAAGAGATCGCCGTCGCCCGCCGCCGCGAGAAAGCTCACGTTGAGATCAAGGGTGCTCTGGCCCACGCCGCCCCCCGGCCCTTCGTGGGTGGTGCCGACGGCGCCGCCCACGGCCATGTCCACGAGCGCGCTCAGCACGCCGCCGTGCACGGGGGCGCCCACGGCGTTGCGGAGGCCGTCCTTGACGGGGACGCGCAGCTTGACCCAGCCCTCCCCGGCATCCTCGACGTTCACCTCGAGATGCCGCCAGAAGAGGTTCTCCTGGGCGCGCTCGCGGGCGAGGGTGAGGGGATCGGTCGGCATGGCTGGAGGGCTAGGTTATACCGAAAATGCGGGCGAGACTCAACGCTGCCTCCCGAAATGCTATGCTCCCCACTCCGGGTACGAGGCGCTCGAAATCCACGCTCAGCCGGGGGAGATATGGCGACCAGGATCGGCATCATCGGAGCAGGGGCGATCGGATCTGTCGTCGGCGGCATGCTGACGCGGGCGGGGCACGATGTCACGCTCATCGATCAGTGGCCGGATCACATCGAGGCTATCAAGCGGCACGGGCTCCGGCTCTCGGGCACCTGTGGCGAGCACCTCGTTCCCGTCACGGCGATGCACATCCACGAGACGCAGGGGCTTCGCGAGCCCTTCGACGTCATCTTCATCTCCGTCAAGAGCTATGACACCGAGTGGGCGACCGCGCTCGCGACGGTGTACCTCCGTCAGCCTTCCGGCATCGTGGTCGATTTCCAGAACGGGATCAACGACGAGCGCGTGGCCGCCGTGGCGGGACGGGAGCGGACGCTCGGCTGCGTCATCACCATCAGCGCCGGCATGTACGAGCCGGGCCACGCCATCCGCACCGACACGGGGAGCATCGGCTTCAAGATCGGCGAGCACGACGGCAAGGACACCCCGCGGGCCCAGGAGATCGCCCGCATCATGAACGACGTGGCGGTCACCAAGGTGACGCCCAATCTCTGGGGCGAGCGGTGGTCCAAGCTCGCCGTGAACTGCATGGTCAATCCGATCTCGGGACTCTCCGGCTTCGATTCCGCCGAGGCGCGCACCAGCCAGGTGCCGCGCCGCATCGCCGTCTTCACCGCGGCCGAGGTCATACAGGTGGGGCGGGCGCGCGGCTTCGAGGTGGAGCCGATCTACAGCATCAAGACGCAGCGCTTCGTGGACGCGGTGGCCGGCGACGGCCTGGCCGAGGTCGAGGCCGACATGGCCCGCGACGCCAAGAGCCGCGTGGGCGGCCGGCCCTCCATGCTCCAGGACGTGATGAAGGGCCGCCGCACGGAGATCAACTACCTGAACGGCTACGTGGCGGACCAGGGGCGCCAGGTCGGCGTCAAAACACCCATCAACGACAAGATCGTCGAGCTCGTCAACGCCCCCGGCGTGGGCCAGCTCAAGCCGAATCCCAAGAACCTCGACCCTCTCTGGGCCATGGTGCCGCACTAGAAGGACCCGACAGGGAAACCCGGAACATCAGGAGGTCCTCGCATGGAGCGCAAGAAGGCCTCGGATTTCGACCAGGAGCTTCTCAACATCTTCGATGAGTATGTCCACGGAGCGATCGACCGCCGAGGCTTTCTGGATCGCGCAGCGAGGTTTGCCGCGGCGGGTATGACGGCGGCCATGCTACTCGACGCGCTGAATCCCAGGTTCGCGGAAGCGCAGCAGGTTGCGAAGGACGACAAGCGCCTCAAGACGCAGTACGTCGACTACGAGTCGCCGCAAGGGACCGGGAAGGTGCGGGCGTACGTGGCGAGGCCGAGCGACGCCACGGGCAAGCTGCCGGGCATTCTCGTCGTCCACGAGAACCGTGGACTCAACCCCCACATCGAGGACATCACGCGGCGCCTCGCCCTCGAAAACTTCATGGCGTTCGCGCCCGATGCCCTGACCCCGCTGGGCGGGTATCCGGGCGGGGAGGACAAGGCGCGCGAGCTGTTCGCAAAGCTGGATCAGGCGAAGGCCCGCGAGGACTTCGTGGCGGCGGCGGCAGTCCTGAAGGCCCGGTCCGACTGCACCGGCAAGATCGGCGTGGTCGGTTTCTGCTACGGTGGCGGAATCGCACACATGCTGGCGACGCGCCTGCCCGATCTAGCCGCGGCCGTCCCGTTCTACGGTACCCAGCCCCCCGTCTCGGATGCCGTGAAGGTCAAGGGGCCCCTGCTCGTTCACCACGCGGAGAACGACGAGCGCATCAACGCCGGCTGGCCCGCTTACGAGGCTGCGCTCAAGGCCAGCAACGTCACGTACTCGATGTACCAGTATCCGGGCACGCAGCACGGCTTCAACAACGACACGACACCGCGATATGACGAGGCCGCCGCCAAGCTCGCCTGGCAGCGGACGCTCGAGTTCTTCAACAAGAACCTGCGGGGCTAGGCGAAGAGCCGACATGCGCTTCGGCGTCTGCTTCATGGCCAATATCGACGAGATCGGGTTCTTCACCCATGCCGAGAGCCTGGGCTTCGACTCCGTCTGGGTCACGGACAGCCAGATGCTGTACTCCGACTGCTACGCGGTGCTGGCCCTGGCCGCCAAGGCGACCACGCGGCTTCGCCTCGGGCCCGGCACGGCGATCTGCGGCACGCGCATCCCGCCCGTGCATGTGGCGGCCGTGGCCACGATCAACCGCCTGGCCCCGGGGCGCGTGCACCTCGGCATCGGCACCGGCAACACGGCCATGCGCACGATGGGACAGCGGCCGATGCGCGTGGCTGACTACGCCGAGTATCTGCGGGTGCTGAGCGCGCTCCTGCACGGGGAGGTGGTCGACTACACCTACAAGGGCATCACCCGTCCCATCCAGATCCCCATGCACGACAAGGAGTACATGAACCTCGAGCCGAGGATTCCCCTCTACGTGTCAGGGTTCGGGCCGCGGGCCATGGAGCTGGCGGGACAATATGGCGACGGGCTCGTGTTCGCCATTCCGCCGCGCGGGGTGCCGGTGGCGGAGGCCCTGGGGCACGCGCAAAAGGGCGCGGCGCGCGCGGGCCGCATCCTCGAGGATTTCCGCAACTGCGCCCTCACCAACATCGCCCTGCTCGATCCCGGCGAGGATGTCGCGTCCGATCGGGTGATCCGCACGATCGGGCCGAACGTCATGGCCAGCGTCTACTACTTCTACGACGAGGTGCGCGAACGGGGCATCGATCCGCCGCCCTTCCTGCGTCCCATGTGGAAGCGATACTGCGCCCTCGTCGAGGAGACCCCGCCCGAGCTCCGGCACTTCCGCACCCACGAGTTCCACTACACCTACCTTCACCCGGGCGAGGCCGAGCTGATCGACACCGACCTGATCCGCGCCACGTGCCTGGTCGGGTCCGCGGACGAGCTGATCGAGCAGATCCGCGAGCTCGAGCGTCAGGGCCTGCAGGAGCTCATGTTCGCCACCGGCGTGGACGAGAAGTGGCGCTTCGCCGAAGCCTTTGCGCGCCAGGTGATGGAGCGCGTCTGATGCCCGTGTCAGAAATCCGCGGACAACGTGTTTGGTCAGGCAGCCCCGCACACGTTATGATCATCGCCCATGCCGATCCGGAACCTGAACACTCCGGTGACACTCGAGGAGCTGAGACGACTTGCCGCGGATCAGTTCGGAGATTTCGTCAAGGCAGTGGTAGACGTCGGTCGCGGCGTGATGGCCATCGGCGGAGAGTTGCACGCTGACGAGGAGGCCACGCTGCTCGACGAAGGGGCTCGTCAAGCGGATCTCTGGGGCATCAATCTGTATCCCGACCGACCGGTGGCAGAGATGGTCGAGTTCGACTCGATGATCAATGTTCGTCCGTCTCAGAGTAATCGATCGCGGGGAGTCGAGGACCCGACTGTCCGGCGCCAGATCCAGGTCATCGTCGAGAGGCTGGTCGTTCGGTGAGCGAGCCGCGTCACCAGCACCGTGACCTGGCGGCGGGACGGTGGGGGCAGCTCTCGCTCGCCGAGCAACTTGGCAATGTCGGCAGCGAGGTCGGACGGATGCTCCGCTGGCGAGACCGCGACGACCGTCTGATGTCGAGCGCTTTCGATCGAGCGCTGGAGCTGCTGGACCTGACGCTCGCCGACTCGCGCTGGCGCGGTCGCTTACGCGAAATTGCCAGGGTACGGGAGCTCCTGTGCGATGCCATGGCCGGCGGCCGCGACTATGCCACCACGCTGGAGGACCTGGACCGCTACTTCCTCGCCTTCGCCATGGCGGCGCGGAGAAGCCGATAGTCTAAGCCAGGACTCTCCATATCGATATCACGCGCGGCCGGTCGTGCTTTCCAGGCGGAGGGCGGCGCACTCGTCGTAGAGGATGCCGTCGACGATGGTGACGGGCTGGCCGACCATGGCCAGGAGCTTCTCGATCGCGTAGTCGCCGAAGCGCAGGCCCATGCGGGCATAGCGCGCCCCGATCACCACCTTGGCGATGCCGGACACGCAGATGGCGAAGCAGCACATGGCGCACGGCTCCACCGTGGTGTAGAGGACGCAGTCGGCGAGCGGGCCCTGACCCGCGCGGTAGCTGGGATTCACGACGCGGAGCCGCGTGGAGAGGCGCCGCAGCGCCACCGTCTCTGCGTGGGCAGTCACGTCGAAGGTGGAAACCGCCTCGTTGTGCCCGCGCGCGAGGACCTCGCCACCGCGCACGATGACGCCGCCCACCGCCATGTTGCCCTCGGCGAGACCGGCGCGCGCTTCTTCCAGCGCGATCCGCATGAACCGCTCGTGCTCGGTATCCATGCCGCCTCTCCTCCCGGGCCGACGACGGGTGGGCGTACAGTCACGCATGCCCACTGTCGTATTGCAAGACCTGACCCCGACCTAGGCCCTCGCGTGTGACCGGTGGGGGGGTGTCGGGGGAGGAGCGGCGCCGCTCCCCCCTGACTTATCCAAGATCCAGCGGTCGAGGGCGGCGGCGAGGTCGGCGGGCTTGACGGGCTTGGAGAGGTAGTCGTCCATGCCGGCGGCGAGGCAGCGCTCCTGGTCGCCCTGCATGGCGTTGGCCGTGAGGGCGATGATGGGGATGCGGGCCACGGCGGGGCGGTCGGCCGCGCGGATTCTCTCGGTCGCCTCCAGGCCATCCATCTCGGGCATCTGGACGTCCATGAGCACCAGGTCGTAGCCGACCCTCGTCACCGCTTCGACGGCTTCGCGCCCATTGCCAACCACGTCCACCCGATGACCCCTCTTTTCGAGAAGGCGAGCGATGAGCTTCTGGTTGACGGCATTGTCCTCGGCCACGAGGATCCGCGCCGACCGCGTCGGAGGTGACGCGACGGGCTCGGCCGCGGCCCGCTCCGGTGAGACCGGCGCCGCCGTGCTGCCTCGGCCCAGGAGGGCCACGAGCTGCGCAAGCAGGCGAGATGCGCGCACCGGCTTGGGCAGTCGCGCGTCGATCCCCGCCTCGCGCCCCTCGTTGCTGTGGCCGGCCTCGGCCCAGGAGCTCAGGAGTAGCAGCTTGATGCCGGTGAGGTCCGGATCGGCCTTGATGGCTCGGGCGAGGGCGAGGCCGTCCATGCCCGGCATCTGCATGTCGAGCAGCGCCACCTGGTGGGCGGACCCGGCCGCGGCGGCAGCGCGCAGGCGCTCGAGCGCGATCGGTCCGTCCGGCGCTTCTTCCGCCTCTATGCCCCAGACGCGGAGCTGCTCGCGGAGGAAGACCCGGTTGGTGGCGTTGTCGTCGACGATGAGGGCGCGCGCCCCGCGCAGGGCTGCGGTATCGGCGGCGGGATCGGCCGCCCCCTCGGGGACGCGCTCGAGCCGCACGGTGAATCGGAAGGTGCTGCCTTGTCCCGGCTCGCTGTCCACCCCGATCTCGCCGCCCATCAGCTCCACGAGCCGCCGGCAGATCGCGAGCCCGAGCCCGGTGCCGCCGAACTTCCGCGTGGTCGAGCTATCGGCCTGGCTGAACGGCTGGAAGAGCCGCGCGCGGGCCTCCGGCGTGATGCCGACGCCACTGTCGCGCACCGCGACCTGGAGCTCGACGGTGTCGGATCCCTCGTGCGCCACCTCGACCGTGGTCACCACCTCGCCGCGCTCCGTGAACTTGATGGCGTTTCCGAGCAGGTTGATGAGCACCTGACGGAAGCGGCCGGGATCGCCGCGGAGGGTGGACGGGATCTTCGGGTCGACTCGCGACGCGAGCTCGAGGCGCTTGGTATGGGCGCGCTCGGCGAGCAGCTCCGTCGCCTCTTCCACCGCGGCCGCCACGGAGAAGTCGATGTGCTCGAGCTCCATCCGGCCCGCCTCGATCTTCGACAGGTCGAGAATCTCGTTGAGGATGCCGAGAAGCGCGCTCCCCGAGCTGCGGACGGTCTCCGCGTACTCGCGCTGCTCGGCGGTGAGCGAGGTGTCGAGGAGGAGCCCGGTCATGCCCAGCACACCGTTCATGGGCGTGCGGATCTCGTGGCTCATCATGGCCAGGAAGTCGCTCTTGGCGCGGGCCGCGTGCTCCGCGGCGACCTTGGCGCGATGAAGCTCGTCCTCGATCTCCTTGCGCGCGGTGATGTCCACGCACACGCCCAGCACGCAGCGGCCGCGCCCGGGGACCTCGATCGGCATCTTGCTGGTCTGCAGCCAGGTGGTACGCCCGTGGGTGGTCAGGGGCTGCTCGGAGATGAAGACCGCCTCGCCGCTGTCGATGACCCGCTGGTCGGCCTCGAGGAATCGCTGCACCTCTCCGTCGGGAGCTCCCAGGATTTGCCCGATCTCCATGTGGGTCATGCCCGTCATGCGCTCGGCGGTCAGTCCGTAGACCGTGGCCATGGTCTGGTTGGCCAGGAGGAATGTCCCCTCCCGATCCTTGATGAAGATGAGAGTCGGGCTCGCGTCGATGATGCGCTGGAGGAGGGCCCGGTCGGCCGCGAGCATTGTCTGCGGGGCCGCCGGCTGGCGTGCCTGTCGCGCGCGGCGGACGGCGGCCGAGAGGGCGAAGCCGATCACGATGCCGGCGCCCATGAGCGCGACGGCGGCCATGGGCACGATGGCGACCAGGGACAGAAGTCCGACCAAATAGACAAGCACGACGGAAGAGGCGAAGCCCGACGCGACATAGAGCCGCCGCCGGCGCCTCTGCCTCGATGCTCTCCAGCCCATGCTCTCCCCGCTCCCCGTGGAAGTCGCCGTCCCGTGAGCTACGGTCTCCAAGCAGAACCCTTCGCGGGAGTTATCGGCATGGGCTGGCCCCGAGCGGAGGGGGGTCGAG
>WNFT01005170.1_pt1 | contig 14143 bp, 11 predicted proteins | sample 5400191 | NCBI WGS metagenome assembly WNFT01 (sample SAMN13153359, study PRJNA577476) | soil metagenome | isolation source: 80 cm saprolite under Madrone tree | place: USA:California | collected 2016-06-14
GGCTGGTAGCTGCGACCAATCGCGATCTAGCTGACATGGTTTCGAAGAAGCAGTTTCGCAGTGACCTTTATTACCGGCTCAACGTGTTTCCTATCGCCGTGCCTCCCCTGCGAGACCGTCTTCAGGACATCCCACTCCTCGTGAAGCACTTCGTGAAAACATTCTCTGAGCAGATGGGCAAGCAGATCCACGAAGTTCCTGCCGAAGTAATGGAGGCTCTTGTAAGCCATTTCTGGCCCGGAAATATCCGTGAACTGCAGAATTTCATTGAGCGAAGCGTAATCCTCAGCTTCGGGAACGTCCTACGCCCACCTCTCGCGAACCTGAAGGCGGCCGCCGAAACAAAATCCGTGGAGGCAATCACCCTGGAGGAAGCGGAGCGAAATCACATACGCAAGATTCTCAAGCACACCCGGTGGATTGTCTCCGGTCCCAGCGGAGCCGCTGCGCGATTGGGAATCAAGAGGTCTACGCTCTACTTCCGCATGCAAAAGCTTGGCATCTCACGGCCGAACGGGGAGCCGGTTCCTGCGTAGTAGCGTTGCAAGGGATGCGATAACCCGCGCTTCGATCGATTGACGTTCGCGGTCGCACACATTGAGCGCTCGCATCCCCGGTTGAACCTGAATCTCAAACCGTTCAAAATACGATCAGCAAATCACCTCCTCTAGACTGCCAGCATTTGGACGCCTTGTTTAGTGGGCTGGCATGCCGACTCCACCATCCCTTGTAATCGGCCTATATTTTCCGTCATTTACGAAGTGAGATGTTTGGCAGGCGCGTTGCCTATTTCAGTTGTGTCGCTCGACGCATCGATTCTTTCGTAGCGACAGAATGAGGAGAAATCAACATGTTCACTGAAACTATTGGCAACTCTCATGCAGGCCGCAAGGTGTTAAGCCGACAATACTTGCTGTCTTTGTTTATCGCCTTAGTGTTTGCTTTAACGATGTATCCGAGTAAGGCACAGGCGCAGATCGTTGGGGACCTTGAAGTCAACGTCCCATTCCAGTTCCATGCGGGCAACACCAAACTTCCAGCGGGTCAGTACCGGATTCACGTGCTAGACAATTCTGACCTGACGGTCATGGAAATCAGCAGCGTAGACGGCTCTACCTCGGCTCTCTTTGAAGTCCAGCGGCCATGGAAGCCCAGACACACGTGCCTGCACACCACCGGGGACAACAGGGAAAATAGCAGTTCGCTGAAACAGCATCCACCCGAGCGCGAGCGGGTCAATCTCCTCCGCTAACGAGTCCCCAATCGGTCAGCTAGATTGAATGATGATGACTGCCGACAAGGAGAAAAGAGGAGTTGCAGCATGAGTTTAGCTCGATCGTGTGATGTCGTCGTCATCGGGGGAGGTGCGGCAGGAACAGCGGCAGCCGTAGGCGCGGCGAACGCTGGCGCCCAGACATTGCTCGTCGAGTCCGGCCCGTTTCTGGGGGGAGCGGCCACGCTGAAAAATGTTCTTACCTATTGTGGTCTGTTTACAAACTACCAGAAGAAACAGGCTGTTTTTGGGGTTGCTGACCAGGTACTCCAACGGTTACGTGAGATGGGCGCTGTCTCGGAACCGATCCAGTTTCACGGAGTGGCCGTTCTCATCGAACCCGAGTCCGTGAAATATGTCTTAGACCAGTTGTGTAAGCACGCGGGCGTGCAGGTTTGTTTGCACACCATGTTTCTTTCCGCCACGCGTAACGGAAATCTCATCACGAGCGTCACGCTCCACGATCACGGGGGCAATCACGAGGTCAGGGCGAAAGCCTTCGTCGATGCCAGCGGAGAAGGAGACCTCGCCTTCTTTGGTGGAGCTTCTGTACGCTATGGGAATCATGGGACCGTCCAGACGGGGACGTTAAGTATGCGTCTGGGTGGGATTACGGCAGATGTCGATCTTTCGCCAACTCGCTGGACAGCCGCCATTCAGCAGGCCAAACAGCGCGGGATCAAACCGCTTGTCTCCGAGTCCGGGTTATTCTTCCGCGTTCCGATTACAAACGACGTAGCAACCTACTTCATTGATCAGAAATACGACGGCAGAGACGCTGAAAGTCTGACTGAAGCAGAAATCCATGGGCGGGAACAGGCCAGGGCCTATCTGCAAGCCATTCGCACGATACCCGGTTGTGAGCATGCGTACATCCTGGCAACGGGACCAGAAATCGGCACACGTGAGTCCCGTCACGTGAATGCACGCTATCAGGTCACGACACAGGATATCGAGAACGGAGCGCGCTTCGACGATGTGGTGTGCCTGGGGGCGTGGCCGATTGAGTATCACACCGAACCAGGGCAACCGACGGTCTGGCGGATGGTCCACGAGAATAGTACCTATGACATTCCCTTGAGGACGCTGTGCAGCAAAGACACACCCAACCTGTTTGTGGGAGGCCGTCTGACGGATGGTGACAGCTATGCAGGCGGTTCACTGCGTGTCATGGGAACCTCTTTCGGGACAGGACATGCGGCCGGTGTGGCGGCGGCGGTCTATGCGCAATCACAAGGAAGTGAGTACATCTTTGTTCAGAAAGAGCTGGTGCGTCAGAACGCGCATATCAAGCTTGACCAATAACCCGACGCTGGCGAACTAGATATGGTCGTACAAACTGCGGTATGGAATTTCAGGAGATGACTTGGTCCAATCCGAGACCAGTGCGGTGAAAGCATGGTTCCTTCGATGATTGATGTCTGCAAGCAGGACAAGAGTTCCCGTGGATTCGGCATCGGCGCTCCTTCTCTCCATGATGTTGCTCTCACAGTGACCGTGCCTACCACCATCGCCATCAGCCGGTCATCGGGATTGGAGTGGCGATCTTTGCGGTGGTGTGGCCGGAGAGGGAAATCACACTATCGGGGAAAAAGTTGAATTCTCCCTTCATTCCTAGGAAAGGATGGCGTCATGGCCAAGAAAAAAATAGCGGACTTGTTGGTGGAGGTTCTCGCGGAAGCAGGAGTTCGCGAGATCTACGGTGTTTCTGGCGACTCGCTGAACGGCATCATACGACTGCCACCGTAGCCGTGTTCCCGTCCTGGCCATCGCGGCGCAAGTTCCCAGCAATGAAATCGGGAGCGGGTATTTTCAGGAGACGCATCCGGAACATCTCTTCGCACAGTGCAGCCACTATTGTGAACTGGTTTCGCAACCCGAGCAGATGCCTCGCGTCCTGGAAATCGCCATGCAAACCGCAATCTCCGGGCGCGGCGTTGCTGTTGTTGTCTTGCCTGGTGATGTGGCCATGCGCGATGCCGTCGCACAAGGGCCACGTCTGCATTTTCCGCAGCCGAAACCCAATGTGTGTCCTTCCGATGATGAACTGACCACACTGGCGAAGGTTCTGAACAATTCAAAAAAGACAACGATTCTTGGCGGAGCTGGCTGTGCCGGAGCTCACAAGGAGTTGATCGAACTTGCGGGCAAGCTGAAGGCTCCCATCGTGCACGCTTTGCGCGGGAAAGAGTTCATAGAGTACGACAACCCGTTCGATGTTGGCATGACCGGGCTGCTCGGATTTTCGTCTGGCTATCGCGCGATGATGAACTGCGACGTGTTGCTGATGATTGGGACGGATTTTCCTTATCAGCAGTTTTTTCCGAAAGATGCAACCATCGTTCAAATTGATGTTCGCGGAGAGCAGCTCGGACGGCGCACAAAAGTCGACTATGGCTTTGTTGGAGATACAAAGACAACTCTTCGCGCTCTTCTGCCGAGACTGGACCAGAACGAGTTCGATGAGCACTTGAAGACCTCGCTCGAACACTATCGCAAGGCACGCCAGGGCCTCGATGAACTTGCGACAGATGGAGGAGGCAGGACACCTATCCACCCACAATATCTCGCCCGAGTGCTCGATGAGCTTGCCGCGAAGGACGCTATCTTTTCTTGCGATGTGGGCACTCCAACGATTTGGGCGGCCCGCTACCTGACGATGAACGGCAAACGGCGGCTACTCGGGTCCTTCACGCATGGCTCCATGGCCAATGCATTGCCCCAGGCCATTGGGGCACAGGTCAGCCATCCTGGTCGTCAAGTGATCTCTTTGTCTGGCGACGGCGGTCTCGCCATGCTCCTGGGCGATCTGCTCACGCTTCGGCAGTTGCAGGTACCAGTCAAGCTGATTGTCTTCAAGAACGACTCGCTGGCCTTTGTCGAGTTGGAAATGAAGGCCGCCGGCATCGTTGATTTTGGAACCGGCCTGGATAACCCAAATTTCGCAAAGATGGCCGAGGCCGCGGGGCTCCTTGGACTCACAGCCGAAACGCCGGAGCAGGTCGTGCCGATGATTTCCCGGGCTCTCAAGCATGAGGGGCCTGCTTTGGTCGAAGTCCTTGTGAGCCGGCAGGAACTTTCGATGCCACCGACGATTACTCTCGAGCAAGTCAAAGGCTTCAGCCTGTTCATGCTCAGAACAGTTCTCAGCGGGCGCGGCGACGAACTCATCGATCTGGCAAAAGTCAATCTCTTACGGTAACTCGCTGCCGACCAAAGGATAATTCAATGCCAATCCTCAGAATCGATGTGATCGAGGGCGGCAGCGAAGCAGAGCTGAAGGGATTACTTAATGCAATCCACCGCGCGATGCTTGCATTTCGTACTGGACCATACATAGGCAGTGTCAATGTGATGAACACGATCTGCCGGTGGCATGTCCTTCTAATAGTAACAGTGGCGATTTGCAAAATCGCCGCGGGGCAAAGTGTACCCCCTTCACCAGACCGTTCCTGGCATTTCGCTGTCGAACACGAAGTCCGGGAGGAGGCGAAAGCCTTGCGCGTTTCGCGACTCGCGATCGATGCTACGAAGTCGTATTCGCTCGCTGAGCTGGTGGATTTCGCGGAGCGCAACAATCCCGAGACACGCGTGACATGGGAAGGCGCCAAGGCCCGAGGAGCCGCGTTGCACATCGCGCAGAGCGAATTGTATCCGGCCCTAGCCGCCATTGCACTCTCACAAGTGTACCGCCAGGACGTGTTGTTCGGCAGCAGTTTTGTGCGTCAGACGGTCGCAGCGTTTGGACCGGCGTTGCAGTTGGATTACACCATGTTCGATTTTGGGGCGCGCGCGGGCCGCATCGCGACGGCCCGAGCGGAGCTCGCTGCCGCCAATTTTGTCTTCAACGACACGCACCGAAAGATTATCTTCCAGGTCGCGGACACCTACTACCGCTTGCTGAACGCCGTCGGCCAAGTCGAGGCGGATGAAGCCAGCTTGCTCAACGCGAAGACCGTACAGGAAGCAGCGGAAAACAGGTTGGAACATGGCCTTGCCACTCTTCCAGATGTCCTTGAGGCTCGGAGCGCCACAGCTCAAGCGGAGTACGATCTGCAGTCGGCGCGTGGGTCCGAGGAAATTGCTCGTGGAGACCTGGCGACGACGCTTGGGATCTCGCCGACCGTCAGCATCCGAGTGCAGCCACTCGACGAACTGCCGGCTCCCGAGATGCACGATGATTCGGTCGAGCAGTCACTAGCTCGCGCATCGGAACAACGTCCCGACCTGCTGCAGCAGCTGGCGGGGATCAAGGCCGCGGAAGGGAGAGTTCGAGAAGCGCGGGCCGCTTACTATCCTTCCGTGAAATTCGGGGCGACGGTGGCTGGGCAACCAGAATATGGATGGCAGCAACAGCTTCCGGCAACTCAGACGACACGACTGAACGGCGCGGCAGCCGTGCGAATCGATTGGGCCATTTTTGACGGAGGAGCGCGAAAGAACAATCTGCTCAGGGCCCAGGCAAGTCGAGATGAAGCTGCAGCCCAAGCCCGAGCCACCATGGATCAAATTGCGGATGAGGTGTGGCGAAGTTATTCGAACGTCAAAACAGCGTTGCGGCAACGGCAAGCGGCAACTGCACTCCTGGAAGCCTCCAGCCAATCCTACAACGCGGCTGTCGAAGCGTATGGTTACGGCGTCCGCAATTTGCTCGATGTTACGGCGGCACAACAAACGCTGGCGCATGCCCGATCTGCCGATGTCGCGGCACGCACAACGGTTCTCGACGCATTAGCCGATCTTGCTTTTCGAACGGGTGATTTGGTGCGCATGGGTGGTTCCAACGAGCATCCATGAGACACCAGTCAAATCGTAAAGTTGCAAAAGTTCTGCTCCTGGTTGACGTGATTTCGCTCATGGGTTGTCAGCGCGCTCCGTCGATCGACGTGCTGGGATCCTTTTTCCCGGCCTGGCTCCTTTGTTTGATTCTGGGAATCTTGCTGACGGCGGGAACTCGATTTCTATTGTTGAAGCTGCATCTCGAAGAAGCGCTCTCTCCGCCAATCGTGATGTATGCCTGCCTGACAGCCTTATTCACATTCGGACTTTGGCTCCTTTTTTTCCACTGACGAGGCGCTATGAAACTGAAACCTTGGCAATACTCCCGCCAGAACACGATTCATATTCTTCGTATATCCATCGTATTGGCCGCGGTCGTTCTTGGTCTGGTTGTGCTTTTCGAAATCAATCACCAGCCACGAACGGATGACGCGGAAGTGATGGCCAATTTCATTGGAATCGCGCCGCAGGTGGACGGGCCGATCGTTCGTTTGAACGTCCACGACAATCAGTTTGTAAAGCAGGGCGAACTGCTGTTTGAGATCGATGACCGACCGTATCAGTACGCCCTCGAGAACGCGCTTTCCGAGCAGGCTGCTCTCGAAGGACAAATCGGAGACGAGGGGCGGAGGATTGCGGCACTGGTAAGTGGCGTTTCGGTTTCGCAAGCTAATATCCAGGGCTCGCAAGCGGACGTACTCCGATGGGAAGCAGCGGTCGATCAGGCGCGGGCGGACGTGGCGAACGCAGAGCAGGGCGTGAACAGGGTCAAAGCGGAGTGGACCTATGCGAGTAACAATCTGCATCGCATTGAGCCGCTTCTGGCAAAACAATTCGTGACCGCAGATCAAGTCGACAGGGCGAAAACGTCGGAAATCGCTCAGGCCGAGGCCCTCAAGCAGGCGTCCTCACAACTGCAGCTTTCGCAGGCAGGGTTAAAGTCGGCCTTGGCGCAATACCAACGCTCCAAGGCTGCCCTGGATCAGAGCAAGGCGCAACACGAACAATCGGTCCATGCCGTAACTACCCTTGAACCGCTAACTAACCAGCGTGGGGCCAGAGCATCGGCTGTAAAGAACGCGCAATACAACCTCCACAACTGCAGGGTCTATGCACCATTTGATGCGCGGGTCACGAATCTCACTATTTCGGAAGGTGCCTACGCGCATGTGGGCCAGCAAGTTTTCATATTGATTGACGCACGCACGTGGTGGGCAATTGGTAATTTTCGTGAAAGCACCCTCCAACACATCTCGCCAGGGATGCGGGCAGATGTTTACGTGCTTTCGAAACCCGAAGTGCGCTTCTCCGGAGTAGTGGATAGCATCGGCTTTGGCGTAACGCCTGATACCGACGTTTTTGGCACCTTAGCTCCCGGTCTGCCCGACGCACAGCGAACGCTGAACTGGGTCCATCTGGCCTCGCGATATCCGGTTCGTGTGCGCGTGCAAAATCCCACTCCAGATCTGTTTCGCATTGGAGAATCAGCAGTGGTCACAATTCGGGGCAACTGACAATGGCCGCCATCGTCCAGAGTCTACCCAAGTCGTCCCAACCGCTGGCTTGGTTCGCGGAATTTCTGAAAGGGGAACTCGCCCCATATCCGGGAAGAGCAGCGTTAGTCGCACGTATGACGGTTGCTGGGACTCTGGTCATGATCATCTGCATGACCTTTCGTATTTCCTATGGGTTCCAAGGCGCGATTTATGCACTTCTCATTACGCGTGAGAGTCCTCGCGCCACTCTGCGGTCAGCAGGAACAATATTGCTGGTTACCGGCATCGGTGCGGCCTATCTTTTGATCTCAGCGGGATTTGTGATCAATATTTCAATCCTGCATTTTCTCTGGATCATTGGTTCGTTCTTCGTGGCTTTTTATGCCCTCAGCGCCATGACCAATCACGGTGCTGCGGCTATATTCGCCATTATGATCGCGGTCGGAGTTCCCTTGTGGGATCACCATGTATCAGCCGAAACCAATGTGGAAGATACCCTTAGGGTTATGTTGGCGTCATTGATCGGAGTCGCAGTCACTGCGGCTGTAGAAGTGGCGTTTGTCCGCATGAAGCCTGGAGACGATATCGTTCTGCCCGTTGCGGAACGGTTAGCAGCGGTCCAGAGTTTGCTGAACGGCTACTTAGAGGACCGCCCCGTAGATCGGGAGGTTGAAAAGATCGCCGGGCTGGCCATGCTCGGAACATCAACCTTGCGTAGCGCCTTGCGCCGCTCTGACTATTCGCCAGAGTACACCGCACAGATGAGTGGTGTTGTAGCGCTTGTCGGGAGGCTCATGGATATTGCCGCAACCCTGACGCAGCTCAGCTTCGAGTTTTCCGCCACCGATCAGAAGCAATTGCGCAATTTGGCCGCGACCGTCGCACGCATTCGCACCAATCTAATGAATCGACAAATTCCAGGATCGATTCATTTCAATCTTGATGATGAACCCTTGCGTGGCGTTACATTGCTGCGTGAGATGGAGAAAATAGTCGCGCTAATTCCACAAGCATTTGCGGGTTCTCAAGCGATGGATGAGTACTTGCCCCCTTCAGTCGACTCATCGCGATGGAAGCTTTTCGCGTCGGACGCGCTCACAAATCCTGAGCACCTTCAATTCGCGCTGAAAGGCTGTTTTGCGGCGAGCCTCTGTTACATCGTCTACGACTCCATCGCCTGGCCGGGTATCAACACGGCGGTAACGACATGCCTGCTGACGGGGCTTTCCACGATCGGCGCATCTCGCCAGAAACAGATTTTGCGTTTCGCCGGCGCCTTGGTGGGTGGCTTTCTTATCGGGATGGGTTCGCAGATATTCATTCTGCCCTACCTCGACTCGATTGCGGAATTCACTCTTCTTTTCGTACTTGTCACAGGCGTGGCTGCCTGGTTCCTGACATCTAGCCCTCGGTTGTCATATTTCGGATTGCAGGTCGCTCTGGCTTTCTATCTCATTAACCTGGAGAAGTTCGCCGTGCAGACATCGCTCTCCATAGCAAGGGACCGCATCGTTGGCATTCTGCTTGGACTGTTTATGATGTGGCTTGTCTTTGACCAGTTATGGGGCGCGCCAGCCGCAGTGGAGATGAGACGAACATTTATTTCTAATCTGCGACTGCTGGCTGAGGTTGCGAGGGAACCGCTTTCAAAGGAGCTAAAGGTTGCCAGCCAACGCGGCTACGCCCTTCGCGAGACGATCAATGCGAATTTTGACAAGGTGAGGAGTCTAGCCGACGCAGTTTTGTTTGAATTCAGCTCTTCCCGGCAACAGGACCTCGCATTACGCGATCGAATCCGCCAGTGGCAGCCGCTGCTGCGTATGCTTTTCCTGACGCGAATTGCCTTGTGGAAGTTCCGCGTCCAGCTTCCGGGTTTTGAACTGCCAGAGCCCGTAGTTTTGGCGCAACAAGAATTCGATCATCATCTCGCCACAACGTTGGATGGTATGGCAGACCGGATGGAGGGGAAATCATCGGAGGGAAGCGATAATTTCAGACGCTCCGTCAAGTCTCTAGATCAGACAATTCGGACCTACTATTCGGAAAAGTCGCACGAAGTGGCGGCTCAGCTTGGAACATTTCTTTCCCTGTCCCGCAGAATCGAAAGTCTGACACTCTCCTTGGATGAGGAGATGCAGCGCAAGATGTAGGAGCTCGAATTCGACCGAGTTGGGACTCAAACCTTGCTTGGCGAGGACACGGTCGTCTTCGCTTGGGCGGCAAAGAAGTCGAGAAGGTCCAAATTTCCGACTAGATTCCTTCAGCTAATGGGATGGTCCGCTGCAGATCTCTAGAAGTTGTAGAGTGCGGTGGCAAGGAGGCATCCCATGAAACTACAAGTGCTAGGCATTGATTTAGGTAAGACGGTCTTTCATCTGGTTGGACTGGATTCAACTGGCAGGGTGGTGATCCGCAAGCGATGTTCTCGCACCCAACTGCTGGCCTTCACCGCGAATTTGCAGGTGCAGTTGATTGGCATGGAGGTCTGCAGTGGAGCTCACTTTCTGGGACGGGCGCTGCGCGCACAAGGTCATGAAGTGCGATTGATGCCGGCGCAATACGTGAAGCCCTACGTGCAGACGAACAAGAGTGACTACCTGGATGCCGAAGCCATTGCCGAGGCGGTGCAACGACCGAGAATGCGTTTTGTGCCGATCAAGACCGAGGAGCAGCTGGATCTGCAAGCGCTGCATCGCGTGCGCGAGCGTTGGGTGATGCGACGCACGGCGGTGGTGAACCAGATTCGCGGCCTTCTTCTGGAACGTGGACTGACCCTGCCCAAGGGCCGAAGTCATCTGGAGGAGCAACTGCCTGGTATCCTGGAAGACGCTGAGTTGAATCTGTCCGACTCATTCCGTGTTCTGCTGGCGCAGCTCAAATTGGAACTGGAGCAACTGGCATCCCGCATTGAGGAGATGGATCGGGTCATCCAGAAATCGGCCAGAGAGAATGAAGCCTGCCAACGACTCACGGAGATTCCAGGAGTCGGCCCGGTCACCGCGACGGCCTTGATCGCTGCGGTGGGCAACGCCCGCGCCTTTGGAAAAGAGCGAAATCTGTCGGCCTGGATGGGGATCGTTCCGGGAGAGTACTCCACCGGCGGCAAACAGAAGTTACTGGGCATCAGCAAACGGGGCAATAAGTACTTACGAAGACTCTTCGTTCAGGGCGCACGCAGCGTACTGCAACAGCGACACAAGCAGGCTCCTGGTCTGAGCAGTTGGTTGGCGCAACTGTTGGGGCGCACACACCAGAATGTTGTCGTCGTGGCTTTGGCCAACAAGCTGGTTCGCATGGCCTGGGCGGTCTTATGTAAGAACGAACGCTATCGCGCTCCCGTTTTTGCGGTGACCACTTAAAATCCCTGTTTAGGGAAAAAAGTTCCTGCCAGGTCTGCTGGCGGAAAATAGAGATGGCAATGGGTCTCTCCCACGCTTTCGAAACCCGAAATCGGAAAAGGTCTCTTCCAGGCCGTCCAGTTTATGAGGACGAAAGCGAGCGGATATCCATCATGGCCCGGAGTCACTGACTCCACCGAAGGCCGAATACATTGGCGCAGACCAACTGCCATCCTTCGTTTTTCGCTTGCAACTCTGCGGCGGACCATACATTCCGATTGAGCCTTGTCTCCAAACGTGCGGCTCAACGCCTAATCGGACAAGTGAAAACCTCCCGAATCGTTCGCGTCTATGATGCCCATTGCGGGCCGCATCCGCGTCCAGCTGCGTCCAAAACTTGGCTTTTTATAGGGAATTTTCGAGGTGGGAAGCCCGTAAACTCAACTACAGGTTTATGGAGCGGGCGATGGGAATCGAACCCGCGTCTGAAGCTGGGGAAGGGTCGGTCCTACAGCTGAAATATGTCCTGCTCTTTGTTTCTGATTGTAATCTGAAATTGGTTTTTCGCAGGGGCATTTGACGGGTGGAAGATGTCGTAGAACTACGGCGCTCCATCAAAGCACAGCCGCCCGCAAGTTAAGCTATGCTCGTCGCGGGACTACGCGGCCGCGCTGGCATGTGGGCGCCGGATCACTGCGACTGAGCATTTCGAGCGGAGCCCTACCTCCTCTGAAACGCTTCCAATATCCACTGGGTCGAATCCGCTGTGTCCATGCGAACCGAGCACAATTACGTCCGCTTCCCACTTTTCAGCTTCATTCAAAATCACCTGAAAAATAGGCTCTCTCTCCTTGGGAATGTCCGAGTGGACGTTTAATTCGGAGCCCGCCAACACCTCGACGCCCTTGGCTGCACAGATTCTGGCTTCCTCTTCGCACGCTACTCTCAAGTCCTCGGCCTCCCCCGCATTGAGGTAGGAAAACTCCTCCGATGGAGGAAATTCCGGAACGCTGATGATTTTCACTTTGCTTCCACTTGGCCAGGGACGCTCGGCCAACGAACGCAGCGCAGCCGTCGAGAATTCCGAGCCGTCTGTCGCAACGAGAATCTTCATATGTGGCTTAGGATCGGCGTTCGTGTTTTCTTGCCCCGGGCGTACGACCTCAACAGAACACGGTCCGCGCCGGAAGACTGAACGGGGTGTGCTTCCAATCAACTGCCGCTCCCAGGGTCGAAGCTTGCTTGAGCCCACCATGACCAGATCAGCTTGCCAATCTCCGGCAAATGCATTGATAGCCCGCCGGGGACTACCCATAACAATCTCGGTCGTTACGTTTCCTCCGATACCCCGCAGACGACCAGCCGCGTCTTCCAAATTCTGGCGGATATGGGCTTGGGCCCGCTCTAACAGTAACGGAATTCTAACGAATGGGTACGGATCCAAAACATTCAGAACGCAAAAATACGAACCCGAAGGCCACGGCCGAGCACACACCGCCTTCACGACTTCTTCGCCCGGCGAAATCCCGTTGATGGCGAGTATAACTTTCATATAGCCTCCACAAAGTGGGCCGCAGGTGGCCCGTTCTCGATTCTCGATACTCCTGTTACCCGAAGAAGCTGGCTCTGCGCGATTGCACGCTCCTTAGCCAGCGGCGTGTCACGTTCGACGTCCATTCGGATTTCGCAAGCTGCGCTTCCGCCTGCGCGAGAGTCCCCTTTACCTGTCACTTCGATTTCCTTTTTTTTCAGCTCCGCCGTCTCTTGACCGCGTGCGCTTGACGCATTTAGTAACGCAAGATCACACAGGCGATGAAAGCAATTCCAAAAACGCGGGAGGTTTTTCGCCCCAGCCCAAGAACTGGATTCTCCGCTTTTGGACCGGCAATTACCATTGTCATTGCGTTGGTAGTCTATGACTTACCTCTTGCGTCCCACTCAGGTTCCGTTCGCAGGTGCAGTTAGCAGAATGCCTGACTCAATACGAACGCATTCCAGGCCCTGGCTCATGCCGTTTTTGATGGATATATCTTGGGTGGTTGAACCCGTTTGAATAAACTGACGCGGGACTGCAGCTGTTGAGACGCGGACGCGAGAGCAGCTTGAGTCGAATGAAGCGCTTGCAGGGCTATGAAACAGATTGGCGTGAACATGGAAATGCTTGCCAGGGGGAAGACGCGACTTCTCATGTGACTCCCTCCCAAGAGCGATATTGCATCAAGACGAATCGGTGACCCAAAGGCTGGGCAGTTCGGGCCAATCTCAGTTAATCAAAGGTTTGAACCACCTTTACGACCATGCTTCCCAGATTCGGACTTGGCGGGGAGGAATAGCGTGTAGTCGTTGAGAACCCAATGTCTGGCTAACAGAAATGGCCGCCAATAAGAGGCGGCCACTTCGACCAGCGTTGTGCGGTGACTTATATCTTTACTGACGACCCGTGACTCGCGACACATTGCCACTTGCCGTTCGGCATCTTTACCCATGTATCAGTAAAGCGCTCACGGGTGTCGAGAGGCTTTCCGGTCGGGTCGGTGCCCTTAGCTGCGAAGCCGCCTGTCGCGATGGCCGTATCGCCAAATACCGTTACCTTCAGGTCGTCGTATTCGACACTGTCGTATTTGGTGGCTTTCGCTGTTGCCAGCGTCTCGGCTTTATCGGTGACTTTCCCGTCGATCGTCGTATCCACGAATTTGTCGGCCAATAACGGGGCGACCAGGTCAGGATTATTTGTCTTTTGTGACTGAAGCCACTGTTGTTCGAGTGCAGCTACAGCTTTCTCAGTCCCGCCGGGCCTCTGGGCTTGCGACCACGCGGCGCTCCCCAGTAAAAGTAAGCCGATTAGACTCGATATCCAAGTTCTCTTCATTGACCCCTCCTTGTTTGTTGCGATTTGTAAAATTCGGCTAGCCTGTTTGCCTTCCCAAGATCTTGCCGACAAAGCCTTGCACAATTTCGAACCCCGCCGACAGCCTTAGATCGAGATCACATTCCCGGGCTAGCGCTTGGAACACCGGTTCCCATTCGGAGGGCGGTGGCTCGAGCTCTCGAGGCATGGAGTGTGTCGCCCTTTTCGCAAACGTCGCTTTTATTGCAGCCGCAAGCCTCTGATTGCCGAGTTTTTCGTGTCGAATCAGAAGCAGCATATCGATCAGATCTTTCGTTCTGGTGTTTACGCGATCCTCGCGCGGCAGTGAGTACGCGTGCAGTTTCTCTGCAAACTGCTGTTCCCGCGAAATGATGGGAAACGAAGGTGG
>WNFT01003184.1_pt1 | contig 14141 bp, 15 predicted proteins | sample 5400191 | NCBI WGS metagenome assembly WNFT01 (sample SAMN13153359, study PRJNA577476) | soil metagenome | isolation source: 80 cm saprolite under Madrone tree | place: USA:California | collected 2016-06-14
GGATCAGCGCATCATAGCCGACAATCTCGGCGCGGATGAATCCACGAGCAATGTCGGAATGAATTGCTCCGGCTGCATCTTGAGCCCGGGAGCCTTGTGGGATGGTCCAGGCGCGCGCTTCTTTTTCTCCGGCAGTCAGAAAGGACATTAAACCCAGCGCGCGGTAGGCGCTCTTGATGAGTTGATCTACGCCGCTGCTCTTAACGCCCAGCGATTCCAGATACTCGCGTCGTTCTGCGGGCGAAAGGTCGACGAGATCGGCTTCGAGCTGAGCGCAAATGACCACGCATTCCGAAGTTTCGGCGGCAGCTATTTCGCGCACTTGCTTTACGTATTCGTTCTCATCCGGCGCGTTGAGGGTCGCTTCGTTTACGTTCGCCGCATAAATCGTCGGTTTCATTGTCAGCAGAAAATAGTTTCGAGCGATCGTGCGCTCATCGTCATCAAGCGTGACGCTGCGCGCCGGCTTGAACTCTTCGAGCGCCGGTTGCAGTTTGTCGACGACAGCCAACTCTGCGCGCGCGGTCTTATCACCACTCTTCGCGGTTTTCTGCACCCGTTCGCGACGGCGCTCGATGGTAGCCAAATCCGCGAGCGCAAGTTCTATCTGAATCGTCTCGATGTCACGCTTGGGATCGATGGCACCATCGACATGGACGACGCTTTCGTCCTCGAAACAGCGCACGACTTGAATCATCGTGTCCGTCTCGCGAATGGCGTGCAGGAATTGATTGCCCATCCCCTCGCCTTGCGACGAGCCGCGCACCAGCCCTGCGATGTCGACAAACTCAACGCTGGCGGGAACGAGCACTTCAGTCTTCACCAATTTGGCGAGCGGCTCGAGCCGTTCATCTGGAACCGCCACCACGCCCACGTTAGGCTTGCTGGTCGAAAAGGCATAATTCGCAATCAGCCCCGACGATTGCGCCGTCACGGCATTGAAAAGGGTCGTCTTTCCGATGTTGGGTAAACCGACGATTCCGGCGCGAAGCATATCTCTGTGAGGTCAATGTTCGATCTTCTGCATCGTGACCGTAGTCGTTGGTGAATCGCCCGCAGTGCGACTGTACGAGACCCAGTAGCCTGCTTTCGGATATCGCACCAACTTGTACAACGAGCCGTCCGCCTTCTTGTCCGCCTCCGTGCCCAGCACGTCTTTCGGGGAAGGAATGCCGCTGGCGCCGGTCATGTAATCGATTGAAATCGCCGACACCTTGGCAGTCTTGTCGTAAAAGATCTGCACCGCCTGAGTGTCGTTGAAAACATAGAAATCCTGATCGTCAGCCTTGTCGCGTGGATTTCCTAACTTCTTGCGCGATTCGTCGACGCTCGTGCCGATGCGCACACCTTTGAAGTCGCTGAACGCGGGCTCAGGTTCGGAACGCTGGGCGTATAACTGCGCCGGCGCGATGACGATGAGCGCAATGACAGAAACAAAAAGAGTTAGTTTGCTAACTCGACTCGAAAAGAGCGTAAAGGAAAAGCAAAACATCTGGAACTCCTCCTTCGATCGATGCCGCCCTGGAACGACGCCGGCGGAAGGCTCAAACAACTCGACCTGTCCAGCTCTTACCGAGCGGGCGCGAGCCTGTTTGTGCCGATGACAATATGACAGCGCGAATCACAAGTCAATATTTTCACCGATTACCTGTTGACTGGCGCCGGAATTTGGCAAATATAGCATCTTGATCTTAGAATCCGAGACATATTCAAATAGTTCATCTCCGGAGGAGTAACAACCGATGAAGAAATATTTCTCAACGTCCACGCTCGTTTTGGCTGCGGTCATCGCGGGTCTCTTGCAGCTTGGTTGCGCCAGTCCGCAGCCAACCAACACGTCGACCAATGCAAATATGGCCGTGGCCGAAGCGACCCCGGACAAAGCAGCAATCGAAGCAGACATTTTGCGGATTGAAAACGACTGGCCGCGCATCATCAAAGAACATGACGCCGCCGCAGTCCGGCGTTTCGAAGCCGACGATGCGGTATTTGTTTATCCCGATGGCTCGCTTGGCGGAAAAGATCAGGATATCAAGGATATTGAATCTGGCGCTTTGTCAGCGGAGTCTTGGGAAGTATCGGAGGTAACGACTAAAGTCTTGGACAAAGATTCAGCAATTGCGACCGTGCGCAGCGTCGTCAAAGGCGGCAAGTACAAGACGCCGGATGGTAAGACGCAGGACATCAGTGGAGAGTATCGTTCAGTGGACACCTTTGTGCGGCGCAATGAGCAATGGCAGTTAATCGGATCGGCAACAGTGCCGGTGCCAAAGACGGCATCACCGACCGCGATGGCCTCGCCGACACCAAGAGCTTCTCCATCGATGAAACCATCGCCAACGGCAAAGACGTCGCCCGCGATGAAGACCATGCCACCGCCGCCTCCGGCCAACACGCCTTAATTGCCGAAGTGTAACAGTCGCACAGGTCTTAAGATGGGGTTCGGATTGATGTCGCTTAGCCGAAGTCTGCTACCGATCTAAAAACAATCAGCAAAGTTCCAGCAAGGAGGAAACGTTCATGTCACTCGCAGGAATCATTGGAGGTTGGAAGGAAGTTCGCTCCGGCTTGATTGACGAAGCCGAGCAGATTCCTGCCGAAAAGTTTTCTTTTCAAGCGGCGCCAAATACCCGTTCAGTGGCGCAGCTTCTGCAACATCTCATCGAAGCGCAGAAGTTTTTGGTCGGCGAAGTCAGCCGGCCGGACACGAACCTGCTGCGGCGACCGTTCGCGGATCAGATTAAGCATTACGCGCCGGAAGTCAGCGATATCAACGACAAGGATGGCTTGCTGAATCTGCTGCGCGTCAGCATGAAAGACGCGGAGACCCAGTTGATCGCCACCGGTGATGAACTGGAGAACACGATGAAGCGTTTCGACGGGAAAGAGATGACGAAACTCGCGTTTCTCTCATTCGCCATTGCGCACGAAATGTATCATCGCGGCCAACTCACCGTTTACGAGCGGCTGCTTGATATTGAGCCGGCGCTGACTCAGCGCTTCAAAAAACTCTTCGGCGAGCCGCAGGAAGCTGCCGCAGCTTCAGAGTAACGCGACCGACGATCGATGCCTCCGCGTTTCACCAAATTCCAGGGCTTTGGCAACGACTACATAGTCTTCGAAGCAGAGCATCTGACTTCAGTCAGTGACTTGGGAGGCTTTGCCCGGCGCATCTGTAATCGTCATTATGGCGCCGGCTCTGATGGCATCGCGGTAGTGCAATTGTCCGCGGACACCGAATCGGATTTTGACGTTCGCATTTTCAACCCGGACGGCAGCGAAGCAAGCATGTCCGGAAATGGCACGCGTTGCGCTGCGGCCTATCTGTCTTTTCACAGTCTTTGGACGAATGATCTATTGAGGCTGCGAACCCGCAATGGCATCAAGCGTTACCATTTGCTTGAGCGCTCCGGCGGATCGTTTTTATTTCGCTCTGAGTTGGGTCAGCCAAAGTTCGACAGCGCGTCGATCCCAATGCAGACCAGCGAACCGCTTAGTCGCGTGACCGATTATCCGCTGGTCGTCGATGAGCAAGAAGTTCGAGTCACGGCGCTGCAGATGGGCAATCCCAATTGCTGTATTTTCGTCGATGATTTTGATTCAATCGATTGGCGGCGTCTCGGTCCTTTGATCGAAAATCACCGGCAGTTTCCCGAACGAACTAACGTCATCTTCATTCGTGTTCGCGATCGCCGCAATATCGAAGAGCGTCTGTGGGAACGCGGCGTCGGCGAAACGGAGAGTTCCGGCACGTGTTCCTGCGCGGCAGTGGCCGCAAGCGTTATCAATAAAAAGACCGACCGAAGCGTGAAAGTCCATGCTCCGGGCGGCATTATTCCGATTGAATGGCGCGATGACGGCGAGGTCGTGCTGACCGGACGGGCAGATGTGGTTTACAATGGTGAGTGGTTGGATTAATTAGTCTCTGATTTTTGCGAGGATCCCTTTTTTTTGAGAAGTCTCTGCTTTCCCCATAGTCTCCGACGAATTGCCGTCTTTGCAGCGCTCGTCTGCGCCGGCTTATCGTTATTGGCGTGCGGCGCGAAAGTTATCAAGGAAACTCCTGCTGAACCTCGAATCGAAAAACCAAAACCGCCTGCCGCGGTTCCCATGTGGCTGGGAAATCCCGCGCGCAGTTTCTTTGGCACCGGCCCGTTGCCAAAGTCGCTGACAGTCATTTGGGATTTCAAGACCGGGTGGACGCGCGGTCGGCTTCATAAAGATCCATGGGGAGGCTCGGGTTGGCCCGGCCAGCCCGCGATTGTTGGCGATCGGGTTTATTTCGGATCCGCGGACAGTTACGTCTATTGTCTGAATCGGGAGGACGGGAGTGTGATCTGGAAATTCAAAACCACCGACAGCGCCAAGTCTTCGCCTTGCGTCGTTGGCGATCGGCTGATAATCGGCAATCTCGATCACACTGTGTACTGTCTGAACACAAACGATGGTTCGCTGGTGTGGAAGTATCAAACTGGATTTGAAACCGACTCTTCTTCATCGATTATCGGTGACCGGGTGTACATTGGCGGCGAAGATCATTTCTATTACTGTTTCGATCTGAACGACGGCCACATCATTTTCAAGACTCAGCTAGGCGGTTCGGTCGAAGGCGGCACCACCGTCGTCGACAATCGCATTTACGTCGGTACAGAGGCCGGCGATCTCCTGTGCTTAAATGCTGACGACGGCTCGATCATTTGGAAAGCACGCATCGGCGCCGATTCCAATTCGACTCCGGCCCTCGTCAATGGCTTTGTTTACACGGCCGCGGAAGATGGAATTGTTCGCTGTTACAAACAAGAAACCGGAGAGCTCGTTTGGACTTATAAGGCCGAAGGCGGATTGAATCAGAAGACCAAAGAGAAGAATGGTTTCTGGGCCAGTCCCGTCGTCGCTAATAATCGCGTTTACATCGGGTGCAATAGCGGCTACCTGTACTGTCTGTCGGCGGATAAAGGCGAGTTGGTTTGGAGACATCTGACGCGCGCGGCCATTTGGGGAACCTCGCCAGTGATCGACAATCTTGTCGTGTTTGGTGACAAAAGCGGTTATGTCTATATTCTCTCCGCAGACAAAGGCGATCTACTCTCGGAACTCAAGATTGGGGACAACGTTGACGCCACGCCCGCCGTGCTCGATGGCCAGATTTACGTAGGCGCTTTCAATGGAAAGTTTTATTGCCTGGGTGAAGACAAAGGCAGTGAAGTAACCGCCGGCAAGCAAGGTATAAACGCGCCGTCATCACCTCATTAACTGAACTTTCTGCGCAATGCAATTGGACGAATTCGTCAGGCCTGGTAGACTAAGTTTTTAAGTCAGCAAGAGAGTGATTATGAGCAATCCTAAACAGACAATTCGGTCAGTTCAAATCAGCAAAGCGATGAGCAGCCTCAACTCTCTTGTCAAACGGGTTCATCGTGACCATGAGTACCTAATCCTGAAGGACAACGGAACTCCTCTTGCCGCCGTGATGGATATTGATGAGTTTGAGGATTATTTGGAAGTCAACGATCCAAAAGTACGTAGGGCAATCGAATTGAGCAACGAGGACTTTCGCGCGGGCCGCTTTCGTCCGGCTGAAGAATTGTTGAAGGAACTGCGGCGAGAGCAGCGAAACCGAGCGAAGTCCAGCAAGACTCGAAAGAGATGACGCTAAGTTTTGCAGTCGCTGCGGCCACAAGCTTCGAACGGGACTTCCAAAAGCTTGCCAAACGCCACGAGAGCCTGCTGAACGCTTACGAAAGAGCCGTTTCGACTCTTAAGACTGATCCTTATAACCGCAGTCGTTTGCATCCAATCAAGAAACTAACAGACGTCTCGCCCGGTAATGGCCAATACCGCATTCGGATTGGTCGGTGGCGGTTTCGCTATGACATCGAGGGACAGACCGTGCGACTGCAATACTGCGGTCTACGCCGGGAGAATACGTACTGAAGAGAAATGCTGCTTCTTATCGACAACACCATCGAAGGCGCCGGATCGAGTCCCCGCGAGATTCGCTCTGCGCTGCAACAGATCGAACCAGATTTGCGAGTAGTTACCGAACCCTTTCATAACATCACTCCCGAATTCGTAAAGGTTCTCAGTCCTTCCCACATCATCCTCAGCGGTCAGAGCCATCCCTGGGATCATTATTTACCTGAATCACTGGCCGGAATCTTTCATGTGATTCGCAACGCGCCCCAACCTATTCTAGGCGTCTGTGGCGGACAACAAGAGATAGCGCTCGCGTTCGGCGCTCCGGTTGATTTGATCGAACGCGTCGCTCCTGGTGATGGTTATGAAGGAGCTTTTCGGGAGCGTGGCTTTTGCCGGATCGAACTCAATCAAAAGACTGAGCAGTCGATCTTCGATGGGCTGCCGAAAGAGATCACTGTTTGGGAATCACACTGTGACGAGGTCAAGGAATTGCCGTTGGATTTTGCCCGCACCGCGACAAACGAGGTCTCACCAATTCAAGCGATGCAACACATCTCCCGGCCGCTATTTGGCGTACAGTTTCATCCGGAACTCTTCGATGCGGAGCATCCTCATGGGCAGAAGATTCTCGAGAATTTCTTAAAACTGTAAGACTCGCCTCGGAAGAGCGGGGGCAAGCCCACCTTCCTGACCTTGAGGTGATCGGAGTTGCGTTCTGATGCTTGCTTGAACAACTTCGCAGGGGGAGTTAACAAACGAACTTGGATAATCTCTCAGGTTGGGAAGGTGGGCTTGCCCCCGCTGATTTTATAGCATCCAAGCGAGCCTATGACTTTCATACTCCGCGATCTCGGCTTCGTGCTTCAGCGTTAGACCGATATCGTCCAGTCCTTCCAGCAGGCAAGTACGTTGAAAGTCGCCGATCTCAAACACTGCGGAGAAGGCATTCATATCTGTCACGATCTTCTTCTCCAGATCGACTGTGGCCTGATAGCCCTCATGCTCTTTCGCTCGTCGTATTAATTCATCGACTTCCGCTGCGCTAAGCACCACCGGCAACAGGCCATTTTTCATACAGTTGTTTGCGAAAATGTCGGCGAATGACGGCGCAATGATCGCGCGAAAACCGTAATCAGCCAAAGCCCACGGAGCATGTTCACGCGAAGATCCGCAGCCGAAGTTCTTGCCCGCAACCAGGATCGACGCGCCGCGATAACGAGGTTCATTGAGTGGGAAAGAGGGATCGGGTTGACCGTCCGCGAGAAAGCGCCAGTCGTAAAATAGAAATTCTCCGAAGCCCGTGCGCTCAACGCGCTTGAGAAACTGCTTGGGAATAATCTGATCCGTGTCGACGTTGGGTCGATCGAGCGGCGCGACTAGTCCCGTGTGAAGGCGAAAAGGAGTCATAGCTTCTGGGTACCCACGCTTCCCAGCGTGCTTCGTTAGGCGGTCCGGGTTAAGCACGCTGGAAGCGTGCGCGCCCACCTATTTGTATTCCCACCGCCGCACGTCGACAAAATGTCCCGCGATTGCGGCGGCTGCGGCCATTGCCGGACTAACCAGATGGGTGCGGCCACCGCGACCTTGCCGTCCTTCGAAGTTGCGATTGCTGGTCGAAGCGCAGCGCTCTCCTGGCTGCAAAATGTCCGGGTTCATGCCGAGACACATCGAGCATCCTGATTCGCGCCATTCAAATCCGGCATCAAGAAAGATGCGGTCGAGACCTTCGGCTTCGGCAGCGTGTTTGATGTTCTGCGAACCTGGTACGACCATTGCACGCACCGAATTGTGCACGTGATGCCCTCTGATCACGCGGGCGGCAGCCCGCAGATCTTCCAGGCGTGAATTCGTGCACGAGCCTATGAAGACGCGATCAATGGCGATGTCTGCGATTCTCGCGCGCGGCTTAAGTGCCATGTATTCCAGTGCTCGTTCGAGCGCGCGGCGTTCCGCTGCGCTTTGGGCGTCCGCTGGATCGGGAACTGAGCCGGTGACGGGAACGACCATCCCCGGATTCGTGCCCCACGTAACGCATGGTGCGATGGTTGTGGCGTCGATGTCTACCACTCGATCGAATTGAGCGTCGTCGTCGGAAGGCAACGTTCGCCAGTATTGGGCTGCCTCTTCCCATTTTTCATTAGGAGAATAGCGCCGCCCTTTGAGATACGAGAACGTCCTTTCGTCCGGCGCAGTCATTCCGGCGCGCGCTCCCGCTTCGATGCTCATGTTGCAGAGAGTCATGCGGCCTTCCATCGAAAGCGCCCGCACTGCGGCGCCTGCATATTCGATCACATGACCGGTCGCGCCGTCCGTTCCGATCTGGCCGATGATTCCGAGCGCAAGATCTTTTGCCGTGACGCCTTCCGATAACGCGCCGCACACATTAATGAGCAACGTGCGAGGTTTGCTTTGCGGCAGACACTGCGTCGCCATGACGTGCTCGACTTCGCTAGTGCCGATGCCAAAGGCGAGGGCGCCAAACGCACCATGCGTACTGGTGTGGCTGTCTCCGCAGACAATCGTCATGCCCGGTTGCGTCACTCCCAGCTCTGGGCCGATTACGTGCACAATGCCTTGCTCGTTTGAATCGATATCGAAGAGTTTGATTCCGAATTCGCCACAGTTGTGGCGCAAAGTCTCGATCTGTTTGGCAGCGACCGGATCGGCAATCGGCAAATTTCGATCGGTAGTCGGCACATTGTGATCGACTGTCGCGATTGTCAGATCAGGCCGTCGCACGGTTCTACCAGCAGCGCGCAAACCGTCGAATGCCTGTGGCGAAGTCACTTCGTGAATGAGGTGAAGATCGATATAAAGCAGGCTCGGCTCGCCCGGCGCAGCGCGCACAACGTGTGCATCCCAAACTTTTTCGAAGAGTGTGCGAGGCATAGTAGGCGGAAAAACTTCGTACTTAAGGGAACTCCACGCCTTCATATAGTTCATTCAAACTTAGCGTGCACTCGATCGATGGCAAGACAACCGATAGATCAAGACTGCCATAATCAGAGCGCACGCATTCATTTCCCTGGCGAACATAATGGGTGACGTGTGGAGCGTCTTGTGCCACCAAGAGATATTCCATGAACGAAGGTAACGCTTGATAGGCGGCGCGTTTCAGTCCCCGGTCACGGCTTTCGGTCGACGGAGAGAGTACCTCTATCACCAGCGTCGGATTTACCAGCGCATCGACGCTCTCGATCCTTTCATACAGCGGCTTGCCGCAGACAACACCACTGTCCGGATAGCGATAAGGGGGCAGGATCGGCGTTTTGATTGCCTGCTCCGCAGTGAACGCCCGACAGTTCCGACCGATGAGTTGTTGTCGCAAAATAAAGTAGGCATTTCCACCGACGTCGATATGCTGGCGGGTTCCCCCACTCATGCACACGATCTGGCCGTCCCAATATTCATAGCGCACGTGGCCCGCACCTTCGATCGCGAAATACTCGTCGAGCGAGTGATACGGCCAGGTGATTTCTTTCGGATTGGCTACCATCGTTTGCTGCTCTTGCTGGTGAGTCTGGCAGCTTTAGTGTAACACAGTCTGAACGCGCCACAACTGGACTAAACCGCGTGATAAGCATGCTGCATGTCAGCAATCTCGGCAACCGCGTGGGTCACGAGCTGGCCCATCTCCGCAGTGCTGACTAACTGGCCGTCGGTTCCTTGCGCGATATCTCGCGTGCGATAACCCGCATCCAGCACCTCTTGAATTGCCGACTCGATTTCCGCAGCCTGATGCTCCAGATGCGCTGTGTGACGCAGGAGCATTGCGGCCGATGCGATCGCTCCTATTGGGTTGGCGATCCCACGGCCGGCAATATCAGGGGCGGAACCGTGAACGGGCTCGTAGAGATCGACCGCGCCGCCCACGGTTGCCGAAGCCAGCATGCCGAGCGATCCGGCAATTACCGCAGCTTCATCAGACAGAATGTCGCCAAACAAATTCTCGGTGAGGATCACATCGAAGCGTCGCGGATTGGTGATGATGTGCATTGCCGCCGCATCGACATAGAGATGATCGAGTTCGATTTGAGGATATTCTTTGGCGACACTTGAAACAGTCTGCCGCCACAGTTGCGAAGTTTCGAGCACGTTGGCTTTATCAACCGAAGTAACCTTGCGCCTTCGCTTCGTGGCCGCCGCAAAAGCTACGCGCGCGACCCGCTCGATCTCGCTCGCCGAGTAACGCATCGTATTGAAGGCCATCAAACTTCCATTTTGTGAAGTGATGCCGCGCGGCTCGCCGAAATAGAGGCCGCCGAGTAGCTCGCGAACGAACAAAATATCCGCGCCTTCGGCGACCTCCTCTCGCAAGGGAGACGCGCTCGCCAAAGCTTTATGAAAACTGACTGGCCGCAGATTAGCGAATCCTCCGAGCGCGCGCCGCAAAAGCAGCAACCCCGCTTCCGGTTTTTGAGCAGAGGCAAGATGATCGAACTCCGGCGATCCGATCGCTCCCAACAAAACTGCGTTAGCAGCGAGACAGGCGTCGAGCGTGCTTCGCGGCAATGGCTCGCCAGTTTGCTTGATCGCCTCGCCGCCGGCCGCGTGCTCTTCGAAATGAAAGTTATGGCCGTGAGTGCTTGCGATCTCGCGCAGGACACGCACGGCCTGTTCAGTCACTTCCGGCCCCACGCCGTCACCCGGAAGGACCACTATATTGAGATTCATGGTTTGCTTGAAACGCGACCTTCAGGTGGCATTGCGCTGCTAATTCTCACGCGGTTACTCGGCGGGCCCATTCGCTTTCGTCCGTCCCGATCATGGCTGCTTGCGGCACCTCAGTCTCAGACCCGATTAGCGAAAGCAGATCCTGATCGTAAATTCGCTTCTTGCGATCTGCCAAATCCGTAAACCGACGATAGACACCATCGAGTTCGTTTGGGTCAAGCGAATAACCAAGTTCTTTGTAACGCAACGCCAGGGCGTGGCGGCCAGAGTGTTTGCCGAGCACCAATTCGTTGGTCGGGACACCCACGGATTCCGGCGTCATGATCTCGTAGCAGAGCGGATTGCTGATCACGCCGTGTTGATGTATGCCGGCTTCGTGCGCGAAGGCGTTGCGCCCGACGATGGCTTTGTTAGGCTGAACGCCGAAGCCGATGATCTGCGAAAGCAATTGGCTGGTTGAATAAATTTTTCGCGTGTCGATTCCGGATTCAAATCGGAGCCGATCACTGCGCACGTTCAACGCCATCACGACCTCTTCCAGTGATGCGTTGCCCGCGCGCTCGCCGATGCCGTTGATGGTGCACTCGATTTGACGTGCACCGGCGTCGATCGCGGCGAGACTGTTCGCAACTGCGAGACCGAGATCGTTATGACAGTGGACGCTAATGGTAATGTCCTTTCGATCGCGCACCACACGCTTGCGGACCGCGCGCACCAGTCGCGAAAATTCATTGGGGAGAGTGTAACCCACAGTATCAGGCACGTTGAGAATCGTCGCGCCTTCTTCCACTGCGGCGTCGAATACTTCGCACAAATACTCCACGTCGCTGCGCGTCGCGTCCTCAGCCGAAAACTCAACTTCTTCAGCCAGGTCGCGAGCCAAACGCACCGCGCGCCGGGTCATTTCGATAACTTCGGTGCGGGATTTTTTCAATTTGTATTCGAGGTGGATATCTGAAGTCGCGCAGACGGTGTGGATGCGTGGGCGGGCTGCTTTACGCAAAGCCTCGGCCGCTCGGCGAACGTCCGCTTCCACAGTTCGGCATAGCGCGGCCACGGTTACGTTTCGACATTCAGCCGCCACCGCCTTGACCGCAGCAAAGTCGCCCTCAGAGGCGATCGGAAATCCCGCTTCGATAGTGTCGACACCCAACGATTGAAGCTTCCGCGCCAGATCAAGCTTCTCGGTTAGGTTCATCGAGCAGCCGGGCGATTGCTCGCCGTCGCGCAAGGTAGTATCGAATATCTTGATTCGCTCGACTTTCTTCATCCCGCATCCTCGCTTTCTGACAATTGGAGAATCCGGGAATAGTAGGTCAAGGCCTGTTGAAAGTCAAAGTTATAATTCCTATGACAACATAACCATCTATGATACGATAACCGAAGCTTGAGAGTTGGATAACACAGCGTCGGGTACGCACGCTTCCAGCGTGCTTGGTCATGCCCGCTGGTTAAGCACGCTTTCGGCGTATCTTGTCATGACGATGTTAAGCATGCTGGAAGCATGCGTACCCAGAAATCAAACCGATGGACATAAATCAACTGGAAGTATTTCTGGGAGTCGCAAACGAGAAGAGTTTTTCGCGCGCGGCGGAAGCGTTACACCGCACTCAGCCAGCCGTCAGTCAAGCGATCCGGCGTTTGGAAAATGAACTCGGCGAAGCTCTGTTCGACCGCTCGTCAAAGGATGGCACGCTGACGGCCGCCGGGCGGGTGTTGTTCGACTTTGCCCAACAGATGCTGAATCTCAGGCAGCACGCTCACAGCGCGATTCGCGAGCTGCGCGATCTGCATCGTGGCAAGCTGTCGCTCGGCGCGAACGAATACACGGTTATGTGCCTTTTGCCGCTGATTCCGATCTTTCGCGCGCGCCACCCGCACATAAAAATCGAAGTGAAGCGCAGTTTGGCCAGCCGGATTCCGGCAGAGATTCTCGGCCGCGACGTGGAGATTGGCGTCGTCTCTTTCAAACCGAGCGATCAGGCGATCGCGTCCGTGCCCGTCGCCACGGATGAATTGGCTTTGATTGTCGCTCCCGATCATCCCCTCGCTGCTAAGAAAATCATTTCCGTGCGTGAGTTGGGCGCGGAAGCTTTCATCGCTCACAACGTCCCTTCGCCTTATCGCGAGAAGGTGATCAAGACTTTCGCGAAAGCCCGCACGCCGCTGAACATCTCGATGGAGATGCCGACGCTGGAAGCGATCAAGCGTCTAGTCGAGAACGGATTGGGCGTGGCCTTAATACCGCGTCTTGCGGCGCAGATTGAAATTGAGCGAAGGCAATTAGCGGGAGTAACCGTGCGGGAGATGCGGCTGGAGAGGCGGATGTATTTGATCTACCGGCGGCGCGCTACCTTGTCGCATGCGGCGAAAGCTTTCTTGAGAGTTGCGCGGAAGGTGGAACCCGCTGGAATCTAGGATTCATGTGATTACAATTGTCAACGAATCCGATTGAATACCGCCTTAAGTTGATAGAAACCATCCTGCCCAGGCAAGGTTGTCATCCTGATCAATGTTCTTTTGTCCTGCGATAGTATCCATTCTTCCATTGTCACAAACTGAAAACCTCGAGGCCCGGTGACAAGTTTCCTCACAAGCTTATTTCCCTGCCATCTTGTTTCGGGCAGAGGGTCGTCCGGAGTCTGATGCGGGTCAAATTCTGGCCGCCCGTCGGTGTGGTAAATGACTTCCTCTTTCACATCGCGCTTTCCTCGTTTGTAAGCCTTAGTAATTCTGATCTCAGGCTCATGGTGCGATCGTCAATACATAGTTACTAATATCTCGGCCCAAGTTGCTCTTAGGTGGATCTAAAGCCCATGTTCCGCTCAGGTCGGGCTTAGTCGTCTCCACTTGTTTATTCTTCTCTTTGCTGCCTTGAGCCATGCATAAACTAGCGACAAAGAGCGAACAAATGCCGATTAATTCTCTTTTAGTTCTCATATCTAAACATCACGTTCTCGTGGAATATGGAGAAAAGGCGAGAACGACATTTAGTGCGGTACGATTAGTTCGGGATTGCTACAGCACTTTGACTTCTACAATCTCGCCGCCGAAGGCGCGCAGGACCTGTTGCACGATTGGGTTTTGGGCGGCTGCCTGGCGGGCGTTCTGCTTCGAGCGATGCTCGGCTTCTTCGGATGAAGCCGGCGCTTCGCCTTCATCGTCTTTGATGGAAAAGAGAATTCCAATGTCGCGGCCGCAAACTTCGCTGCACGTTTCGCGCAAGGCTTTTAGGTTGTCGATTTTCGCCAGAGTGTCACGGTAATGTCTGGTCTCGGACGTGAACTCGATCGAGAAGTCGTCACCAGTCAATTCTGCGCGACGAGCGGCATCGAGGGCGGCGATAAGCAAACGACGCTTCTGCTTCACGAGTGCGGCTTTAATCTGATCGAGCGGGAAAGCGGAGGTCGGCGCGAGAGCTTCTCTGGAGTCGCTTACTTCATCAATCATCGCGCTGGCAGTCGTGCTTGAACTGGCTGAGGCCGAGCGAGTACTGGCCTTACTCGAACCACTCGCAGGAGCAGCTTGCGATGTCTTTCGCTCCGCTG
>WNFT01003185.1_pt1 | contig 14141 bp, 11 predicted proteins | sample 5400191 | NCBI WGS metagenome assembly WNFT01 (sample SAMN13153359, study PRJNA577476) | soil metagenome | isolation source: 80 cm saprolite under Madrone tree | place: USA:California | collected 2016-06-14
AATTTGTAAGCGCATGAAAACAAAGAGGCTGTTTTTCGCGAGGAAAAAAGGGGCAATTCGTAAGTGAATGAAAAGAAAGAGCGGCGATCTCCTGAGGTGACGCGTCATGAGTTCCAGAATAGAAATTGTTAGTACACACCCGGCAGCTTTCGTAAATGCAGAATATAAATGACTTACGGCCGTCACAGTTTGTAAATGCAGAATCTAAAGGAGTTGCGGTGACCGGATTTTCGTCACGGTGACGAAACCGCATGGCGGGGCAGGCGTGGCAAGCAGCGATCATACCGAATGTTACCACATAAGTATAGTCTGTGTCCAGTTAAATTTGGAAGTGATTGAGGCGGAAGGGGATAACAAACGAACGCCACAGGCGACGATTCGTTAGACATTTCGTTATGGAAAGTGGACGCCCGTGCCGCCGCAAGGCCCTAACCCCGGCGACACAGTCGTGGACCCGCCGCACTCGTCCAGTGGGCGGCATCCTCAAATTCGAAAATCGCGCGAACGCACGGCTCTTAACCCACCTCCAGCAAACTATTGGACTTTCAGGGTCAGCGTCATGTTGTGGCTCACTCCACCGGATGTGGAGGTGATCGTGAGCGTGTACGTACCCGCCGGCGTACCCTGCGGCGCACTGCCACTCCCCCCGCCGCAGCCAACTGACAAAGCCGCGAACAGCACGACTCCAGCGAGTCTTGCCCAGGCTCGTCGGGATAGACCACCTTGCTGTCGCAATGAGCCGGCCAGCAGCGCCAGGGTCAGCAAGACAACCAAGAACGGCAGGCCCAGATTGGGGAGCAGGCGCGGCGAACGCACGTAGGGCAATAAGAACGCACGAGTCGTGGTCGTGACGCTGACCGTGGCCGTGGCAGACGTCGTTCCGCTCAACGCGAGAGAATTTGGCGAAATCAAGCAGGTCGAGGCCCGTGGGGCGCCGCTGCAGCCAAGCGACACTGTCCGAGTGAGCGATGTCACCCCAGCAAAACTCAGCGTATAGGTCGCCGTCTGCCCTGCGACAACCGTTGCGGAAGGGCTGGGGGCTGAAACGGAGAAATCATCTGTACCGGTGCCGGAAAGCGCGACCGTCCGCGGGCTGCCCATAGCACTATCGGTGATTGTCAGCATGGCGGTTTTGGAGCCCAGAGTTTGTGGATTGAAAGCCACGTTTATCTTGCAACTGGTTCGTGGTGCGAGGGTGCCGCCCGAACTGGGACACGCCCCTGTGCCGGCAGATAAACTGAATTCGCCACCGTTCGCACCGCTGATCGCAATGCTGGTGATAGTAAGTAGTGTTGTGTCGGCGTTGTTGGTCATCATCACGGCTGCCGGGGCACTGACGCTGCCGACCAACGAACCCCCAAAGGAAAGGCTCGATTGGTCAAGACTGACTTCGGGAATGCCCATTCCAGATAGCGGCACGCTGTGGGGATTGCCCGCTGCATTGTCGGCGATGGAGAGGACCGCGCTGCTGGAGGCAACGGATGTGGGGCTAAAGCTCACGCCGACAACACAGGTCTGGCCCGGTTGGAAGGTGGCGCCCGAACAAGTGTCGGAGGTCTTGTTAAAGTCAGCTACACTAGTGCCGCCGATGGTCACGGCCTGGATGGCGAACGATGCAGAGCCTGTGTTTCCACTGTGGGTGAGAGTTACGGTGTGTGCTGCGGACGTACTACCCGCTACCTGACTTCCGAAATCCACGCTGCCGGGGTTGGGCACGACGGGATCCCGCAGCAGGACAGAAACCGTGTTTTCAAAGTCGTTGGCAGTGGCCACATCCAGATTGCCATCGCCGTTGAAATCGCCCGTCGCCACCGAGACGGGAGTCGAGCCCGTGGGGAAGTCGGCCCTCGGTCCAAAGGTGCCATTGCCGTTGCCGCGGAATAGAGAGACTGTGGGGAAGTAGCCATAGTAGTAGCCTATGTTGCCGGTCAAAAGGTCCGCCTTGCCGTCGCCGTTGAAGTCGGCGGCGGTCACAGAGATCGGCCCGGTGTCGGTGCCCAGATCGGTCTTGGGGTCAAAAGTCCCATCGCCTTTACCCAGCAACACAGAAGCTGTATCGGCCGAGGTGTTCGCCGTTGCTACGTCCAGATTATGATTCAGGTTGAACACGGCAGTGGTAAGCGACTTGGGACCCAACCCAGTGACGAAGTCGGTCTTGGGGCCGAACGTGCCGTCGCCCTTACCCAGCAAGACGGACGCCGCGTTGGAATCGTGGTTGGCCACAGCCAGATCGAGCTTGCCATCGGCGTTGAAATCGCCCGTGGCAATGAAGACGGGAAGGGCGCCCGTGACAAAGTCGGTCTTGGTGCCGAACGTGCCGTCGCCCTTGCCCAGCAAGACGGATGCCGTGTTGGAATCGTGGTTGGCTACGGCTAGGTCGGGCTTCCCGTCGCCATTGAAATCCGCGGCGGCCACGGAAACGGGACCATTGCCGACGCCAAAATCGGTGGCGGCACCGAATGTACCATCTCCCTTGCCCAGCAGAATCGAGACCATGTTCGCACTCTTGCCCGCCACGGCCAGATCGAGCTTGCCATCACCGTTGAAATCGCCGGCGGTCACTGCGCTAGGACCGGAGCTCGTCACGAAGTCGGTCTTGGGGCCAAACGAGCCATCACCTTTGCCGAGTAGAATTGAAACCGTGTTGGAACTGCTGTTCGCGACGGCCTGATCGAGCTTGCCATCGCCGTTGAAATCAGCCGCGATCACTGAAGCCGGCTTGACACCAACAGGATAGTCCGTCCTGGCGAACCGCACCTCCTGCGCCGCACTCTCCGGCACAGTCGTGGCGAACCACAGCAACATTGCAAGCGAACACTTAAGCAACTTCATGGCCTCCTCCTTTCAGTCGAGCGCGAGGATTCTTGCCGGGTACGCAGAGCGAATCAATGGACGGCGGCTGACTTCAAGCTAAAGCATTTCTAACTGGCTGTATCCTGTGCGTTCACCGAGGATTACGGCCGGTTGCGCAGGAGACTCCCATTGGCCTGAAGCCCGACGTAAACTCCAGCTGCAGCCAGCCGGCCATGACCTAGCTTCTGTGGTCACGTCGCATCGTTCGCTTCGGTCCTTTCGAAGTGGACGCACAAGCCTTGCGCGTCTGGCTCGCCGGTACAATGCAGGGAGGGTGAAACGCAGGTGAAACGCTAAGCGACAGCTTATGAGAGAGTTGAGCTTGAAGGTGAAGCCGTTTCACGATGTTACAATTCCATAACTAGCTGTATAATCCGCCTGACTCAATGACCCTCCTGGAAAAAGAGGGGTTGTCCATTGGCCGAGCCCACAACTTTCGCTTCCGAGCCCATTCACTTCGGCAGTTTCCAAGTGAACTTGCACACAAGAGAGCTGCGGAAGAATGGCTCCAAGATCAAGCTCGAAGGGCAACCCTTTCAGGTCTTGGCGCTGCTGCTCGAGCGGCCCGGCAAGTTGGTGACACGGGAGGAATTGGAACAAAAGCTCTGGGCCCCCGGCACCTTCGTTGACTTCGAACATAGCATCAACGCGGCAGTAAAGCGCCTCCGTGAGGTGCTCGGCGATTCAGCCGATAGTCCGCATTTCATCGAGACGTTGCCCCGTCGGGGTTACCGCTTCATCTACCCGGTAGATGGTGGGCCGATTGCCGCCGAGGTGCCCCGGCTCGCCGCTTGGTGGAGGGCGCGTTGGGTTTTGGGATCGCTCGGGATCGTGGCCGTGCTGGGCATCCTGCTGGCTGCCAATTTTGGCCGTTTGCGGGGGCGCCTGCTGCCGGCGTTGGTTGAGCCGCGTATCAAGTCTCTGGCCGTGCTACCGCTGGAAAACCTCACAGGGGACCCCGCACAAGAGTACTTCGTGGACGGAATGACAAACGCCCTGATTGCTGAATTGGCCAAAGTTCGAGGCCTGAAGGTCATTTCGCGGACTTCGGTAATGCATTACAAAGGCGCGCGAAAGACGCTGCCCGAAATTGCCCGCGAGTTGCAAGTTGACGCGGTCGTGGAAGGAACCGTGGAGCGTAACGGCAACGAGGTCAAAATTACCGCGCAACTGATCCGGGCCGCAACGGACACCCATGTTTGGGCGGCAAGCTACGCACGGACTCACCAGGATGTCTTGCGCTTGCAAGCCGATGTCGCCGAGGAGATAACTCGGCAAATCAGCAATCGACTCTCTCCAGTTGAACGCACAGGAACGTCGAAACCATCGGTGGTGGACCCGGAAGCTTATGAGGCTTATCTCAAGGGCCTCTATTTTTCTAACCGGCTAATTCCCAACGACCTTCGGACCGGCCTTCATTATTACCAAGCAGCGATCGGAAAAGACCCGAATTACGCAGCGGCCTATGCCGGGCTTGCGCGCACCTATATGGCACTTTCCGCACTCGGCGAGATGTCTGGCTCCGAGGCCAATGCGCGAGCCAGACAGGCCGCCGAGAAAGCCGTGGCGCTGGATGAAAATCTCGTCGAGGCACACGACGCTCTTGGGGCCATTGCGCAACTATATGATTGGGACTGGAACAAGGCACAGCGAGAATATAGGCGGGCCATTGATCTCAATCCGAACTATGCGAGTGCCCATTTGGGTTATTCCAGCTTGCTGTTAACTTTGGGAAAGCCGAAAGAATCTGCAGAAGAAGTCCGAAAAGCGAAAGAACTAGATCCCCTTTCCCTCTCAACGTATTCTTCGGGTGTTCTTCATTTGTATGCCACAAGACAATATAACGAGGCTTTGCTTGAGGCGCGGAGGGGGCTGGAACTCTATCCCGACGCTCCATTGCTACACGACTTCCTGTCAGGTATTTACGCACAAACGGAGCAACCCCGTTTGGCAGCCGAGGAAGCCCTTAAAGCCGAGGAGAGTTGGGGAGCGAGTCAGGAGAGGATGGCAGCCCTACGACGTGCGAATGAAGCGTCGGGCGCCGAAGGTCTCTGGTGGAAGCGGGTTGAACTGAACAAGAAGGTGGCAGGTCAGCAGTACTTGAATGCTTTTGACATCGCTAATGACTATGCGTTGTTGGGCGACAGGAGCGAAACCCTTGACTGGCTGGAGAGAGCTTACCGCGTGCGCGACGCCAGGTTCCCCTATGTTAAATTCATCCCGCTTTTCGACAGCGTTCGATCCGATCCACGCTTTCAGGATCTCATGCGACGCATGAATTTCCCGCAACAGGCCCCACCATCCTGAAAGACGCAAGACTAGAATCGGGAAAAAAGTGGTGCGTCTTTTTGCCGCCGCTGCGCATCCATTCGGATAGTGCGCGCGAATGGAAACTCGCGCGGCGAGGTGAATTCATGGCGGCACCGAGCGCAGGCACCAAGATTGTTTTGCAGGTTGGCGCGGAATTTCGTATCCGGAAGAACGGCGATCTGATCATGGACAATCCGGAGCTGGAATTGGAACGCGAGGAACGCGCGGCCGATGCCGTGCTGCTCTACCGCTTCGAAGCGAACACCGGCGAGCACGTTTTGCGGCTACTGGATCCGGTCGCCGATCATAAACATGTAAAGGTGCATCGCCGGGACGACTGAACTTCGCCCGGCGGTCAGCAACGGCCTACTTCACGCGGTGGTAGGCGACTTCGATGGCTTTGGGTTTGCCATCGGCGTCGGTGATGTCGCCGTGGGAGATGTAGGTGTCGCCGTCCACGCGAGTGAGGATCGCGTCTTTCAGCTGGTTTGCGACGGGATTGTCAAAGCGGAAGACACCGCCCTCCGATTTCGTAAGATTCAGGTGATAGGCTTCTTTTTCCTCCCACGGCTTCAACTCCGGAGAAAAATGGCGGAAATAAAACTCGATGCCGCCGGGCGTTTCGCGAATCGTGAAAAGCTCGATGACGATGGTTTTTTCGGCGTCGGTGAGGCGGAAGAAGCCCTGCATCGTGCCGTTTTTCGGAGTCATCCACTGCTGCTCGGCAGTCGTTGGGCCGAGATGGCCTTCCCAGCGGCCGGCGAGCCAGGAAAAATCCTCGAGCGTGGATTTGTTCGCTTCGGGCGTCACGATGATGATTGCGGCGTGCGCGCTTTCTTTTTGCGTGGCGCCGAGATGCGGCAGGCTCAGAAGAACAAAGCACAGGGCGGCAAGAACGAAGATGCCCAAACGGCGTGGTCGGGTCATGGAATCCTCCGCAAGTTCTATACAACATTTTGTTTCGTCCGTTTAGAAGAAAAACAAGGATTTGTGACACGAGAGGAAAAAGATAAATGGGCGAAGAGGGAGGCTCGCAAAGGGAACGAAATGCGTTGGAGGCCGAGATTTCGATCCTGTCCTTAAGGGAAAGTAACTGACACGCCGTGGAAGCGAAGAAAAGGCCGCCGGAAGCAGCGGGCAGGGGGATGATGCGAAGAGAGAGGGTGGGATGAAAGGCGGGCCATCATGGAGGATACGAAAACAACCGTAGGGGCGAAGGCAGCGGAGCCGTTGGAGTCTGCCGACGCCATGAAGATGACGAAGTTAAGCGAAAACATCGGAGAAGCAGGGATCTCACGACAGGCGGATTCTACCGAACCGGGCGGCGATAAGGAGCAGACAGGACCGGCGACGCCTGCGGGGGCCAGGAAAACTGAAACGCTTCAGTTCAAGTTAAAAATCACGCAGCGAAGCTGGCTGATTGCAGCAACATTGCTAATGGGACTGGTGATGCTGCTGCTTTTCGGCCGCGCGACAGGGAGGAATAAGGCAGCAAAGGAAAGGCAGGCAGAACGTTCCATCGAATCCTTGACGCCAGAGGGCTTGATTGCCAAGTGTGGGCAGCCGACAGAGGACGTGACCAAGGACCTGTATCCCATGATCAAGCGGACGATGAGCTACAGGCCCAATGAAAAGGGTACGCTGACGCTCGAATTCAGCAGAACGGCGGAAGAGAACAGCGAGTGGTTGTTTTTGGCGCTGAGCGATGAAAACGGTGCGACGTACGGCACGCCAGAGACGCAGATTGCCGCATTGCCGTGCTTGAGGAAGTGATCGGCGAGCCCGATCTTCAATGCCGGCCGATGTGATCGATTTCTTTTTTGAGGGACAGTTTGTCGAGGCTTGAAAGCGGCAGGGAGAGGAATAAGCCGATACGGCGATCCAGGACGACGAACGCATCGAGAAAAGCGCGTTCGATTTGCGCGGGGCTGCCGGCGACCGCGGCAGGATCGGGAACGCCCCAATGGGCGGTGCTGGGTTGTCCCGGCCAGACGGGACAGACTTCGCGCGCGGCGTTGTCGCAAACGGTAAAGACAAAGTTCATTTGAGGTGCGCCGGGTTTGGCGAATTCTTCCCAGCTCTTGCTTCGCAAATGGGAAGTAGGGAGTTTGGCGGTTTCGAGTTGCTTGAGGGCGAAGGGATTGACGCGGCCGGTGGGAAAGCTGCCTGCGCTGTAGGTCGTGAAATTCGGTTTACCTTTCTGGTTGAGGATAGCCTCGGCCATGATGGAACGGGCGGAATTGCCGGTGCAGAGAAATAAAACGTTGTAGTTCATATTGGGCCTGTTACTAGCAGCAAGTTGGCGCGCAGCAGGAGGGGCCGACGACATTGCCGCGGCGTGCTGGTTTGGCAGCGCGAACGAAGGCGCTGATGAATTTGCCGTCGATGAGTGGGGCGACTTTCTCGACGTCGAGGCCGGCGGAAGCGAGGAATTCGCGAGCTTCATCGATTTTGTAAACGCGAGTGGGCTCGATGTCTACGGATTCGAAACCGGCGGCATAAAGTTTGTCGCGGTATTCGTACTCCTCGAGAGCCCCGGCGATGCAGCCAACCCAGAGTTCCATGCTTTTGCGAATGTCAGCGGGAACTTCACCGCGAACAACGACATCGGAGATGGCAAAGCGCCCGCCGGGTTTGAGGACACGGAAGGCTTCGCGGAGGACGCGATCTTTGTCACCGGAAAGATTGATGACGCAGTTGGAGATGATGACGTCGACGGAGCTGTCCGGCAGAGGAATGTTCTCAATGGCGCCCTTGAGGAACTCGACGTTTTCGATGCCAGCTTTTTTCTGATTTTCGCGTGCGAGGGCGAGCATTTCGTCCGTCATGTCCAGACCGTAAGCTTTGCCGGTGGGGCCGACGCGTTTTGCGGAGAGGATGACGTCGATGCCGCCGCCGGAGCCGAGATCGAGAACGGTTTCGCCAGGCTGAAGTTGCGCGAGGGCCGTTGGATTGCCGCAGCCGAGCGAAGCAGCGACGGCTTTTTCCGGGAGTGCGGCCTTCTCGGCGTCGTTGTAGAGATCCTTGGTGATGGGGTCGCAGCAACTGAGTTCGGCGCCACCGCCGCAACTCGCCGTGCCGCCGCTGGCAGCGCGCTTTGCAGCTTCGCCGTATTTTTGTTTCACGGCTTCTTGGATGTTTGGCTCGTTCATGGGATCTCCTTACCTTGAAATCTGGACGATGGATTCTGCGGGAACGGCGCGGCTGCGCGTGCAGCATTCTTCATAGAGAAAGTTCATGACTTCTCGAAGAGCGCCGGTGTCCGCGGAATACCAGAGATAGGTGCTCTCGCGGCGCACATGGACGAGGCCCACCTGTTTCAGTTTCTCCAAATGATGCGAAAGGGTGGAAGCGGGGATGCCGAGCTCCTCCTGGACTTCGCCGGCAACCATGCCGTCGGGATGCGCGGCAAGGAGGAGACGGAGAATCTGGAGGCGAGGCTCCGCGCCGAGGGCAGAGAAGCGGTCGGCGGAGCGAGTGACGAGAAGTGGGTCGGGCTTCCTCATATTTCGATAATTGCGGAAATATAGAATGATGTCAAGCCTTTTTCCCCGCGTAAACTTTTACCCAGCCCGCGGCATCTTAATGGTGTGCCTCCCGGGCCCTGGAAACGGTCCCTCTTTCCGTTTTGACCGCGTTTCGGCCGCATGGGATACTTTTTGTTTCCGGGGCTGACATGAACCTTTACAGGATTAGCTTTGCCGCAATACTGACCGGCGCAGCCGGCGCCGCCGGCGCCGCGAACCTTGCGCAGACAACCCAGGACTCTGCGCCGGCGAGGAAGGCGGAAGCTTCCATCACGGCACAGGAACAGTTCGTCCTTCCCAGTTCCACTCTTCCCCCTAAAGATTCGGCGCGCGCCGAGGCCTATTACAACTATACGATGGGCCACATCTACGAGCAGCAGTACGAAGCGACAAGCCGCGCGGAATACGCGACGTCGGCGATTGAGGCATACAAAAAAGCCTATGCGCTGGATCCCAAATCCCCGGTCATCGGCGAGCGGCTGGCGGAGATGTACTGGAAAGCGCAGCGCATCAAGGAAGCAGTGATGGAGGCGCAAGAAATCCTGAAGCGCAACCCGGAGGACGTGCAATCGCGGCGGCTGCTGGGACGCATCTATCTGCGGAGCCTGGGGGATTTGAGTTCGGGCAGCGGCCAGTCCGAGACGGTGAGCCGGGCCATTGAACAATATCGCGAGATTAACCGGCTGGATCCTTCCGACGCGGAATCGGCGCTGTGGCTGGCGCGGCTGTACCGGCTGAAGAATGAGCATGACAAAGCGGAACAGGTGCTGAGAAGCATTCTGAAATCCGATCCGGAAAACGAACTCGCGGTGGAGCAGCTGACGCAATTGCTCATGGATGAAGGGAAGGCTCCGGAAGCGGTGGCGCTGCTCGAGGGAATTACGGCGCATTCGCCAACACCGGTGCTGCTGGACCTGCTGGGCGATGCCTACACCCAGGCTCATGATCTCGCGAAAGCCGAACAGGCATACCGCAAGGCGCAGGACCTGGATCCGTCCGAGCTCAGCCATCAGCGCGGGCTGGGGCAGACGCTGCTGGCCGAAGAAAAATATGCGGAAGCGCTGGCGGTGTATCAAAAGCTTTCGGATTTGATGCCGGACGATTCGGACGTGTATCTGCGGATCGCGCAAATCTACCGCGAACTGCATCAGCTGGATAAAGCGGAAAACAACCTGGTGAAGGCGCGGCAGTACGCGCCGGGCAGCCTGGAAGTGATGTACAACGAGGCGATGTTGTACCAGGCGCAAGGGCGCTTTGAAGACGCGATTCGCGTCTTGTCCGATGCCGCGACGGGCGTCAAGGCGCAACCCCCAACACAGCCGACGCGGCGGAGGTCGCTGGCGATCCTGTACCAGCAACTGGGGCAACTGTATCGCGACACGCAAAATTACCAAGCCGCGGTTTTCACGTACGAAGAGCTGGGACACCTCGGCGAAGAAGAGGACCGGCGCGCGCGGATGATGATCATGGACACGTACCGCGCGGCGAAGGATTTGACGAAAGCGTTGGCGGCGGGCAAGGAAGCGCTGGCGAAATATCCGGCGGATCCCTCCTTACGCGCGAGCCATGCGCTGTTGCTGGGCGAGGGCGGGCAGACGGAAGAAGCGGTGAAAATTTTGCGCGCGCAGCTCCGCGGGAATGAAGGGGACCGGGAAATTTATCTGAACATTGCCCAGGTCTACGAGCGCGGGCGGCGCTACAAGGAAGCTGAGGAATCGGCGCACGCGGCGGAGGTGCTGCCGGGCCAGGCGCGGGACAATGAGATGGTGTGGTTCCTGCTCGGCGCCATTTACGAGCGGCAGAAATTTTTCGATAAAGCCGAGGAACAGTTCAAGAAAGTTCTTGCCGTGAATCCGAAGAGCGCGGCGGTGCTGAATTATTACGGTTACATGCTGGGCGATCTGGGAATCCGGCTGGATGAGGCGGAGGCGCTGGTGCAGCGGGCGCTGAAGGAAGAACCGTTCAGCGGAGCCTACCTGGACAGCCTGGGCTGGATTTATTTCAAACAGGGCAAATTGGCGGCTTCCGAGACAACATTGCGGAAGGCCGTGGAACGCGAAAGCCATGACGCAACGATTCATGCTCATCTTGGCGATCTTTATGCCAAGATGGGGCGCGGCGATCTGGCCGCCGCCGAATGGGAAAAATCGCTGAACGAATGGCGGCGTTCCCTGCCCGCGGACGTGGAGCCGGAAAAAGTGGCCGAGCTGGAGAAAAAGCTCTCGCAATCGAAGCGTCGCTTGGCACAGAAATCCACTTCGAGCGTCGCGAAACCTTAATCAACAACATGTCTGAAGTCCGCATCCCGGCGTACGCAAAAATCAATCTCCGCCTGGACATACTTGGAAAGCGCACGGATGGTTTTCACGAACTGCGCACGATTTTTCAGACCATTTCGCTGCACGATGAATTGCTGCTGCGGTCCTCGAAGCATCCCGGGATTTCGCTGACGATTCGCGGAAATGAATCGCTTTCGCAGGAACCCTCGCAAAAAAATCTTGTCTATCGCGCCGTGGACGCGTTACGCCGGGAACTGAAGATTCGCCGTGGCGTGGAGATTGAATTAAAAAAAACGATCCCTGCCGGGGGTGGGTTAGGCGGAGGATCGAGCGATGCAGCCGCGGCCTTGCTCGGTACCTTGCGGCTGGAGGGGAGGAAGTTACCAGCGGCGCGCTTGTTGGAAATTGCCGCCTCGCTCGGAGCGGACGTGCCGTTTTTCCTGCTAGGTGGGCGTGCGCTGGGAGCGAACAAGGGCGATGAGATCTATCCGTTGCAGGACATCCCAAAGCAGCACCTGCTCGTTGTTTCGCCGAAAGACATTCATGTGCCCACCCCGGATGCGTATCGCTGGCTGAAGGCCAAGCCCCTCCGATTGACAAAATCGGCCGCAAACCATAAACTCTTTGAGTTCTGTGCTCTATGCTGGAGCGCGCAGGGAAGCGGCCTTTCGAATGATTTCGAGCGGCCGGTTTTCCGGCGGCATCCCCGGCTTGATCGAATCAAGCGGGAATTGCTCCAAAGAGGAGCTGCAGAAGCCTCGCTGGCGGGTAGCGGTTCGGCGGTGTTTGGAGTTTTCCCGAGCCCAGCGTTGGCGCGCCGAGCCGCTGCAGGGTTTCCGCACGATCAGACCTTCGTTTGCGAGACCATCTCGCGCGATCGGTACGCTCGTTTGATGCGCTAAGCAGGTTAGCCTGCGCACGCTTCGTGGATCCAGCCGCAGCGTCTCTTCGTGTCTATCTCGTTCGTAGAATCGGCCCCAGGAAACGAAGTTTGAACGCGTGCGATTGCTGAGCGGTCGCACTGGAGTGCAAGCGTCGTGAACGACGACCGATTTAAGATTTTCTCGGGGACCGCCAATCCCGTTTTGGCGGAAAGCATTTGCCGCCACCTGGACGTGCCGCTTGGCAAAGCGCTGCTGGGACGCTTCAGCGACGGCGAGATCTATTTTCAGATTTTGGAGAACGTGCGGGGCGCGGACGTGTTTGTAGTGCAGCCCTGCCATGCTCCGGTGGACTGCCACCTGCTCGAGTTGCTCCTGATGATTGACGCGTTCAAGCGCGCTTCGGCGTGGCGGATTACCGCGGTGTTGCCGTATTACTGCTATGCGCGGCAGGACCGCAAAGACAAGCCGCGCGTTCCGATCTCCGCGAAGCTCGTGGCGGACTTGCTGGAGACGGCGGGTGCGAGCCGTGCTCTGACGCTGGATTTGCACGCGCCGCAGATTCAGGGTTATTTCGACGTTCCGGTGGATCACTTGTACGGTTCCCCGGTGCTGGTGGAGCATTTCCGGCACTTGAATTTGCCGAATTTGACGGTGGTTTCGCCGGATGCGGGCGGCGTGGAGCGGGCGCGGTTTTTCGCGAAGAAGCTGGATGCGCCACTGGCCATCGTGGACAAGCGCCGCGTGGATGTGGACGTGAGCGAAGTGATGAACCTGATCGGAGACGTGCGCGGACGCAGCACGCTGATCGTGGACGACATCATTGATACCGCGGGAACGCTGGTGAAAACGGCGGAGGCGCTGCTACGCGAAGGCGCCACGCAGGTGTACGCGGCGTGCACGCATGCGGTGCTCTCCGGACCGGCTATCGAGCGAATCGAGAAGTCCAGAATCACCGAAATTGTGGCCACCGACTCCGTGCCGCTGAGCGAAGCGGCGAAGAAGATGGGGAAAATCACGGTGTTGAGCGTGGCGGATTTGCTGGCGAGGGGCATTCGCTCGATTCATGAGGAAACTTCGATCAGCGAATTGTTTATTTGAGGAGAAGTCAAAGGGTTCAAGAGTCGAAGAGTCGAAGAGTTTGGAAAGAATTAGAAGGAAGGGAAGAAGGCCATGGCAGACAAGATTGTAGTGGAAGGCGCCCCGCGCGCGACGCGCGGCAAGAATGAGGCGCGGAGGCTGCGCCAGGCGGGCAAGTTGCCGGCCGTGTTGTATGGCGGCAAGGGGGAAGCCATCACGCTGGCAGTGAATACCAAGCAGGTGAGCGCGATTCTTCGCTCCGAGACCGGGCATAACACCTTATTCCAGGTGGACCTGGGCGGAAAGCACGAGCCGGCCATCCTCAAGGATTGGCTGGTGGATCCCGTCACCGGAAATTTGCTGCATGTGGATCTTCTGCGCGTCGCGATGGATGTGCGCATGAAGGTGAAGGTTCCCGTGCATACCTTCGGCGAGCCTTCGGGCGTAAAGGTCGAGGGCGGCGTTTTCGAGGTGGTGACGCGCGAAGTGGAAATCGAATGCTTGCCGGCGGATATTCCGACGGAGTTCAAAGTGGACGTCAGCGGCCTGGCGCTGAACGCGCAATTGCGGGCTGCGGATCTGCCTATCGATAAGAGCAAGTGGAAGCTGCTTACCGAGCCGGAGCGCGTGCTGGCGCACGTGGTTACGTTGAAGGTCGAAGAAGAGAAGCCTGTCGAAGTGGTGGCGGCGGAAACGGCAACGCCTGCCGAACCGGAAGTCATCAAGAAGGGCAAGAAGGAAGTGGAAGGCGAAGAAGGCGCCGAGGAAGAAGCGAAGCCCAAGGCGGCGGAGAAGACCGAAAAGGGCGAGAAGAAGAAGTAGCGCGCTATCGGGTGAAGGTCTATGCGGCTCATCGTCGGACTTGGGAATCCCGATCCGGAGTATCAGTGGACGCCGCATAACCTGGGTTTTATGGCGGTGGATGAACTGGCGAATCGCAACGGGATTCGCGTGGAACGGCCCGAAGGCAAGGCGCTGGCGGGCCGCGGAAAAATCGCCGGGGAAGACGTGATCCTGGCGAAGCCGCAGACGTACATGAATCTCAGCGGGATCTCGGTGCGGGAGCTGCTGGAGAAGTACGAGCTGGACGTGAAGGATTTGCTGGTGTTGTGGGATGAGGCGCAGCTTCCCTTGGGCACCATCCGGATTCATCCGGACGGCAGCGCGGGGAGCCACAACGGCGCGAAGTCCGTGATCGGTTCGCTGGGGAC
>WNFT01003189.1_pt1 | contig 14137 bp, 14 predicted proteins | sample 5400191 | NCBI WGS metagenome assembly WNFT01 (sample SAMN13153359, study PRJNA577476) | soil metagenome | isolation source: 80 cm saprolite under Madrone tree | place: USA:California | collected 2016-06-14
ATTCTGCGCATCGTTTCGTCATCGAAGACCATCAAGTCTTCAACGTGGAAAGGATTATCAAACATAAGCATCGTTATCCTGGCACATCATGAGTGCCACTATACTTTCTACGATAACGAGAGGGGACATTGAGACACTTCTAGCAAGTGCCGGGTCAGATTGCCATTTTGATGGTACCAGTTATGCATGCTATCAGCAAGTCAGCAGCAGAAGATCGACCAATTTCATGCGGTAGCCTTGAGTATCTCAGCCAGCCTTTCCGACCAGGCTACCACATATTCATCCGCTGCCGAAGCTCCTATACATTGCAAGCCAAGCGGCAAACCATTCTCAGCTTGTCCTGCTGGCAGCGAGATGGCAGGCAGTCCGGCATGAGTCCAGGGTAAATTCATGATGGAGTTGCCTGTTGTGTTGATTCCTTCTGGCGCTGCCCCAGGAGCCGAAGGACACACCCACAGGTCGATGCCATTTTGCCTCATCAACCGATCCAGGTCCTGCCGCAGCAATGAGCGACTGGCCCTGCACTCTGCCAGTTCCTCAGTACCCACCTCTTGCCCTTCGCGAATGGCTTCTGTCGTACGCGTACTGTAAAGCGATGCATACTGCGCAAACCACTCGGCGTGTACCAGGGCCATCTCAGCAAAGACCATGCGCATATGGCGGTGATTAATCGCCTCTATATCTTCCATGGCCGTCACACGCCGTAACGCATTGCCCACATCTTCGAGAAGTGTAAGTTGTTTCTCGAAGGCTGCCAGTCCTTCAGATGAGGTCTGGGCAAGATAAGGGCCATCAGGCACACCAAGAATGGGTAATTGAGTTGTTTGAGAGTTCACTAGCGATTGCCAATCCTTGCAAAGCAATGGGGCTACCAGCGCAACACCGGCCACATCTTGCGTAAAAAATCCCACCGTATCCACCGATTCGGCACACTTAATCAGACCATCGGTGGAAATACGCCCGTAAGTGGGCTTGAAACCGACAATGCCACAAAAAGCTGCCGGACGAATGGTTGAGCCAATCGTCTGGGTTCCCAGCGCCAATGGACAAAAGCCCGCCGCGACTGCCGCGGCGGAGCCACTACTCGATCCGCCCGGAGTATGCTCCAGGTTATGTGGATTACGTGTCGGCCCTGGCTCAAAATACGCGAATTCCGTAGAGACAGTCTTGCCTAAAATCAAAGCTCCGGCACTGCGCAGTGCACGAACACAATCGGCTTCGGAACCGGAAAATAGCTCCGGTGCAAGCCGCGATCCTGCGCGAGTCAGGAAACCATCAACATGGAATATATCCTTAACGCCGAGAGGAATGCCATAAAGAGGAGGACGGCTGGCGGCATCTGGAAAGCATGCCTCTAATGCATTGGCATCGGCAATCAGCCGTACACGCCGCTCAGGTTCAGGCAACAATGCGTGGATGTGTGGTTCAGCAGCATCGATACGATTGCAAATGTCGTCAATATATGCTAGCAAGTCAAGCTGACCGCTACGAAGCACTGTGGCCGTTTCTGCCAGCAGATTAGGGGAAATCAACATAGGCAACTCCTCTCAGCTTTGTACGAATAAAGGTTTTTGGTCGTACTCTTAAAGAATACCCTATAGATGGACAATATGGCAAAATGGTTTCGTGTGATAACTTTCAATCTGAACTATTATGAGTTATAATGATGTAGAGCTTTTTCATCCGTTGAATGAAATCTACCCTATCTATCAGAGGTGAATCATGCAACAGAACACTGATCCCGGAGGGCACGTAGCTGCGCAGTATGGACTGCATAGGAGCTCCAAATGGCCAGCAGTGCAAAAGAAACACATACAGATTGAGCCTGCTTGTGTTGCTTGTGGAAGCTCGGCCAATTTGAATGTGCATCATATCCTGCCTTTCCACTTCTGTATTTTATTGGGACGACCAGAACTTGAGCTTGACCAAAGGAATCTGGTCACATTGTGCGAAGGGACAACCGATCATCACCTGTTACTTGGACATCTTGATAATTGGCAATCGTATCACAAAAATGTGAAGACGGATGCGCCGGGTCCTTTCAAGGGAATGACGGACGCGGTAATTCGCGCTAACCAACTATGGCAGGAGTTGATGAAGAACCGGCCCCCGGTTTGGGAAAAGATGAACGATGCAGACAAAGCGGCATTCAGACTGTTAATGGATACTATGTTCCACTAGTGACTACGGAAATGCAGGGCGGAAACACTTCTGCCTGAAAGCTACGACGTCCATCACTCGTTCAATAACATGACAGCGTAGAACCTACAGGCTGTCATGCGGCAGGAGAAAAGGCGGCATCTAATAGGGTAAGGTACCTTGCTGCGAGGTGGAGGGACTATCAGCTTTTCTCCTGGCCCGCGTAGCTGCAATTTTTTCCAACAAAACCTCCTGCACATACTTCACTGGATATGTATAACACGAAGCCACTTCCTCAGCCATTATCGTCTCATTCTCATGATACCTGCACAGAATATCCTCAACTACTTCGTCATCAGCATACAAATAGCGCTGCTTTGGTATATGATCTCCCAAGCGCCTTGCAAGATAGAAGATGAATTGATCGAATTGAAAGGTACCATCCGCCGATACTTTTTCCTCGACGTCAGCCCCCATCAAATGTAGGAGGCTGTAGAAAAGGTGCAGGCGTGCAACGCGAATTTCATGGCCGAACTGGAAGATGGCGTAGGGAGGAGAGTAGCGACCATGTTCCAATACAAAGAGCGTAGCAAGGCGATTGGCTTCCGTCATGTAATAGAACGGCCGACGCAGATACCTGGGATCAAACATCCACGGCGCACGTCTCATAGCCATTCCCACGAGCAGCCAGGGATCATTGGTCCAGATACCATGGACAAATACTTCGGCTTTTGCCACATCCCGAACATTTCCACCGCGAAGTCCATATTGCAATGGAATGATACGGAAGGCATGGATATACTCCAGCCTCTTTGATGTTTCCTTGTCACATGCAGCACGATGTTTTAATGCAGAGAGAACATAGTTCACTCTATCGGCATCACTCAGCGAATAGTAACGGCAGTAATGTGTAGCCACTACCAGTTTCCAGAAGGCATGTGACTGTCGTCGCCATTGTATGGCTTTTGCAATGTTGCGGTGTGGTAAAAGTTGCCAGAGCGCGCTAAAGGTGATTGGAATGCGTTCTGTAATCAACCGCATCAATTCAGCACAAGACGGTATGTAGAGAATAAAGGTCGGAGGCCACATCTTTGGAGAGCCTGCCAGATGCAAGATAAGTAATGTAGTCAAACTTAGATTCACAAAGTCACCGACCATATTGATGACTTCGCGGAAATAGGTGCTCTCGGCAGACTCGTAGCGAATCTTGAGCACAAAAAAGATGAATATCTTCACAAGATAAGGTACAAGGCCGAGGGGTGCCCTCAAGAGTGACAGGACGTAAGCGACTATATAGGCGACTCTTCCAACACAGCTATCAAGCGAGGTGATTTTCAGAGGTTTTTGCGAGGGGTCGGGTATCGCGGAGGTGGTCATCCACGAAAGGGCAGGACTTATCCTACCTCAAATTGTTGACAACCTCAGTGCTTGAAATTCATTTCACCTGCGTGAATTGGCACGCTGAGGCGATTTTCCAGGGGAGCAAGAGGGCAGACCCATTTATCGTTATAGGCACACGAAGGGTTATAGGCATAGTTGAAGTCAAGCACGATGCGTTCTAAGCCAGAGGTACCGGGCACGTGTAAAAAGTCGCTGCCCTTGATGGTGTCAAACAGATAACGGCCACCTCCATAGCTTTCTACCGGGCTGGTGGCATCGCGGAATGGGAGGAATAGACCGCCACCGTAGATATTCAGCCAGTACAAAGAGAGGACAGTTGGCTGATTCTCTACAGTGAAATGGAGACGACCTACGGTTGTCATAGTCATCGACTCGTCAGCATTCATGGGCACAGTTAACAGTGCCGGTTCAACATTGGTATCGACATCGGCAATAACACACATGGCAGGATTGTAGGGGAAATAGCGCAGACCCTTGAATTTACGACGCTGCTCCTCATCTAATGCAGACTGCGGATGGTGCGCGAAAAGATCATCCTTGGCCCTGTGAAAACGCTCGCAGACGCTGGCAGTCTCCTCGCCCGCCGAAATCGCCTGCGCCCTCGCACGATACATGACAGCAACCCGGCAACGATAGTCATAAAGATCAAGGTAATCCGACATCTTTTCCCCTATCCAGGCGCAATGAATGTGTCCCTACGTAGTTTCTTCCTCAAAAGCCTTTTTAGCTTTCGAGGTGAGCATTGAAAGGCAGTATATCACCCACTTGTGTTCGGGGGCAAACAGGGGATCAGGTAAGCTGTTAACTTTACAAACGCCTGGAAACGTAACGGCGCACAGCGATAAAGATAACTAGACTTACGATCACAGAGGCAATGAAATACAAAGGGTTATGCTGGGTAATCGTGAGCCAGTCACCAACAGCCAGTGCTACTGCCATCAGCGCAAGCACCAGAATGTTCAGGACCTGGTTTCTTGGACGTGGAGGAATTGATTTGTACTCCTTCTTCAAGTTGTTACTTATCAAACGAATTGAGAGACGGTTCTTAACATACAGAATATAGGGGTGCGAAGACAGCGATGTGACACGCGCCCCTACTTGTATTTCAGGATACTGCCAAATCAGCCTTGCACGGGGGATGAAGCTGATTTTCGATGGCTCGTAGTAGATTTTCCAGGTCGAACGGCTTTTCAAGAACTACGAGATGCCGTTGTTGGAAAGTAAGATGAAGCTTTTCGTCGCCTGCAGTTAAAAATATCACAGGAGTCGCTTCAAATCCACTCCTGGCAAGAATATGGTCGTAGAGGTCGAGACCATTTTCCCTTGACAAGTAATAATCGATAAGCAGCAGGTTGGGTTTGACCTGCGAAATGACTTCAAGGGCTCGCGTACTGGTGCGAGCAACCAGAGGTTGATAGTCACTCTCTTGTGAAATAGCCAGGGCAAGAAGTTCACCAATGCTCTCATCATCCTCGACAATGAGGATGATCTTTCTTGCTCGTTGCCCATATTGTAAAGAGAGTTGCGCCCCGTTATTCATATGTCTCTCCTTCAGGAAAACGAACATTCCACATTCCATAGAATTTCCCCAAACTTATTCTAACATATTAAAGTTGAGAACAGAAGGTTTTCTATACCAATATGCTAATTTCTTTGTGTTTCACAACGTACTGTTCTCTTTCAATCTGGATGCCTTCCAACCTTCTGTGGTACAGTGGAAAGGTACTCCTTTGCGAAATCGATGTCTGACGCAATGCATGAATTTGCCCTTTCCCTCGTCTTCAAATGTAGAAAGAAGGACCATAATTACCTATGAATTCACGTCTGATCTCATCGCCTGATTTTACCATTCGCCAGATCGAGACTACTGTTGAAATCGAGGGGTTTGTGCGTTTGAATGCAGCTACATTTCGTCCCGATGAAGACGTCGAAATCGTTGCTACTCGCCGCTACAACTACCTGGTTGCAGACCCAGATTTTCATTATAGCCAGTTGCGCGGCGCTTTCATAGGCAATACCTACCTGGGCGGATACATCATTCGCGAACGGTCGCTATGCCTGGAAGCGGCTCGCTTATCCACGGGCTGCATCGGTGGCGTCGTAACCCATCCCGATCACCGTCACCAGGGCATCGCCACTGCCCTGATGCTGGAAGCTCTGACCTATGCTCACAATCAACACTATGCCTTGCTCCTTCTACACGGCATCTCAGACTTCTATCATCAGTTTGGTTACATCGACTGCCTGGAGGATATCCCTCAACATGCCATTGATCGCAAGCTTATTCCTGAAAAGCCTCCCGAAGCATATACTGTCCGGCCTGCCATGCTCAGCGATGCTTCTGCTCTACTTGCCCTATATCAACACCATTTTGGTAATTATCTCGGCAGCTTTGCTCCTACTCGCACACTCTCGAGGCAGGAACATCTCCACAACTGGTTTCAAGAAAACATACCTCTGCTAGCGCTCGATGCTGACAACGAGCCGCAGGGATATCTCCTGCTTACTCGTCGCCGGAATCGTCTCTATGGATACGAAGTAGCTGCCGATACCTGGCCTGCTGTCCTGGCATTATTACAATATCATTCTCATCTACTGAAAGCCGAGGTAGAGTCGCCTGACGAACTATGGTGGATGGTTCCTCCACATTCACTGACTTTCTACCTCTTAACCGATCACCTGCCATTACGCAGCGAGGTATATATTTATCCCAGCCAGGGCTGGATGGCTCGCCCCGTTCATCTTCCAACGCTTTTCCAGTCTCTCCTGCTCCTATGGCAGGATCGCTGGAAGCAGGCCCTTCCACCCTGGTCCGGTACTATCGCACTTACCGTTGACGACACTACCCGTTATTTGGAACTGGGAGCAGCTGGCGCACGTTATATCGAACGTCCATCAACTCACATCTCCCAGGTCAACCTGACGCCGCAGGTTTTCACGCAGCTCCTTTTCGGATTTCGACCGATCTCCTGGGCCGTGCTTCAACCCGATCAAGACATTCCGCCAGAACTCGCACCCATACTCAATATTCTCTTTCCAGCTAAAGAGGCCTGGATAGCCGGGTCGGACTTTTTCTAACCTATGGAGGAAGCACTATGCATCCTACGGATTCTGACGAACAGAAGGTACAATCACTATCAGGTGTCAGCACAATTCGTCTGGCATATGGACCTGAGCCACTGCAATTCGCCGAATTGTATCTGCCAGATAAGGCCGGACCACACCCGCTAGTCATCCTGGTCCACGGGGGATACTGGAGAGCAAGATACGGACTCGATCTCATGACGGGACTTGCCAAAGACCTGGCTGCTCGCGGGATCGCGGCATGGAATATTGAGTACCGTCGCGTGGGTGACCCTGGTGGCGGTTGGCCTGGAACTTTTCTAGATGTGGCTCTGGCTGCTGATTATCTCCGAACAGTGGCACAAGCGTATAACCTGGATTTGCAGCGGGTGATTCCCATTGGCCATTCTGCTGGTGGGCACCTGGCATTCTGGCTGGCAGCCCGACCAAACCTGGCACAAAATAGCCCCCTTGCGATCACAACCACACCGCTAGCCCTAGCAGGAGCTATCAGTCTTGCGGGCGTCGTCGACCTGGAACTGGCGTGGAGGCTCAATCTGAGTAATGGTGCCGTTATCGATCTACTCGAGGGCGGTTTTGACGCGGTACCGGAACGCTACACGGAGGCTTCGCCTGCCGCTCTCCTGCCACTGGGAATTCCGCAGGTACTGATTCACGGTACGGCAGACGAGAGTGTGCCCCTGCAAATGAGCCTGGAATACACCGCAAAGGCTAAAGCTACTAATGATGTGGTTACACTCATCGAACTTGACGGGGTTGATCATTTCGCGCTGATCGACCCTAGCTCTAAAGCATGGGCTGTTACTATTGGGGAGCTGGAAAGGTGGATCTAAGTTACCTGTTTGGCATACAAGCCCGTTTGAGAGGCATAAACATCAAAACCTCCACTATTCCCCGGCTCAAAAACGGCATTACCGTAATAGGCATCAACAAAAGGTGAGAACCATTGCCGCTGGGATTGCATAGTCTGAAAAAAGTTATCTTCGCCTCCATTCAGTTCAACGACAGTATGTTTGGAGTTGCGCTCAAGGTCTGGGTCTTGATATATGCCCTCCAAACGAGTAAGCTTGTAGCCCGCGTGGAATCCAAGGATGTTCATCCAGGTAGGAAATTTGATAAAATCTGCCTGCAACATCCACTCATCGCCCATAACGGCATAATATTGATCTGATGTCTGGTGCCCCTTCTGATCATAAAGGATTAACTCAACGGTCATCTGGTGAGGCTGATTCTGAAACGTGTGGGCCTTTATCTCTGCGACTTTGATATCCGCTGAATATCCCAGGTAACTCTGCACCAGGAACGTCAGCCACAAGAGTGAGACCGCAAGCACCACCAGGATAATCCCTCCGAGACCGCGTTTCCAACCAAAATAACGCCGATGTCGATGGTGAGGAGATCTTCCAGTGCGCCTGTACTCCTCTTTCTCTTCTTCAGTCAGGTACGACCTGTGTGGAAGCAAACCTCTGATGGCAGAGATAAGCAATGCAAGACCTATCAGGACTATTATTAACTCTATGACCTGCGGCAACCCTACGTTAATCGGAAAATTCATGGTATTGTCCTGCCTTTCGCCACCTCTTTTCAGTATTATGTCAACTTTTTCAGCCTCTTCTAATACACACGTATTACTCAGCTAGTAAGTTTTGTTGAAACTAAAAACAGGTGGAGAAAATGTTGGATAGCCACTCGATTGCCTGCGGATAGTGCTGGCAATCGAGAACGAACTCCTGTCCTCGTCCTACGGTGTTCAGCAATACATGGTCTTGTTGGGGTTTCCAACAGTTCAGGCTGGTATGGTAGCTGAGCCTGGATTTCCTTTCGGCAGGGTAAAACGACAGCGGCAATCGCCATCTACTTCTAGTCAGGCCCGGGGCAGTTAAGGACATGACTGGATCAAATTTTGGGAAGATACCTGCGCCAGATAACTTCATGCCAGTTCCTGGTATTTGCAGGTCACCGGTCGCAATGTAGATTGAATCGGGGTTAGAGTGCTTCTTTCGTAGAAAATGTGCATGGTCAAAAGCCCACAAAGGGATTCCCAACTGATTATGTACAGGGATACGCCGCTCGATTTGCAGCCAGCCAAATATTACATGCAGATCGGGCGCATTTTTCACATAGCGATATATCCCGGCATACTGCTCGACTTGCCTGAACCATCCATAGAAAAGAAAAATATCGCCATTTATTACATCTTGGTTTTGGAGGTGCCTTTCTGCTGCTTCTGCTTGCCCAAAAATGGGTTTCCACCCCGGCAGCCGGGGAACACTCCTCGCAATCAAATCAGGGTCGAGATGGACAAACTCGCGCGGATTGATTCTCCGCTGTGTCAGATCAGAGACAAGGTCCCCCAAATTCAGATGGCCAAACTTTATCTCTTCATAACGCTTCAAATGACTACCAGGAGCATTTTCAGGTATGGGTAATGAGCAGAGTTCTCCAGACGGAAAAATGGGACTCGGTACTTTCCCCATACTTGAGTCAAAACCTTTTCTGCTCAGGATGATTTTCATCATGCATTATTCTCAGCAAGACATTCGATTTCCGACACAACTCGATCCAACTCTTCGATCAAAGGAGACGTACCAGACTTGCGTAATGCATCGACAGCCGCACGATAATACCAGAGAGTTCCCTCTTTACCACCATTGAAGCGCTTCCAAAGAGCTTCGCCTACTATACGGTAATCCTCCAGGACGGTGCGAGCATTATGCAATTTATCGGCGGCAGAAACCAGGCGCACCGGAGCCGAAGCCACACTGATATGTGTGATGTATGCCTCCTTGCGTACTCGCCAGGGCGGCTTTGGCATCACATCGGTATCTGTGCAGCCATCCACAATCTCTACTACTCTATCTCCAAAACGCCTGCGAATCTCCTCACGAGTGGAAGCTCCTCCCTGATCTTCGATTGAATCATGAAGCAGCGCGGCTATAGCCTCGTCCTCGTCCCCACCATGTTCAAGGACGATAGCGGTAACTGCAAGCAAATGAGAAATATATGGGATGGTTGTGCCCTTGCGCGTCTGCCCGGCATGCAGTTGGGTTGCAAAGACTAATGCCTCCTCAAAGCGTGTTGAGAGTTTCATACTTAAAACCTCGAATTGTATTAGATATGGCGGAATTATAGCATACTCTTACCTGTTGGAAGAGATGTGGCGATATCTGCACCTGGCTATTAGTCGTTGACACGCTTATTTCTGGCTGCTATAAATCCTGGTAGGCGATGAATATTTTTGCTGATTAACTCATTTACAGGAGAGATAATACATGCAATACTCCACAAAAATTGGGCATGCGCATCTGAAAGTGCGTGATCTGCAGCGCTCCGTTGATTTCTACACGCGTTTCCTGGGATTACATGTCACCGAGCAGGTAGACAATGCTTATGTTTTCCTGACGGGTGGAGCATTCCATCACGAGATTGCCCTGCAGAATGTAGGCTCCAATGTACCTCATCCACCTGCCCATGGCACGGGACTGTACCATGTCGCCTTCGAGGTTCCGGATAAGCGCTCTTTCGTCGCGGCCTATCGCACCCTGACAGCAGCAGGCATTTCGGTAGCAACTGTTGATCACTACATCAGCTGGGCAATGTACTTTGACGATCCCGATGGCAATGGCCTGGAAATTTACTGGGACACTCGCGATGAGCCAGGCGGTCGCCAGTTGTGGCGTGGAGAGAATGCTCCGCTGCCGGAAGAAACTATTCTGGCTGCCTTGTCAGAATAAGGACCTGTTATTCATCATACACCACCTTATCCATATCTTTCAGGAGTAGTCAATTCATGTCTCAACCCCATATCCCCATTGTTACATCGGAAACTCCGGTTGAAGCAGCCAGGCAGAGACAATCCAGTAGCATCCCTTTACGGATATTCGCTGTTTGCCTCACCTCGGCATTAGTAGCTGTTAACTACACCAACTACGGCCCGCTCATCCCTGCTTTACGCAGCGAATTACATATTTCTAATGGCCAGGCTGGACTATTTTCAACTCTGCTCTTTCTGGGATTGGCTGTCACTTACATCCCGGGAGGCATGCTTGCAGACCGCTATGGATCGCGACCCGTCCTTCTCGGTTCCTCTATCCTTTTCGTATTCGGGGAGCTTTTGCTTCCACTGTTTCCAAATTTAACCTGGATGCTCATCTGCCGCGCTATTCTCGGTTTCGGCTCGGGGGTAATTCTGACCTCCGGTACTAAAATATTAGTAAAATCAATCAAATTGTATCATGGCATTGTATACTTGTATGAGGCGTTCGTATACGCTACTTCTGCATGCCACCTTCTATAAAGCTGGCACGTTATTGAGGTAGAAGTTTAAACTGGTATTGCTTAACGCCTACTATTAAACGATAGTCGCAACAACATAGGAGAATCTTTTACCATGGAAAAACCAAAGGCAATTCTCTTTGACCTGGATGGCGTGTTGACCGATACATCCGAATACCACTACCGGGCCTGGAAACGCCTGGCAGATGAAGAGGGCATTCCTTTCACACGCGAGGAAAACGATGAACACCTGCGCGGCGTGAGTCGGCGGGAGTCGTTGATGTATATCATCCGCGATCGTAAGTACTCTGAAGATCAGATACAGGAGATGATGGACCGCAAGAATCGGTACTATAACGACATGATCGAGAACATGTCCCCAAACGACCTGGTACCGGGAGGAAGACAATTGTTGCAAGAGATTCGTGATGCCGGGATCAAGATTGCGATTGCTTCCGGTAGTAAGAATTCTCATACGGTACTCGAGCGCCTGAATATTATGAGTTATCTCGATGGCGTTTCCGATGGTTACTGCGTCGTAAACAGCAAACCTGCTCCCGACCTGTTCGTTTATGCAGCCGGCCTTGTCAATGTCCGTACGGTCGATTGCCTGGGTGTCGAAGATGCGGATGCAGGCATCGAAGCCATTAAGACGGCGGGCATGAAAGCGCTCGGCATCGGCCCAAAGGAGCGATTTCACAGGGCAGATAAAGTGTTGCCCACCCTCGCCAATAAGACCTTACAAGACATCCTGGCATAGTTGAGTACACACTCTCGGAAGGGGCTATTTGTGAACGTCTGGCAAATAAACGAAGATAGTTTTGACCCTAAAAAGCTCAATGTCGAAGAAACGGTTTACACGATTGGCAACGGCTACTTCGGCACACGTGGTGCATTTGAGGAAGGCTATCTTGGAGCCACACCTGCCACATTACTCTTTGGTGTTTTCGACAATATTCCTATCGGTAAAGAGGAGTTGGCGAACGTTCCCGATTGGTTACGGATCACGCTTTACGTCAACGACGAGCGTTTTCGGCTAGATAGGGGAAAACTGCTCGAATTTCACCGCACGCTGGATATGCAGCGAGCATTACTTACACGCACCGTGCGCTGGGAAAGCCCCTCTGGGATTCGCCTTAAGATCGATATAGAGCGCTTTGCCAGCCTGGCAGATGAACACGTTGGCGCTATCCGTTATAGCGTTACGATCGAAGAGCTACCCGAGGACATGGTAGTAGCTAACGTTGCCATACGAGCAGCCCTCAATACTGCCGTCGGCAATTACGACACGATGCATTGGGAAACTGTTGATCAGGGTCACGATGGCGAGTTGATCTGGCTGCAAAGCCAGACACGCCACTCGCACGTACAACTCGTCCAGGTCATGAGCTTTAATACTCAGACGCCCGGTTTCCGTAAAGATCTCATCGAATCTGATATCGCCCCGGCCATCCGTCTTCAGGGTAGGCTGGCTGCCGGGGAGACAATCACGACGGAAAAGATTGTCGTAATGTATACTTCTCGCGATGTGCCGGACCCATTCCCGGCTGCTATACGTCATTTACGTAAGATTCTAGAGACGGGAAATGCCTCGGATCAGCCCGAGAAGCCTACCACAGCGGAAGATGAAGGCACGAAACCGGCCTCGGACAAAAAAATTGACCCCTACCTGGCCTTGCGTACAAAGCATGAAGAGGCCTGGCATAAATTCTGGGAACAGGCAGATATCATTATTGAGGGAGACGATAAGGCACAGCAGGCCATCCGTTATAATATCTACCAGTTGCGTATCAGCGCCTCTTCACATGACAGCCGGTATAGTATTGCGGCGAAAGGGCTGACCGGATTTGGCTACCGTGGTCACGTTTTCCACGACACCGAAATCTTCATGCTGCCTTTCTTCATCTATGAAATGCCAGACATTGCGCGCAATCTGCTGCTTTACCGTTATCATCTCCTGCCTGCTGCACGGGCCAAGGCTGAGCATAACGGCTATCAGGGTGCGCAGTACCCGTGGGAGAGTACGCTCGATGGACAGGAAGCCACGCCTATATCCATTGTTCACCCGGAAAGTGGTGAACTCATCCCTATTTTGAACGGACATATTGAACTGCATATCACTGCCAGTATCGCATATGCTGTCTGGCAGTACTGGCATGTTACAGCCGATGACGAGTTCATGCGGGACTACGGCGCGGAGATTCTGCTCAATACGGCGAAGTTCTGGGCCGACCGGGCAAAATATAATGCTGAACGGCACGAGTATGAAATCAACGATGTGATTGGTCCCGATGAATGGCATGAACATGTAAACAACAATGTCTACACGAACTACATGGCAAAATGGAATATTCAGACCGCTCTGGATATTCTCCATTGGCTGCATAAAACCAGTCCTGCTAAAGCACAGGAGATGATACGTAAGCTCGATTTAACAGATGAACGGCTGGCTTACTGGCGTGATGTGGTTGAACACATGCGCATTCCGCAAAACGAGCAAACGCACGTTTTTGAGCAATTCGAGGGTTTCTTTGACCTGGAACATCTCGATCAGGAGGATTATAAGGGCCGTACCGCCTCCTACCAGGCCATTCTCGGCTTGAATCCGGTGCAACAATACCAGATCATCAAGCAGGCCGATGTGCTGATGCTGCTGACAGTATTGAGAGAGCAATTCGACCTGGAAACCAAACGCGCCAACTGGGATTACTACTATCCCATCACCGATCACGATTATGGTTCCTCGCTGACTCCAGCACTGCACGTGATCCTGGCATGCGAGTTAGGCCTGGTCAATACCGCCTACAAGCTCTTTATGAAAGGGGCCCTGGTTGACCTGGAGAATCCGCGGGGCAACAGTGGCGAGGGTATTCATGATGCGTGCTGTGGTGCAGTCTGGCAGGCGGCAGTTTTTGGCTTTGCCGGTCTCGCTTTGACGGACGAGGGTTTCACTACGCAGCCTTGCCTGCCTGATCATTGGACACGCCTGGCTTTCAAGTTCTTCCATAAAGGTGAACGGGTTTCTGTTGATCTACGCAAGCAATAGATAGCATTTGTGGACCACCAACCCTGCTGAGTATCCCAGCAGGGTTGGTGGTCCACAAATGCTATTGACAAGTTGCTGTGAGAGGTTTATTATAAGGTCACAAGCAAGTAGAACCTGGCGCATTCGTCTAGTGGTCCAGGACGCCGCCCTCTCAAGGCGGAGATCACGGGTTCGACTCCCGTATGCGCTACC
>WNFT01003190.1_pt1 | contig 14133 bp, 8 predicted proteins | sample 5400191 | NCBI WGS metagenome assembly WNFT01 (sample SAMN13153359, study PRJNA577476) | soil metagenome | isolation source: 80 cm saprolite under Madrone tree | place: USA:California | collected 2016-06-14
CCGCACGAGCGCGCGGTAGGTGGTGCGGTAGACCTCGGCGATATCCTCGGGCATCGAGGTCAGCGTGTCATCCGTGAAACTCTCGCACGAGCCGCTCCAGCTCACCGTCCGTCCAGGTCGTCTTGCCGCTGGCCCCAATCTTGATGCTCACGCGGCGTCCGGCCACCAAGACGGCGGGCTCGAGCGTGGCGGCCTGCATCAGCTCGGGCAGCGCTCGGAGCAGCGCAAAGTAGGCGTCGCTGAAGGCCGCGACGTTCACCACGCGCAGCGAGTCGCCGTGCGCGATGTCGGTCCAGGTGCTGTCGCGCCACACGAAGACCCGGCCGGCGGCCCGCCGCGTCTTGTTCTCCGTGGCTGCGCCACCCGGGCTCAGGGAATCCGCCGCGCCTCCAGTGACCACCACCTCGCTAAGCAGGAGCGAGCCGGTGAGCGCCTTCTCCCTGCGGGAACGCTGCACGGCCTCGGCACCGGCTTGGTCTTGCGGCGCGGGAGCTTGCAGCGGCATCGGCCGCGCCACGACGTTCGGCTCCTGCACGAGATACGACGTGTATTCCGTCAGAATGCCGTACCGCAGGGCGAGCCGCTTGAGCTCGCTCACGATCTCCGGGTTCGGCCCGTGCAGTCGGATTTCGCTCGAGAGGGCGCCCGCCTTGCGCGCGGCCCACAGTTGCTGGACGTAGTCCGCGCCCGCCTGCTCGCCCGCGAAACGCGCCGCAGTCGTGAACCGCTCCTCGCGTCCACCGCGCCGTCCGACCACCGTGACGGACCGTTCCCCTCGCCCCTCTCCGCGATAGCGCCCGAACACAACCAGCTCGTCTCCCCCGAACAGATCCGGCAGACTGTGCGGCTGCAGGTCGTACAGCTCAACCCCGTCCGCGCGCAGTGCCAGGTCGGTGAGGACGGGTGACGCAATCTTGGACGCGAGCGACGCCACGGTCTGCTCGATATCGCCGCCGGGCCGGATATACTCGGTGACGCCTCGGGCGCGCTCGGTCAGACGGTCGAGCAGGTACGTGTTGACGTCATACCCGATGCCGAACGCAAAGACGCGGAACGGTCCGCGCCCACGCTCGGCCTGATCGGCGATGCGTTCGGGGCTGGTCTCGCCCACCGTCGCCATCCCGTCGGTCAGGAACACGACCACGCCGAGCCGGCCCTCGGCGGGTGGCTCGGCGAACGCCTCGCCGAGCGCGCCTGCGATGTTGGTGCCGCCGTCGGTCTCGAGGCGGCGGACCCATTCCTGGGCGGCGCGCACGTTGTCGCCCGACACGTCCGTCCAGCCGGTGGCATAGCGACGCACGCTGCTCCCGAACGTGACGACGCGGAACCGGTCTCCCGAGCGCAGGGTCCCGAGCAACTGCGCCAGCGCGGCTTTCGCCTGCTCGAGCTTGTCACCCGACATCGAGCCCGACACGTCGAGCACGGCGACCAGGTCACGACGCACCGACGGAGTCTCGGAACGGCCCGGTGCCAGCAGCAGCATGAAAAACCCATCTTCCCCGATCGGCTGGCTGGTGACGAGCGACATCCCGACCAGGCTGCGCGCGACTGGCAGGAACAGCTCGAGGTCTCCGCGCCCGCTGGTTTCGGCGAGCGTGAGCTCGATGCGGTTGTCGCTGCGGGTGGTGCTGAGTCGATGCGTGGGCGAATACGGGTCGCCGAACCGGGCGCCGCTGTCCACCTGCATCCGGAAGCTGGCGGAGGCCGCCGCGCCGGCCCCGGTCCCGGCGGTGTACCGGAAGCGCCAGGCGTCGCCGACGCGATCGAGCAGCTGAGTGTAGCGCAGCGTGATCTTGCGCGTTTCGCCCGCGCCGATGGGAAATACGCGTGCGCGTAACAGCCCGTGTCCCGCCAGCTCGATCAGGGCGGGATCGCGCTTCCGCCGCACGATCTCTTCGTAGATGGCGCGCGCCTGTGCGGCGTCCATCGGCTCGCCCTTGAGCTCCTGGTCGCCCTGCCACAGGGAGAAATCGCTGAACACCGCTTCGCCCGGCAGCGGATAGAGGTAGTTGGCTTCGGTGAGGAGGGCGCCCGTGTTCCGGAACCATTCCTCGACCGTCACGCGTGCCACGCGCCCGGTGACGTTGACCTGGACGGCGCTGCGCACTTTTTCAATCGCGCCCCGCGGGTGCTCGATCCAGCCCTGCGCCGCCGAGCGGGCGGGGGCGATCGGCAGGACGACGGCGCAGACGACTCCGAAGAGGCGGCGGGCGGACAACATGGCAACGGTTCCTGTGAGAGACGCCAAGAGAGACGCCCGGCTTCCAATGGCTTGCACAGGTGGCCCGGCACGCCCATTTTTGGGGCGCCGCAGCGCCCTCCGCGTAAGGCTGCAGCGCCCTACAGGATGGGGAATCGTGCCGCGTTACACCTATCGCCGCCTCGCGAAGTTGCCCAGTACCGCAGACCAGCTGCGCCGCCAAACCGTCCTCAATCTCCCGGGCATGCTGAACGGCCTGAGCTTCGAGCATACGGTCATGGAGCCGGGCGCCGCCGTGCCCATCTCGACGGAGGACGATACCGGCCTGCTCATTTTCACAATCGCCGGACGCGGAGTGATGGCGCTGGACGGGGATCGGATCGAAGTCTCGGCGAACGATCTCGTGCACATTCCGGCCGGCGTGCCCTACGGCATGCATACGCTGGGTGGGACAGACTGGATATACGTGCTACTGCAAGCACCGGTGGAATAACAGGCCCTTTAGTCTATCCCACGGCGCAAACGTTCGGCCCCACCTCCAGAGCTTCCGCCTCGGCGTCGACGACCTCCAGGAGCCCCAGATTCGCCAGCTTGATCGTGCGATAGGCGTCGGGTGGGGCCGTGGTGTGTGCGGCCACCCAGGCGAGAAAGGCGCGTGGGTCCCGGATGGCGACCGCTTCGTTCGTCGCCGCGATCACATCGAATCGCGCGGCCACACAGCGATCCGCGCGCCGCTCGCTTTCGCTCGCATAGTGCGCCGGCAGGATGAGCAGGTCGCCCGGCCACTCGCGCTGCACCCGTTCCAGGCTGTCCCACAGGCGCGCCGTCCAGGCGTCGCGCTCGCCTCCCAGATCGGGGCGCCCAACCGATTGCACAAACAGGAAGTCGCCTGTCAACGCGAGCGCCCCGTCGGCGACGAGTGCCACGCTGCCCAGCGTGTGTCCGGGCACGTGAGCAGCGACGAGGGTGGCGCGGCCGAACGCGATGGTGTCGCCCTCGGTGAGGGGCTGGTGGGCGAAACGGCCTTCGGTGCCGTCGTAGGGTGACCGTGCATCGTCGGGGTGCACGAAGTATGGGACCTGCCAACGGGCGGCGGCCGCGCGGGCACCGCTCAGATAGTCGGCGTGCATGTGCGTGTCGATGACCGCCGCGGCGGTGGCGCCGAGCTCCTCGAGCAACGCTTCGTACGGCGGCAGGTGGCGCCCCGGATCTACGATGACGGCGTCGCCGTCGCTCACCAGCACGTAGGACAGCGCACCTTTGCCCACGCGGTCGACTTGGATCACATGCTCGAGCGCGGACGTAGGGGACAGGCGGCGGGGCAGGTAGACCGTCTCCCAGGCCGCCATCCCGCCCGCCACGGAGTACGCCTCGAATCCCCGATCGCGCAGAAAGGCGGTGGCCTTGGCGCTCGAGTTGCCGTGCCCGCAGATCACCGCAACCGGGGCGGCTGGGTCGAGTCGCAGCGGTTCGAGCGTTGCGAGCTGGTACAATTGCGAGGCGGCGAGGCTGCGGAAATCGAGCGTGGCGCCGAAGGCGATGCGTCCCCGGGCGACCCGCTCGGCCGAGCGGATGTCGAGCAGCTGCACGCGTTCGCCCTGATCGAGACGGCGCGCGAGATCGGGCGCGGGGATGAGCGGTACGGACGGCTCCGGCATGCGCATCAGTGTCGTCGGGGTGGTGCAAAAGCGCAACGGTGGCACTTTTCGAGGGCTCCCGTTTTGAAGGCGCGCGAATATATTGTGAACGCGTTCACAAGCTGTCCCGTCATTTTCGTCCCGGAGGAGTCTGCAATGCGGTTCACCCTGTTGACCTCGCTCGTCGCGTTCGCGGTCGTCGCCTGCGGCGGCGAGAAGAAAGCGGCGGCATCCCAGGCGCAAGCTGCCACCCCCGCGCCGACCGGCGGGGCGGCCGCTGCGCCGGCCGCCGAGCCCGCTGGTGCGGTGGTCGAAGTCAAGATGACCGGCAACGGTACGAGCGTCGCCGCGTTCGAGCCCAACAAGCTCACGATCAAGACCGGCACGGTCGTGCGGTTCATCAATGTCTCCGGCGGTCCGCACAACATCGCGTTTTACGGGGATTCGGTCCCGAAGGGCGGTGCCGACGCCCTCAAGAAGGGCATGCCCAACGCGATGGGCGACCTCATGGGACCGTTCCTGACGCAACCGAACGAGAAGTACGACGTGACGTTTGCCGGCGCGTCGGCCGGCGTCTACAAGGGCTACTGCCTGCCGCACGTCGCGCTGGGCATGCACATCGCGATCACGGTGCAGTAGAGCCCGAATATCGTGCTGCAGTGAAACGGCCCCGGGTTCCCGGGGCCGTTTGACTTTCTGGAGAGCGGCCGGGATGTTCTGCGGGGCGATTCATGTCCGCCTTCTTCGAGCGCTTGCGTGCGGCATTGGCGCCGGATTACGAGCTGGTGCGCGAGCTCGCAAGCGGCGGCATGGGGACGGTGTACCTCGTGCGCGACGTGGCGCTCGACTGCCCCATGGCCGTCAAAGTGCTGCGGCCCGAGCTCTGGACGGTCGAATCCGCCGACAGGTTCGTGGAAGAAGCCCGCATTCTCGCGCGCCTTCGCCATCCCACCATCGTTCCCGTCCACAAGGTTGCCGAGAAGCACGGCCTTCACTTCTACGTGATGGACTACCTGGCTGGTGATACCGTCAAGAGCCATCTCGAGCGACGCGGTCCGTTGTCCATCTCTGCCGCACGGGCGTTGGGGCGTGACCTGTTGAAGGCTTTGGAAGTTGCGCACCAGAATGGCGTAATCCATCGCGACGTGAAGCCCGCGAACGTCTTCTTCGACGGGGAACGGGGTGTGTTGACGGACTTCGGTATCGCGCGCCGACTGACCGAGGAAGAGCGCTCCGATCCCGGGATCCTGCGGGGGACCGCGGCCTACATGGCGCCTGAGCAGTTTGCCGGAGTGGAGGCGGACGAGCGCACCGACTCGTACGGGGCGGGAATGGTGCTCTACGAAGCTTTGAAAGGTGTCCGTTGGGACAAGCGATCCCCCAAAGCCGGTGACTGGACGAAGGTGCCGTTCCTAGCCGCGTGGGTACTGCAGTGCGCTCTAGCGCTCGAACCTGAGGGCCGTTGGCGGAGTGCCACGGCTTTTCGGCGCGCGCTGAAGCGCACGGGCATATGGCCATACCAGTTCCGAACGCTTCTGCTAACGATGGCCGGGCTGATTGTAGGTGCAGCCGGGGCGGCCGGGCTCATACGTCAAAGGTTAGAGAGCCAATGGCCGTTTCGTCGGTCCGCGTCGGTCGAGTTGTATGTCCTGCCGTTCGACACGGTTGGCGCGCGTGGTGGCGCGGGCCTCGCGGATTCGCTGGTCCTCAAGCTGATCGGCTATCCCGACTTTTTGGTCTATGGTCCAGGCTCACGAACGTGGTTGCGCCCGAACGCCGCTCTCGTACTGCGCTCCGTCGTGCGCAGGGCGGGCGATTCGCTACGCGTGGAAATGGAGATTCGGGCAGGCCGGAATGGACAGCCGAGCGTGATTACGATCGCGGCTGACTCTCGTCATCCCGATCGGCTCGTTGATAGTCTTGCGTTCGGCGTCGTCCGGGCGATCTGGAATCGCGAAAACCCGTTGGACCCCTCGCTGCCGGTTCGAGCGCTACCTCGTTCGAGTGCCGGCGTGTTGGCCTGGCTCGCCGCGGAACGGCTGTTCGTGGAAGCACGGTGGGGGCAGGCCGACTCGGCCTACCGGGCGGCGGAGGAGATCGATTCGACGTGTCGCCTGTGCTATTGGCGCCACCGCGAGGTCCAGCAGTGGCTCGGTCGGGACCCGGATCCGGCGCTGATAGCGCATTACCTCCCCTACCTGGATTCGTTCCCACCCCGCTATCAAAGCCTGTTCCGGGCGCTAGGCCTGCCCCTCGGACCGCGCCTGGACGCGCTCCGGCGGATCACGAGGCAATGGGACGACTTCTTCCCGGCTTGGTTCCAGCTGGCCGACGAACTCTATCATCGCGGGCCGCTCGTGGGTCGCGCTCGTTCCGAGGCCATCGAGGCGTTCCAGATGACCGCGCGCTTGCGGCCGGCTTTCGGGCCGTCCTTGGAGCACCTGACGTGGGCCCTGAGCGCCGAAGGCGACTCCTCCGCTGCGTGGGCGCAATGGATGCGACTAGCCGCGCTCGGGACCCCAAACGATGCTTTCACAGTCGCGCTCCGCGCATTGTTGCGCGCCGGCTATGCGTTCCGGTTCCAGGATTCGACGGCAGCGCGCACGGTGCTAGATAGCGCGCTTGATGCCGAGGGCGTGCAGCATTTCGCTCAATTGGCCGCCGGGCCGCGCTACCTGGCGACGTTCGACGCGCCGCGCGGTGCGGTCGTGATGGGTGAACTGTTCGCACGTTCTCCAGACCGTGTCCTGCAGCGCTCCGGGCTCGTGGCCGCCGCCTTTGGCCTGGTATCGCTCGGGCAGCTGACACGGGCACGCGCCGAGCTTCGCCGGCTGCTGGATCGCTTTGACGAGCAGGAGCTCGGTCTGACCGGACCCGAGCTTGAAGCAACGCTCCTACTCTTCGGACCTGACGCGCCTTCGGCCTCGAGCGAGTGGCTGCGTGCCAGCGCGGCGCTGGTCGGGGCTGCTGAGTCTCGCACGATTCCGGCGGCGACGCGCCGCCGGGCGGCCTGGTTGCTCATGTTGGTGGCCCGCCAGCTCGGTGCGCCGGATACCGGGCATTATCGAACGCTGCTCGCAGGAGAGCCCCTCCCTCGCCCGATAACGCGGCTCCTGGCGGCAGATTGGCTCGCGCGTCAGGGACGCTTCGACGAAGCGCTGACGACCTCCGATACACTCACGCAGCTGGAAGCGCCGGCCCTCTCGGGCTCGGCTTCCGTCGATCCGTTCTTCCGGACCGTGCTGCACATGCTGCGCGCGGACTGGGCGACGACCGTGGGCCGTTCGCACGACGCCGCGCGAGAGCTGGTTTGGTATCAGAACAACGATGTATCCGGCTACCTCACGCGAGACCCTCAAGTCGGCGATGTAGACTGGGCGTTCGGGACGATCGCCCGGTGGCGGCGTGCACCGCTCCTTGAGAAAGTGGATCGGCGCGAGGAGGCGTGTCACGCGTATCGGGACGTCGCGCGGCTGTGGTCGCAGGGCGACCCCGCCTACCGCGCGCACGCGGACAGCGCGACCCGCAGGCTCGCGGCGCTCGGCTGCGGCTCGGGCGCGTGATCGTCGTCCGCGCGCTCGGGCCGGCGGAGGTGCGTGTCGACGGCGCGGGCGCGCCGGCCGAACTCCTATGGAAGAAGAACCTCGCCTTGCTCGTCTACCTCGCGCGCTCCCCGAAACGCCTCCGGACCCGCGAGCATCTCGTCGGGTTGTTGTGGGCCGAAAAGCCCGAAAAAGACGCGCGTCACTCGCTCAACGAGGCAGTCCGCGTGCTGCGTCAGTCTACCGGCGATGGCCTCGAGTCCGACGCCGCCCAGGTTCGCGTGACGCCGGGCGCCGTCGAGCTCGACACCGACACCCTGGAGCTGTTGACGGCCGCGGGAGACTACTCGGGTGCGGCGGGACTCGTGCAGGGAGAGTTCCTCGAGGGGTTCAGCGTCCCGGGCGCCTCGGAGTTCGACAATTGGCTGGTGGCGGAGCGGGACCACTGGCGCCGGCGCTCGGTGGAGGTGCTGGCGCACCGGGCCGACCAGCTGCTTGCCGTCGGGGATCTCGCGGCGGCCAACGACACCCTGCGACGTGCGCGCGACCTCGATTGGCGGCCGGAGGTCGTAGTGCGACCGGCCATGCGGGGGCTCGCGCTGGCGGGTGACAGGGCAGGGGCGCTCGCCCTGTTCGAGGGGTTTGCAGCACGCCTGAAGCGAGAGCTTGGTGTGGAGCCGGACGCGGACACCCGCGTGCTCGCCGAGCGCATTCGGCGGGAGCGGACCTGGCGCGTCCCGGCGACTCCCACTGCCGGATCGCCCGGGCCGGGATCGCGCCGCGGGCCGTTGGTGGGACGCGGCCCGGAGCTCGAGCGTCTGGTGGATGCGTGGACGCGATGCCGGAGCACGTCGCGGGCAACCATCGCCGTGATCGAGGGAGACGGCGGCACCGGGAAGACTCGGCTCGCGGAGGAGCTAGTGGCCCGAGCCCGCCTCGATGGGGCCGTGGTCATCGCGGTGCGCGCGGTGGAAGCCGATCGGACGGACGCGTGGAGCGGGACGTTCGGGATCGCGCGGGGGGGCTTGCTCGAGGCACCGGGAGTCGCGGCGGCGGCGCCGCCCGCGCTGGCGCAGCTACGGGGCGCGACATCACCCGAAGCGCCCGGGCGGGCCCTCTCCGAGGTGCTGCACGCCGTGGCGGACGAGCAGCCGGTTATCGTGTTCGTGGATGACGCACACTGGCTCGACCGGGAGTCCCTGCTCGCGCTCGCGGCAGCGGCGCGCGACTTGACGGGTTCACCCGTGCTGTACCTAATCGCGGCGGCGCTGCATCCCGCGCGCCCCGAGCTGGACGAGCTGCGAGCACGGGCGGGCCGGGAGGTCGCCGGGACCGCCGTGAAACTCGGACCGCTCGGAGGCGGCGACGTGCGTGAGCTCGCGCGCCGTGCGCTCCCCTCCTACGGGCCGGAGCAGCTGGATCGCGTCACGCGGCGCGTGCTGTCCGACTCCGCGGGTATCCCCCTGCTCGCCGCCGCATTGCTGGACGCGGTCGCGGCGGGCCTGGATCTCAGCGAGGGCCCGACCGCCTGGCCCGAGCCGTCCCGCACGCTGGACCAAACGTTGCCGGGCGAGCTTCCGGACAACGTCGTGGCGGCCATCCGGATCAACTTCCGACGGTTGTCGGGCGACGCGCAGGCGGTGCTGCTGGCCGCGGCCGTGGTGGGCGACCGCACCGGGCGGGAGCTCCTGGGGCGCGCGTCCGGCGTCGCCGGGGATCCGCTGGCAGGCGCGCTGGACGAGCTGGAGTGGCAGGGTTGGCTGGCGGCCGAGCGCCGGGGCTACGCGTTTGTCGCGCGGATCGTGCGGGCGGTGATCGATCGCGACATGATCAAGCCGGGCCAGCGGCAGCGGATGCTCGAGCTGGCGGGCCGGTCCGCTTGATCTGTCCTTGACCGAAGTGGGGAACGTTTCCCGGGTGCTAGCGAGGAGGACTGTATGAAACGGTATACGCCGTTGATGTTGCTGGTGGCTGTCGCCTGCGATGCGCCCGGCCGGATCGGGGCGCCAGTCGTGCCCTCCGCCGATCTGAGCGGGCGGCCCGCCGTCATCGTGCACGCGGGCGGGTCGATCCAGGCGGCGGTGGACGCCGCGGTGCCGGGCACCGTCATCCAGATCGAGCCGGGAACCTACGCCGAGGCGATTCACGTGTCGGTCCCCGGCCTCGCGCTCGTCGGGCAACGGCGCGAGGACGGCCGCGGCGTCGTGATCGAGAATCCAGGTGGAGAGGATAACGGCATCCGCGTGGATCCGGGTAGCGATCGCTTCGTGTTGCTGAACGTCACGGTCCGCGGGTTTGTGGACAACGGCGTCTTGCTGAGCGGTGTAGACGGGTTTCTGCTGGCGGGCGTCACGGCCCAGGACAACGGCGAATACGGGCTCTTTCCGGTGCACTCGTCCCACGGTCTCATCGAGCGCTGCCGCGCCTCGGGGCACAACGACACGGGGATCTACGTCGGGCAGTCGCACGACGTCACGGTTCGCCACAGCGTCACGTTCGCGAATGTGAACGGCATCGAGTTCGAGAACTCGCAGCGCGTACAGGGCGTCGCCAATGAGACGTACGACAACGTGGTCGGCATCCTCGTGGTGGTGCTGCCCGGCCTGGACGTGAAAAGCACGAGCGATGTGCTGGTCGCCAGGAACAACGTCCATGACAACAACCACCCCAACTTCGCGCCGCCCGGCGACCTGGCGTCGTTCGTGCCCAGCGGGTCGGGGATTCTCATCGTCGGCGCGGATCGCGCGACCGTCGAGGGCAACACGGTTTCGGGGAACCAGTTTACGGGGATCGCGGTGGGCAGCACGCTATTGCTCGGCACGCTGGCCGGCCTGCCGCCGGAGGCGTTCGCCGACATCGAGCCCAACCCGGACAACGCGGTGATCCGCGGCAACCGGGTCATGGGCAACGGTACGGCGTCGCCGATCCCGTTCCTCCCCGCAGTGGATCTGTTGTGGGACGGGTCGGGGAAGGGAAGCTGCTGGGACCGCAACCGCTTTGGGAGCAGCTTCCCCGACCCGCTGCCGGCGTGCGGACGGTGAGCAGATCTCGACCGTCTCGCGTCCTCAGCTCGTGGGCGTCGCCTGGCACAGCCGCTGCACCTCTGGCTGTACGACTTGATCCACGTAGCCCATCAGCGTCTCGAACGATCGACAGGCGCGCGCCGCGATGCTGCTGTCTCGCCGTGCCAGCGCCGCGCGCGCCATGTCGAGTCGCAGCGGCCAGAGCGACGCCACCAGCTCGAGCGGCACGCTGAGCACGGCGTAGCGCCGCGTCGCCCCATCCCAGAGCTGCAACGCCCGGGTGGTGTCACGGCGTGCCAGGGCGTCGCGAGCCTCGAGGTCGGCGGCGAGACTGGCCGGGAGCGGGCCCCGCTTTCCATTCGCGAGCCGCGCCAACGCGGCGGCGTGGCGAGCGCGCTCGACTCCGACGCGGGCGAGCAGCCAGTGGGCCACCGCGTCCGTGTCGGGGGCGGTTCCAAGCCGTCCGCGTACGCGCTCCGCCGCTCCGCGCCAGTCGCCCAGGTTCGGCAGCTCGGTGGCGCGGGCCAGCAGGACCCAGAGGTCGCGCTCCCGCGCGGCCGCGCCTCCCGTCGTGCGTCCGAGCCGCAGGCGCGCGCTGTCTGCCCACCCCGCCGCGAGATCGGCGGCGACACCCATACGCAGGATACGGGTCCGCTCCGCGTCCGTGGCGCCGCGCTGCTCGAGGCAGCGCAACACCACGCGGGCTGGACCGGTGCGTTGCACCGGTGTGCCGAATTCAGCCGCCTGGAAGGCGAGGTACTGCAGCGCCAGGAAGCTGTGCCGGCACACGCCGCGCAGCAGGGCGAGCTGGGCCGGTGCCGAGCCGAGAATGAGTGTGTCCGCGATCCCGACCGCCTCCGCGACGACGGAGGTCGAGTCGATCCGCAGGTAGCGGTGAATCAGGTCCGCCGTCTCGCGCCGATCGCCCGCCTGATGCGCCAGCGAGATCAGGTGTCCGATCGCCGGGGAGAACCGCGGATCGAGGTCGAGGACGCGGTTGAACGCGACTCCCGCCTCGCCGACCGTCTCGTCGAACAGGCCGGCGAAGTGATAGTAGAACTCGCCGAGCACGTACCACGCCTGGGGATAGCTCGGTGCGTGCTCGGTGGCCCGCTTGAATCGATCGAGCGCCACCAGCCCGTCGCCTTCGGCGAGCAGCCGGGTGAATCCGTCGAGCAGCAGACTGTCCGCCGGGGAGAGTCCTCGCTGGTGGACCAGCGCTCCCCGCAGCGAGGCGCCGAACCCCTGTTCGGTCGGGTCCACCTGCGCGGCGACGAGGGCGAGGCGCAGACGCCCGATCGCGAAGCCGGTGTCCGCGCGGATCACGCGGGTGTACTCGTCGCGCGCGGTTCGGTAGTCGCCGCGGCGGAACGCCGCCTCGGCGTTCAAGTACGCGGCCAGCGCTTCGGGGCCGCCGTTCGGCAGAGTCGCGTCCGAGCCGGGTGTGAACTCGGGGTAGAGAGCCGCCCACACGCGATCCATGACCTCCGACTCCTCGGCGCCGACTCGTCCCTCCGCCTTCGCGCTGCGTCGGGCCCGGCCGCCCTCGTACAAGGTCGCTTGGAGCGTGACCGTCGGTCCCACATAGGCGACGCTCCCCTGCACGAAGAACTTCGCCCCGAGGCGACAGGCGAGGGCTTGCGCCTCCTCGTTCGACGGATGCTCGCTGGCGATCTGCGCGGCCACCCGGCCGAACGAGACGACCTCGCTGAGGTGCTCCACGGGGCGGAATCGGGAGATGAAGTATTCCGGGAGCTGGCTCGCCGGGTAGGGCGGCGTGCCCAGGACGGCGAACGGCATCACGGCGAGGCGCGCCGGTGCGTCGCGCGGTAAACGGCAGGCCCCTTGCGAGCCGAGCAGCAGACGAAGGGCAACGGCACCCACTACGACCACGACACCGGCCGCCGCCCAGGGGCGCCACGGGCGGACCTCGGCGCGGCCGAGCGCGGCGAGCCATGCTGCGGCCGTAGCCGGTCGATCGTCCGGCTGCTGCGCCAGCGGGGCCGCGAGCGCGGTGGCGAGACGAGTCGACAGGTCGGGCCGAACGGCGCGCAACGCGCGCCCCAACGCGACCCGATCGGCGTTGAACGGCACCGATCCGCCGCCCAGCGCTTCGAACGCGACCGCCGCGAGACTGTGCAGGTCGGCGCGCCCGTCCACGCGCCCGCTGGCCGCTTGCTCGGGCGCCATGTAGCCGGGCGTGCCGATCGCGGCGCCGGGCTGTGTGAGTGATGACTCCCCGGCGCCTTCCACGCGGGCAATCCCGAAATCGGCGAGCAGGGCCCGGCCACTGTCCTCGTCGAGCAGGATATTGGAGGGCTTCACATCACGGTGCACGATGCCGCGCCGGTGGGCGTACCCCAGCGCGTCGGCAATCTCGCGCACGACGCGCAGCACCTGGTCGGTGGGGACCGGCGCGTCGCCGCGGAGTCGCTCCTCGAAAGTGTCCCCCCGCACGAACGTCATGATGAGGAAGCTGATCCCCTCCCGCGTGTCGAAGTCGTAGACCCGCACGATGTTGGGGTGGTCGAGCGACGCGCCCAGGGTCGCCTCGCGGCGGAACCGCTCGTGCCGCATCGCGCTCGCCGCGACGTCGGGGGGCAGCACCTTCACCGCCACGATGTGACCGAGCGTGCGGTGGCGCGCGCGGAACACCGCGCCCATGCCGCCGACGCCCGCGAGGCTCAATACCTGGTAGCGGTCGCCGACGGCGCGCTGCACGGCCTCGAGGTCGGGCGTCTGCATAAGAGCAGGAGAATGTACGTGCGCTTGCCCACGGCCGCAGCGTGCCCGATACTCGGGGGCGCCATGCCACCTGTCTTCTGTCGCGTGCTCGGTCCCCTGCGTGTCACCGTCGCGGGCGCCGACGCCCCTGCGGAGCTCCTGTGGCGTAAACACGTCGCGCTGCTCGTGTACCTGGCGCGGAGTCCGCGCAAGAGCCGCACGCGCGAGCACCTGATCGGCCTGTTGTGGAGTGACCGCGACGAGCGCCAGGCCCGACACTCGCTGAGCGAGGCGCTCCGCGTGCTGCGGCGCGCCCTCGGGGAAGAGGGAGTGGTCGCTGACGTCGATCAGGTCCGGCTGACGCCGGACGCCGTGGCGCTCGACTGCGACCGGTTCACCGAGCTGTGCCGGGGGGGCGACTGGATAGCTGCCGCCGCGCTGGTCGATGGCGAGTTTCTCGAGGGCCTGGCGATCCCGGAGGCGAACGATTTCGAGAACTGGCTGGCCGCCGAGCGGGCGCTGTGGCGGGCGCAGGCGCTCGACGCCCTGTTGCAAGGGGTCGCCGCGGATCTCGCGCGCGGAGACGCGACCTCGGCGGCTCGAGTGGGACTCCGCGCGGTTGCGCTCGACGGCACGTCCGAACCGGCGGCCCGCGCCGCGATGCGCGCGCTGACCCTGGCGGGTGATCGCGCCGCTGCTCTCCGCGTGGCCGACAAGCTGGCCCAGGCCCTGCGCGAGTCACTCAACGCGGAGGTGAGCGAGGAGACCGCGCGCCTGGCTGCCAGGATCCGGGACACTCGCGTCGGGCGTCGCGTGGTCGCCGCCCCACCGGATGCTCGCCCGCGCCCGCCGCTGGTGGGCCGGAGCGTCGAGCTGGCGTCGCTACTGGCCGCGTGGCAGCGGGCGCGCGGCGGGCGTGGGCAGGTCGTGATCGTCGAGGGTGAACCCGGGGAAGGGAAGACCCGACTCATCGAAGAGGTGGTGGCCAATGCGCGGCTGGACGACGT
>WNFT01003192.1_pt1 | contig 14132 bp, 11 predicted proteins | sample 5400191 | NCBI WGS metagenome assembly WNFT01 (sample SAMN13153359, study PRJNA577476) | soil metagenome | isolation source: 80 cm saprolite under Madrone tree | place: USA:California | collected 2016-06-14
GGACATACCGTTCGATCTCGTCGTGCGAGGAGAACGCCATCGCCTCCTCGAGAAGCTTCTTCGCGTCGGCGAGGCTGGTGGAGCGGATCACGCGCTTCACCTTGGGAATGTCGGCCGGGTTCATCGAGAGGTTGTCGAGACCGAGCGCGAGCAGGATCAGGGCGTAGACCGGATCGCCCGCCATCTCGCCGCACATCGCGCACTCGATGCCCGCATCCTTCGCTCCGTCCACCGAGGCCTGGATCAGGCGCAGGACTCCCAGGTGCAAAGGCTTGTACAGGTACGCGACGTCGCGATTCGAGCGGTCGATGGCCAGCGAGTACTGGATGAGGTCGTTGGTTCCGATGGAGAAGAAGTCGCATTCGCGCGCCAGCCGGTCGGCGGCCAGCGCCGCTGCCGGCGTCTCCAGCATGATCCCGATGGGAATCTTCTCCTGGACCGGCTTCCCCTCGCGCAGGAGCTCTTGCCGGATGGACTCGATCTGCACCTTCGCTTCCCGCAGCTCTCCCACCGCCGCGATCATCGGCAGCATGATCTGCAGCGTCCCGTGCAGCGACGCGCGCAGGAGCGCGCGCACCTGCGTGCGGAAGAGCTGCGGATGGCGCAGCGTGAAGCGGATGGCGCGCAGCCCCAGCGCCGGATTGGGCTCGTGCGAGCGGTGGCCGATGGGCAGCTTGTCCCCGCCCAGGTCCAGGGTCCGGATGGTGACCGGGCGACCCTGCATCCGCTCGAGAATGCTGCTGTAAGCGCTGTAATGCTCCTCCTCGGTCGGAAGCTCCTCGCGGTTGAGGTAGAGGAACTCGGTCCGGTACAAGCCGACGCCCTCGCCGCCGTGCGCGATGACGCTCGGCACCTCCTCGGGAAATTCGATGTTCGCGAAGAGGAAGATGCGGCGGCCATCGCGCGTCTGCGCGGGCAGGTCCCGATCCTCGAGCAGCTCCGCCTCGCGTGATTTCGCCGCTGCGCGCGCCGCCTCGAACCGCCGGATCTCTTCGGCATCCGGCGAGACCAGCACCTCTCCCGTCGAGCCGTCGAGCGCGATCACGTCTCCCGCACGGGCGATCTCGCTCGCCTGTCCCGCGCCGACCACGCAAGGAACCTCCAGTGCTCGCGCCAGGATGGCCGTGTGGGACGTCTTGCTGCCGAAGTCGGTGACCAGACCCTTGATCTTCCCCGAGGAGAGCAGGACCGCTGCCTCTGCGGTGGGAAGGTCAAAGGCGACGATCACGACCTCTTCTTCCGGCAGCGCCACCAGCATCGGCTTCTCGCCGATGAGGTTGTGCACGATCCGGTCGCCCACCTCGTCCAGGTCCGCGCGGCGCTCAGCGAGATAGCCGTCCGAGCCGAGCTTCTCGCTCATGTCCCGGACCAGCCGCCGCACCGCCCATTCCGCGTTCAGCAGCTCCTCGCGGATCAATCCCTTCGCGCCCTCCAGCAGCGACGGGTCGTCCGCCATCAGCCGGTGCGCGTCCAGGATGGCGCCTTGCTCGCCCTCGCCGAGGCTTCGCCGGATCTGTAGCAACTGCTCGACCGACTCCTTGACGGCGGCATCCAGGCGCGCGATCTCGGATTCGACCTCTTCCGGCGGGATGTGGAACCGCGGCACGCGCGCACGCCGGCGGTCGACGGGGAAGACGCGCCCGATCGCGACGCCCGGAGCGGCGGGGATTCCGATCAGCTTCGCCAAGGCTCCGGCAGGTTTATCACAGGCGGGACAGCTTCACTTGCAGCCGGCGCAACTCTTCGTGTGCCTTGAGAAACCGGGTCTTTCCCTGTTCTTGGGCGAGTTGTGAAGCGAGCTGCTGGGCGATGCCCTTGAGCGCCGGCTGGGCCGCGGGAACGGCGGCAAGCCAGTCGAGCGCGCGGGTCGCCGCCGCCCGCACCAGGAGCTGCTCGTCCGCGGCCGCGCCCGCCAGCATCGGAACCGCGGCCGCGGAGCCGGCACGTCCGAGCTCGTAGGCGGCGCGGGCCCTGACGTCGGGATCCGGGTCCTGCATCCGCATCAGCCAGCAGGGCGCTTCTGCGCCACAAACCCGAGCCGCATCGAGTGGTTTCGCCAATTCGCTGAACTGCGCCGCGAGCAGGCTGCACGCTTGACGCGGATCGTCGACGACCAACGCCAGCTCGTCGAGCTGCCGGACGCACGCCGGCGGCGACCCTTTCGATTCGCGCGTAGCCAGGGTCGCCAGGTCGTTGCCGAGCGCCGGCTCCCCGAACAGCGCCGCGGCCTGCGCGACGACGACGCGCGGCTTGACCAGGCCCTTCTGGGCTTTCTTCATCAATTCACGGGCTTGAGCGCGATCGCCCAGCCACACCAGCGCCTCGGCCGCGAGCGTGGTCACGTCCTCGTCCTGCGGGTTGGTGGTGGAGACCAGGGCCTGGATCGCAGGACCGGCTTCCACGGCCCTCATCCTTCCCAGCGCATTGGCGGCGAACATCTTCACCAGATTCGAGAGCAGGCGCGAGGTGCCGGGCACCGGATCCGGGTCGACGTACTTGAGCTTCCCCAGGAGGACCGGCACGGCCCGCGCGTCCTCGATGTCGCCGAGCACCAGCGCCGTCTTGGCGTACGTCCCGGCCGGAGCGCGGTTGTTCTCCTTCGCCCACGCCAGATAGGCCGGGTCCTGGTCCTGCGCGATCTTCATCAGCGGCTCCACCGCCGGCGCGCCGATCAGGAACAGCGCGAACGAGCTCTCCGGCAGGAAGGAGACGCCCTGACGCTCGATGACCAGGCCGTGCGTGAGCGCGGGGATCGCGGCGGGCTCCCCGATCTGGCCCAGCGCGACGATGGCACGCTTGATCAGGAGCGGCGGCGCGGCGGCGTCATCCACGATGTGCGACAGCTCCGCAATGGCCTCGCTCGCCTTCACGTTTCCGAGCGCTTCGACCGCGGCGAGCCGCACCGTGTCGTCGGTCGCGCGCGCCAAGCGCAGCAGCGCCGCTCCGGCGCGGGGATCCCCGATGTTTCCCAGGGCTTCGGCGATCCGCGCGTTGGTGCGGTTGGCGGCGCGCGCAGCCGCGTCGCTGCCGGCGCCCACCGTCGTGTCCACGGCGTCGAGCAGCGCGTCCACCTGCCCGGGGCCGCCCAGATCCTCGAGCGCCAGCGCCGCGTCTTCCTTGACCAGCGGATCCTTGAGAAGCGCCGCGACTTCCCTGGCGGCCTGCTTCGCCTTGAGCTTGCGCAGCTGCTGCACGGCCTGGACGCGGACCTTCGCGTCCCGGTCGTCGAGCCTGTGGATCCAGGTCTCCGGATCGGTCTCGTCCCGAGACCTGCAGGCGAGCAGCGAAAGGGAAAGGGCGAGCGCGAGAAGACGCATCTGGCGCTTTCGCGTACCCGCCCTGGCGGGTGCCGTCAATTCTTAAGTCAGGCCTTCGACTTCCAGCGCCTTGGCCACCGCGGGCCTGGCTTTGACGCGCTCCATGAACCGCTGCAGGGAAGGCGGGAGCGGCAGATCCACCCGCGCTGCCCAGCGCAAGACCGTGAACAGGTATGCGTCCGCGACGGTGAATTTCTCGCCCACGAGCCAGGATTGTCTTGTCAGGGTGTCCGCGACCAGGTCGAGGCGCTTCTGCAGCGTCTCCCGCGGCGTCGGGTCGGGCGTGTTGCGGAACAGGGGGCTGAAGTTCTTGTGGATCTCCGTGGCGATGAACACCAGCCATTCCTGGAGCTTGTAGCGCTCCTTGCTCCCCGGCTTCGGCGCCACCTTCTCGCCGCCATCCTGATCGGCGAGGTACATCAAGATCGAAGCGCCCTCGGTGAGGACGGTCCCGTCGTCGAGTTGAAGCGCCGGCACGTAGTTCTTCGGGTTCAGCTCGGTAAAGCTCACTCCCGACTCGGTGATCCTGGTCTTGCGGTCCAGCTTGTCGAGCTGGAACTCCGCCCCCATCTCGCGCAGCACGATATGGGGGGCCAGCGAGCAGACTCCGGGCACGTAATAGAGCTTCATGGGCCTGCGATGCCGGCGGCTTTGCTAAGTTGCGGCCGCCGATGCGGATCGCCTTTCTTGGAACACCGCAGTTCGCCCTGCCCATCCTGGAGGCCTCCGCGCAGGCCGGCGAGCTGGTGCTCGTGGTCGCACAACCCGACAAGCCGGTCGGGCGCCACCAGGAGCTGCAAGCGCCGCCGGCGAAGCGATGGGCCGTGCAGCGCGGCATCCGCGTAGAGCAGCCGGAGAAGGTGAAGCAAGGGCGGCTCGCAGCGGTGCTCGCATCCGCGCGTCCCGATGTCGCGGTGGTGGCGGCCTACGGGCGGATCCTGCCTGCCGATGCCTTGTCGGTGCCCGTGCATGGCTGCCTGAACGTGCACGCGTCCCTGCTGCCGGATCTGCGGGGCGCCGCTCCGGCGCAGTGGGCCGTGGCGCGCCAGCACCGCGAGACCGGCGTCACCATCATGCAGATGGACGAAGGCCTCGATACCGGAGACATCCGGCTACAGGCGCCGCTTCCGATCGCGCCCGACGAGACCGGCGAATCCCTGCTGGGAAAGCTCGGTCCTCTAGGGGCGGACGCGCTCATCCGGGCGCTTCGCATGCTGGAGCGCGGCGAGTTGCCGCGGGTGCCTCAGGACCACTCGAAAGCGACGCACGCGCCGCTCCTGGCGCGCGAGGACGGCCGCGTGGACTGGACCCGGACGGCGGCGGAGCTGGACGCGCGCCGCCGCGGATTCACGCCCTGGCCGGGAGCCTGGACGACGATCGGCGGGGCCGTGCTGAAGATCCACGCTGCACGGCCGGTGAGCGGTGCCGGTCCCCCCGGAGAGCTGCTCCACGGCACCACCTTCGCTTCCGGAGCCGGCACCGCCTGGCAGCTCGACGAGGTCCAACCGCAGGGAAAGAAGCGAATGTCCGCGGCCGAGTGGCTCAAGGGAGCGCGGCTGGAACGAGGGACGCGCCTGGGCACATGACCGAATCCGCGCCTGGGCCCGACAGTCCCACCACGAAAGCCGCTCCTGGGGTATTTTGAGGGGTCCGGCGTAGAGGAGCGCCCTTGCAATGCTCATCGTTCTGCATCCCGACGTCACTCCGCAAGCGCAGGCGACCATCGAGGGCCGGGTGCGCGAGCTGGGTTTCACCCCCCACCCGATCTCGGGCGCGGGGCGCACCGCGATCGGGATCACCGGGAACAAAGGGCCCATCGATCCGGGCCATTTTCGCGAGCTTCCCGGCGTCGCGGACTGCATTCCGGTCACCGCGCCGTACAAGCTGGTGTCCCGCGAGGTGAAGCACGAGGACACGGTGGTGGACGTGGCCGGGGTGCCGATCGGCGGGCCCGAGTTGGTGGTGATGGCGGGCCCCTGCGCCGTGGAGAGCGAGCAGCAGATCCTGACCGCGGCGCGCGGAGTGGCAGCGAGCGGCGCTTCGCTCCTGCGCGGCGGAGCATTCAAGCCGCGCACCAGCCCGTACGACTTCCAGGGCCTCAAGCAGGCGGGACTGGATCTGCTGTCGAAAGCGCGGTCGGAAACGGGCCTGAAGATCGTCACCGAGGTGAAGGACACCGAGACCTTGCCGGCGGTGGTAGAGAGCGCGGACCTGCTCCAGATCGGCGCGCGCAACATGCAGAACTTCTCGCTCCTCGAGGCGGTGGGCGACGTGCGCAAGCCGGTGCTGCTCAAGCGCGGGATGTCGTCGACGATCAAGGAGCTGCTGATGGCGGCCGAGTACATCGTCTCGCGCGGCAACAAGCAGGTGATCCTCTGCGAACGCGGCATCCGTACCTTCGAGACCATGACCCGCAACACCCTGGACCTGAACGCGGTGCCCATCCTCAAGCGGGAGTCGCACCTGCCGGTGGTGGTGGACCCGTCGCACGGGATCGGGATCCGCAGCGGGGTGCTGCCGATGGCGCGCGCCGCGGTGGCCTGCGGCGCCGACGGGCTGATCATCGAGGTGCATCCCGACCCGGACCGCGCGCTCAGCGACGGAATGCAGTCGCTCAACCTCGCCTCGTTCGAGAAGCTGATGCGCGAGGTGGAGAAGATCGCCGCGGCCATGGGACGTTCGCTGCACCGGGTGGCGCGGGCGTGAAGGCCCGCGTCTCGCCGCTGCGCAAGCCGGTCCGCGGCGAGGGCCTGCGCGTCCCAGGCGACAAGAGCATCTCGCACCGCGCTCTCTTGTTCGCTGCGCTCGCCGAAGGGGAGAGCCGGATCGCCGGACTCGCGGGCGGGGACGACGTCCGCTCCACGGCGCGGTGCCTGGCCCAGCTTGGAGTGCCGCTCCTGCGCGGGGACGGAACGCCCTGGCATCCCAAGCCGCGCTCGTCCGAGTTCCCGGATGACGCGGAGCCGACCTTCGTGCCTCCACAGCGTCCGCCCGGAAGCGCACCCCTGCCGGAGCGGGACGCCGACATGCAGGAGGACGACGCGATCGTGATCGGGCAGGGACTCTCCGGCCTGCGCGAGCCCCTGAGCCACCTCGACTGCGGCAACTCCGGCACCACACTGCGCCTCATGACCGGCATCCTGGCCGGCGCCCAGGTCGAGGCGACGCTCACCGGCGACCAGTCCCTCTCCCGGCGTCCGATGGAGCGCGTGGCCAGGCCGCTGCGGCAGCTCGGTGCGGCCATCGAGACCAGCGAAGGAAAGCCGCCGGTGGTGGTGAGGCGCGGACATCTCCTCCAGGCCGGCGCCATCCGCTCGGAAGTGGCGAGCGCGCAGGTGAAGAGCGCGGTGCTGCTCGCGGGCCTCTTCTCCGAAGGCGAGACCGGCTTCACCGAGCCGGCGAAGAGCCGGGACCACACCGAACGGCTGCTGCGCCTGATGGGCGCGCCGGTGGTGCAACGCGGGAGCACCGTGTCGGTGCGCGGGCGGGCGACGCTGCGGGGATTCGCGCTGGACGTTCCCGGAGACCTCAGCTCGGCGGCGTTCCTGATCGCCGCCGCCCTTATCGCCCCGGAGGGCAGCACGCTTTCGCTCGATCACGTCGGCGTGAACCCCACCCGCGCGGGCTTCCTCGACGCGCTGGCGATGTTCGGCGCCCGCCTTCAGCTCGAGCTGGGCAGCGCACCCGGACCGGAGCCCGTCGCCAAGCTGACGGTCGCCGCGCAGAAGCTGCGGGGCGCGCAGCTTGACGGAGATCTGGTGCTGCGGGCGATCGACGAAGTCCCCATCCTCGCCGTCCTGGGCGCGCTCGCCGAGGGCGAGACGGTGATCCGCGGGGCGCAGGAGCTGCGGGTGAAGGAGTCCGATCGCATCGCGCAGATGGCAGCAGGCCTGCGCGCGATGGGCGCCCGGGTCGAGGAGCTGCCGGATGGGCTGCGCATTCAAGGCGGCCTCTTGCGCGGGGGCGCGGCCATCGACTCCGCCATGGACCATCGCATCGCCCTGGCGTTCTCGGTGGCGGCGCTGGCTGCGCGCGAGCCGTGCTCGATCTCGGGCGCCGAATGGGCGGACGTCTCCTTCCCCGGGTTCTATCGGCTCCTGCGCAAGCTGGGCGCGGAGGCGGAGATCCTCTCCTGATGCGCGCGCTGTACCTCCTGCTCGGCGATCCGGTCGCCCACTCCCGCTCGCCGGCGATCCATGCTCGCGCGTTCCAGGCGCTGGGCATCGACGCGGTGTACGCGCCCTGCCGCGTCACCGACGTGCCCGCGGCCGTCCGCGCCCTTCGCGCGCTGGGCGTCGCGGGCGCGAACGTGACCATCCCGCACAAGCAGGCGGTGATTCCGTCGCTCGACCGCCTCGATCCGGCCGCCGAGCGGATCGGAGCGGTCAACTGCATCGCCAATCGCGACGGGATCCTGCACGGCTACAACACGGACCGCGAGGGCGTCCTGCGCGCGCTCGGCCCGTTCTCCGGGAGCGCCGTGGTGCTCGGCGCCGGTGGCTCGGCCCGCGCCGTGGTCGACGCGTTCAGGCCCCGGGTGACCATCGTGAACCGCACCCGCTCGCGCGCGGAGCGGCTTGCGCGCGAGATGGGGGTGACCGCCTCGGGACCGGACGCCCTGGCGCAGGCGGATCTGGTGGTGAATTGCACCAGCGTGGGCATGAGCGGCGAGGAGACGCCGGTTGATCCGGCGCTGATCCGGAGCACGCTGATCGACCTGGCGTACTCCGCGCGGGGAGATACCGCCCTGATCCGCGCGGTGCGCGCGCGGGGACTGAAGGCGATCGACGGCATCGAGGTGCTCGTGCAGCAGGCCATCGCCTCGCTCGAGATCTGGCTGGGAAGGCAGGCGCTCTCCGCGCTCGCGCCGGAGCTGCGAAAGGCGGCGCTGGCATGACGCGCCTCCGATTCCTCACGGCTGGCGAATCGCACGGACCCGCTCTGGTCGGCATCCTCGACGGACTGCCGGCCGGGCTGGATCTGCTCGCCGCTCACATCGAGCGGGACCTGCAGCGGCGCAAGCTCGGATACGGCCGGGGCGGGCGGATGGCCATCGAGCCGGAAAAGCCCCGGATCCTTTCGGGCGTGAGGCACGGCAAGACGCTGGGGTCGCCGCTGGCGGTGCTGATCGAGAACGCCGATCACGAGAAGGCCTGGTCGGATCGGATGGCGGTGGAGCCGGTGGAGAACCCGGGCAAGCTGGTGTCCTTGCCGCGGCCGGGACACGCCGACCTGACCGGATCGATCAAGTTCGGCTACCGCGACCTGCGCAACTCGCTGGAGCGCGCCAGCGCCCGCGAGACCGCCATGCGCGTCGCGCTGGCGGCCGCGGCGCGCCGGCTGCTGGACGAGCTGGACGTGAGGGTGGGATCGTGGGTGACGTCGATCGGCTCGGCGCGGGCGCGCGACGTCTCCGGGCTGGAAGGAATGGAAGACGCCGAGGCCCTGGCCCTCAAGGCGGACGCCTCGGCGGTCCGCTGCATCGATCGCGACGCGGACGAGGCCTTTCGCGACCAGATCGAGGAGGCGCGCGCTCGCCGGGACACCGTGGGCGGCACCTTCGAGGTGCGCGTGACCGGGCTGGTGCCCGGCCTGGGCAGCTACACGCAGGCCGATCTCCGGCTCGATGGTCTTCTCGCCCGGGCGCTGGCCAGCATTCCCGCCATCAAGGCCGTCGAGCTGGGCGACGGGTGGCGCGCTGCCGAGCTCTTCGGCTCCCAGGTCCACGATCCGATGGGCCGCGCCGCGGGTGGGGTGACGCGAGACACGAACCACGCGGGCGGCCTGGAAGGCGGCGTCAGCAACGGCGAGCCCCTGGTCGCGCGCGCCGCGATGAAGCCGATCGCGACCGTGCCGGCGGCGCTCCGGAGCGTGGATCTCATGACCGGCGAGGCCGACGCAGCCCACGTGGAACGAAGCGACACCTGCGCGGTTCCGGCTGCGGCGGTGGTGGGCGAGGCAGTGGTTGCGCTCTGCGTGGCTGACGCGCTCTTGACCAAGCTCGGCGGCGACTCGATGGACGAGCTGCACGCGGCCCTGCGGCAGGCGTGGAGGCGCGCGCGGCCGCTCCAGGGACACGTGTGGCTCTGCGGCCTGCCGGGCGCCGGCAAGACGACGCTGGCGCCGTTGCTGGCTGCGGCGCTGGGAATCCCCTTCGTCGAAGTCGACGCGGTCATCGAGCGCTCGGCCGGAAAGAGCGTGCCGGAGATCTTCGCCTCTGAAGGGGAAGCCGCCTTCCGGCAGCGGGAAGCGGACGCGGCCCGCGCCGCCGCTCGCGGTCCGCGCAGCGTGATCTCGCTCGGCGGCGGGGCGCTCGGCTCCCGCGCGGTCCGACTCGCCGTGCGGAAGACCGGGCACCTCCTCTGGCTGCGCGCTCCAGTTGCGCTCTGCGCCGAGCGCGCCGCTACGGGACGCCCGCTGTTGGCCGGGAACCCGGCGGCACGGCTTGCGGAGCTGGCGGCGGCGCGTGAGCCGATCTACGCACGGCTGGCCGACGCCATTCTCGAGGTCGTGCCCGGCGCCGGGCCGCAACAGCTCAGTGCCCAGGCCGCGTCTGCGGTCTCCGCGCTGGAGGCGCAGCGTGCCCATCGTTGAGGTTCGCTTCCCGGGGGGCGCCCGGACCGACTGCGTGATCGAGCCCGGAGCGATCGGGCGGATTTCCGAGCTGGCCGCAGGCATAGGACTGACCGGAACCGCCGGACTTCTCTGCGACGCCCGGCTCCTCCTGCTCTACGAGGACGAGCTGCGTTCGCTGCGCTCGCAATTCGGCGATCCGATCGCGCGACCCGTGACCGAGGCCCGCAAGACGCTCGCCGAGGTCGACGCCATGTGCGAGGCCCTCTCCGCGCGCGGAGTGGGGCGGGACGGATACGTCGTCGCCGTCGGCGGGGGCGTGCTGACCGATCTGGCCGGTCTGGCCGCCGCGCTGTACCTGCGCGGCGTGCCCTGGGTGAGCGTGCCGTCGACGCTGCTGGCCCAGGTCGACGCCGGGCTGGGCGGCAAGACGGGAGCCAACCTGCGCGCCGGAAAGAACCTGGTGGGCGCCTTCCACCAGCCGCGGCTCGTGGTTTGCGACCCGCAGCTCCTCTCGACCCTTCCGGAGCGCGAGATGTGGAGCGGGCTCGCCGAGGTGGCGAAATGCGCGCTGCTCGAGGGCGGCGAGCTGCTCGAGCGGTGCGAGCGCGATCTGGAACGCGCGGCGTCGGGCGATGCCGGCGCTCTCGCCCCCCTGATCGAAGGCGCGGTGCGGCTGAAGGCCCGCATCGTCGCGGCCGACGAGCGGGAGGGCGGCCAGCGCGCATTCCTCAACCTCGGGCACACCGTCGGTCACGCGCTCGAGGCAGCCACCGGGTACGCCCGCTTCAGCCACGGCGAGGCAGTCGCGCTGGGGCTGCGCGGCATGCTGGAGCTGTCCGATTCGATGCCCGATCGCAAGCGGGCGCTGAACCTGGTGGAGCGGCTGCGCATCGAGACCGGCCGCGCGCTGGATGCCGGCGAGCGCGAGGCGGCGCTGCAGGCGATGACGCGCGACAAGAAAGCCCGCCGCGGCGCGGTCCGGTTCGTGCTGCTGGACCGGATCGGCGAGCCTGTGCTGCGCGAGGTCCGGGCCGCCGACTGCTCCCGCGCGCTCGCCGCCGCACTCGCGTAGACTCCCGGGCGATGAACATCCTGCTGCTCAACGGCCCGAACTTGAACCTTCTCGGTGAGCGGGAGCCGGACATCTACGGCACGACCACCCTGGCCGAGTTGGAAGAGATGGTGCAGGCGCGCGCGCAGGCGCTGGGCCACACCGTCCGCGCGCTCCAGTCCAACCACGAAGGCGCGCTCATCGACGAGCTGCACCAGTCGCGCCACTGGGCCGACGGGGTGATCTTCAATCCGGGCGCGTTCACCCACTATTCCTACGCGCTGCGCGACGCGATCGCGGCGACGAAGCTGCGGGTCGTCGAGGTGCATCTCTCGGACATCACCCGGCGCGAGCCCTGGCGGCGGGTCAGCGTGCTCGAGGAAGTCTGCGCGTACCGCGTCGTGGGAAAAGGGACGGCAGGGTACCTGGAAGCCCTGGAGTGGCTGGTCCAGTGAGGATCGCCTACCACTGCGAGGACGTGGTCGGCGCGCGCATGGCCGGCCCGGGGATCCGCGCGGTCGAGCTCTCCCGCCGCCTGGCAGCCCGCCACGACGTCACGTTGGTGGCGGAAGGCGCCGAAGACTTTACCGGCGAGCCGTTCCGCGGTTCCCGCGATCTCGGCGCCGCGCTCAAGGGCGCCGACGCGTTCGTCGCGCAAGGATTCGGGTTTCCCCTGACGCACCTGCTCCGCTTCCGCGGACGGCTGGTGCTCGACCTGTACGACCCGGTGCAGCTCGAGCAGCTCGCCCGCATGGGACCAGACCCGTCACCGGATCAGATCGTGCAAGTGGGCTACGTGCGCAGGCGCCTGCAGTACCTGATCCGCCGCGCGGATCACGTGCTCTGCGCCTCCCGTCCGCAGCGCGCGCATTGGCTGGGGTGGATGGGCGCTTGCGGCCGCCTCTCGCCAAGGACGCTCGCAGGCGATCCGGAGGCGTCGCGGCTGCTCGCGGTGGTGCCGTTCGGGCTGCCGGAGGAGCCGCCGCGAAGGAACGGCTCTCCGCTGCGCCACGCGATCGCGGCCGCGCCGGACGATCCGATCGCGCTCTGGGCCGGAGGGCTGTGGGACTGGATGGACCCGGCGCTGGCGGTGCGTGCGGCAGCGCTTGCCCGGGAGCGCGTTCCTCGCCTGAAGCTCGCGCTGCTCGCCGGACAGCGCCCGGGAACGGCCGCTCCAAGGATGCGCGCCGCCGCCGACGAGGCGCGGGCGGCCGCCGGCTCCGGAGTCCATTTCCTGGACACCTGGGTCCCCTACCAGGAGCGGGGGGCGTGGCTGCTCGACGCGGACGTCGCGGTCTCCGCGCACAAGCCCTCGCTGGAGGCGGAGCTCGCGTTTCGCACGCGGCTCCTCGACTGCCTCTGGGCAGCGTTGCCGGCGGCTTGCACTTCGGGCGACTTCCTGGCGGCGGAAGGAGAGCGGCAGGGATGGGCCCGCACGGCATCGCCCGGAGACGCGAAGAGTCTCGCGGACGCCATCGTCACCCTCTGCGAGCCGGCCGCCAACGAGAAGGCCCGCGCCTTGGCCCGGGTCGCGGCGAAGGAGCGCACCTGGCAGCGCTCCGCGGATACGGTGCTGGGCCTGCTCGACCAGGCCCCCTCGGAGAGACCGGGCGTCATCGACCGGCAGACACCGGGGATCGCCGCGGCCTTCGCGCGCAAAGCGATCCGCAAGCTGCTGCGTTGATCAGAGCGCCGCGCGAAGCGACCGCACCAGCCCCGCGGCTGCCTGGATCCCGCCCTCCTGGTACAGCGTGACCAGCGCCGATCCGACCACCACGCCGTCCGCTTTGCCTTTCAGCGCCGCGGCATGCTCCGGCCGGGAGATCCCGAATCCGACCACCACCGGCGCCGGCGAGAGCGCGCGCAGCTCGGCGACCCGCGACTCCAGGTCCCGAGGCAGCGCCGACCGCGCACCCGTCACGCCGGTCACGCTGACGTAATAGAGGAACCCTCGCGCTGCGCTCGCGATCTGCGCCGCGCGCTCGCGCGGAGTGGTCGGCGCGACCAGGAGCACCAGGTCCAGCCCCTGCGCCGCCAGGTCCGCGCGCAGCGGCCCCGCCTCCTCGAGCGGCAGGTCCGGCACGATCGCGCCACAGAGTCCGGCCTCGCGCAGGGCGCGGGCAAACGCGGGCGAGCCCATCGCCTCGATCGGGTTCATGTACCCCATCGTCACCACCGGCGCCCGCAGCCGGAGGCGCGACGCCATCGCCAGCAGATCCCGCAGGGTCGTCCGCGCCGCGATCGCCCGGGTCGCCGCCGCCTGCAGGACGGGGCCGTCCGCGATCGGGTCGGAGAAGGGCAGTCCCAGCTCGATGACGTCGGCGCCTTCCGCGTCGATGGCCTGCAGCAACGCGGCCGTGTCCCCGTCGCCACCCATCGCATAGCAAACCAGGGCCGTCCGCCCTTGCGCGCGCGCGGCCGCGAACGCGTCCGAGAGGCGGTTCATCGCAGCGCTTCCTGGATGGTCGCCAGGTCCTTGTCGCCGCGCCCGGAGAGGTTCACCACCACCAGATCGCCCCGGACCAGGGGGAGCGCGGCGATGGCGTGGGCGGACTCCAGGGCACAGAGAATGCCTTCGCTGGTCGCTAGCGTCTGGAATGCCTCCAGCGCCTCGTCGTCCCTGGCGGAAAGCACCGTCAGGCGGCCCTGGTCCCGCAGGTGCGACAGCTCGGGCCCGACCCCCGGATAATCGAGACCGGCGCTGATCGAGTGCGCTTCCGCGATCTGCCCGTCTTCCGTCTGCAGCACGTACGACCGCGATCCGTGCAGCATGCCGGGGCGGCCCTTCGTCAGCGAGGCGCCGTGCTTTCCGCTCTCGAGCCCGTGCCCCGCCGCCTCGACCCCGTACAGCGTCACCGAGGGCTCGCCGACGAACCGGTGCAGCGCGCCGATGGCATTCGACCCGCCGCCCACGCAGGCGACCACCGCGTCCGGCAACCGTCCCTCCGCGTCCATGATCTGCCCGGCGATCTCCTCGCCGATGATCTTCTGCAGCTCGCGCACCATCACCGGATAGGGATGCGGCCCCGCGGCGCTGCCGATGCAGTAGTAGGTGGTGCGGACGTTGGTGACCCAGTCGCGGATCGCCTCGTTCATCGCGTCCTTGAGGGTCCGCGACCCGGCGTCCACGCTCCGCACCTCCGCGCCCAGCATCTTCATCCGGGCCACGTTGGGGCTTTGCCGGCGGA
>WNFT01003195.1_pt1 | contig 14130 bp, 14 predicted proteins | sample 5400191 | NCBI WGS metagenome assembly WNFT01 (sample SAMN13153359, study PRJNA577476) | soil metagenome | isolation source: 80 cm saprolite under Madrone tree | place: USA:California | collected 2016-06-14
CACCAACGTTCCTAGCTCGGTCAGAAGCCGGAAGCCGAAGCTTGGATGCGGGATGTAATTGCTAGCGTGATAGTAGAATCTGAGGCGAATGCTGTCTCCGCTTCGGGTTACCAACTGCGGCTGGCCGTCCAACCCAAGAAAGGCGATCCCGGTGTAGCGAATTTCCCCATTGCCGTGGCGTGTCTCCACCGTCCTCAAGTCCGAGGCGCTTTGCTGCGATTCGGAGAACGACGACAGGTACGACTGGATAACGTCATGTGCCGCACCGTCCTGTCGAACAGAGCCGCGGTCGATCCAGATGCCGCGCGAGCAAAGATTCTCCACGGCGGCCATGTTGTGCGATACAAAAAGAACGGTGCGGCCACCCTTCCGCAAATCTTCCATGACACTAAGGCATTTTTTCTGAAAGCCCGCGTCGCCGACCGCCAGCACCTCATCAACAATCAAAACATCAGGCTCCAAGTGCGCCGCAACCGCGAAACCCAGCCGCAATCGCATTCCGGAGGAATAGCGTTTGATGGGCGTATCAATGAATCGCTTCACGCCGGCGAATTCGATGATCTCGTCGAGCTTAGCTTCAACCTCTCGCTGCCTCATTCCCAGAATTGAGCCGTTCAAGTAAATATTCTCCCGGCCCGTCAGTTCTTCATGGAACCCAGTGCCTACCTCGAGCAAAGAAGCGACGCGACCGCCTACTTTCACGCGGCCAGTGGTTGGATAGGTAATTTTGGAGAGAATTTTCAGCAGCGTGCTCTTGCCCGCCCCGTTGCGCCCGATAATGCCGACAACTTCTCCCTCTTTAACGCCAAACGTAACATCGCGCAGGGCCCAAAGTGTATCGGTAACCGCAGTTTCCCTCGCGAATGGGTTTTTCATGAAACTAGTCAGACGCTCGCGAACCATCGTCTGCTGGCTCGCCTTCCCCAGCAGGTATTGCTTGGAAAGGTGTTCCACTCGGATGGAATCGCTCATGCGCGCTCCTTCTCAATTCTGGCAGGAGCGAAGTCATTGGCGCCTTGTTCCATTGTCTTGTGTGTGTATTGCATCATAGGGTGAGTTTTTCCTCAGAATTCAAACTAGATAATGTCCGCAAATGTTTTTTCGGCCTTGCGGAAGTAAAGCGCTCCAATCACAAAGGAAATCAGTGACGTGCCAAAGGACGTTGCCATGGTGCCCCAGTCCACCTGCCGGTCAGGAAAGAGGCAAACTCGGAATCCCTCCATGACGGCCGTGAGCGGATTAAGCGCCAGCAATGGCCTCCAACGCGGCGAAAGATAACTCGCCGGATAGAGAACCGGGCTGACCCAGAGTCCGAGTTGAATCATGAAAGGGATGACGTGTTTGACATCGCGGTAGCGCACATTTAGCGCCGCAAGCCACATGCTGATGCCCAGAGTGACAACCAGCATGTCCAAAACTGCCAGTGGCCAAAGCACAATCTTCCAGCTCGGTGCGATTTTGTAATACAGCATCATCACGACGAGGAAGGAAGAGCCGACGCCAAAGTCCAGCAAGCTGCTGAGCGCCGAGGAAGCGGGCAGCAGGATTCGTGGGAAATAGATTTTCGTAATCAGCAATGAGTTGGTCACCAGGCTATTCCCTGCCTGCCCCAGGGTTCCCGCAAAATACGTCCAGGCAACCAGGGTCGTGTAAAAGAAAAGGGAATACGGAATACCGCCGCTCGGGATGTTGGCCATCCGGCCGAAGAAAAACGTGAAAATGAGCATTGTGAAGAGTGGCTGTATGATGGCCCATGCCGCGCCAAAGGCGGCTTGCCTGTAACGTACCTTCACGTCGCGCCACGCGAGAAAGTAAAGCAGTTCGCGAAAGTGCCACAGCTCGGACGTCCATTCCCATCTGCCCGCGCTGATCTCTTCGCCCTGTTGAGGGACGAGGGGAATGTGTTCTTGTTCCTGGGTCACCATACTTGCTTCCGGCAATGAAAACCCTCCGCAAATCCGCCGGGGCTGTTTGCTTCAATGCCCCGGATTCGCTGCAAACCCATGAAAGTGTCCGCGGTGAACCATTGCTTCGACCACTGCGACGCAAATGCATCGAGAATATGCTTGGCCTTCCGCTCGCACGTCGCGCGGTCCAGCGCGACAAAGAAATTTGGTGCGCCCAGGTCACCATCGTACTTGGGAATCTCGTATTCCAGGATCAGGTGACTCCGAAAAGTGTTCCAAGTCAGTTCACAGATCACGCGATGATCCTGATGCAAATCGTTGCGGTAGTGCGTCATGATCAGGTCCGGTGCGAATTCTTTCTTCAACTTTTCGAATTCGCCTTTGATCCGCGCCTGCTGGGAAGGGAAAAAACTGTCGCGGTAATTGCGGATCACGACTTTCTTTCTCTTCGCGGACGCCAGGAACAAGTTCGCCGCCCGTGCTGCTTCTTTCCTTCGAACCGGAGTCGAGCTGAACACTACCCAGTAGACTTCGACTTCCGAATGCTCGCGCAAGAGGCGCAGAAGCGTTCCTCCTGCCCCAATCTCAATGTCGTCGCAATGTGCTCCAAGGCACAGGATCCGCTGCAGTGGACGTTCTGCGGAGCCTAGGCGCAAATCAACCATCGCGACGGCTCGCCACGTAGCCGGCAGGCTCGCCGGCCGAATACTTCACCGCCTCCGATGCCGGAGTTGCCGCCTGCGCGCCATTGGATTTCCAAACCACCCACGGCGCGTCTCCGCGCGCATACAAATCGTCCAGCTGCTGTTTGTCCTTGAACGTGTCCATCGAAGCGTAAAAGCCGTTGTGCTCGTACGCCATCAATTGCTTCTCCTGGATCAACCTGCGGAACGGCTCAAGGACCAGCTCTTCGCCTTCGCGCATGTACTTGAAAATATCCTGCTTGAGAACGAAGTATCCGCTGTTAATGCGCAGTTGCGCATCTCGAATGGACTGAATATCGTTCACCACGCCGTCGGGGCCGGCGGAAACCATGTGATAGGTCAAGTTCGGCTTCGCGGAAACAAACGTGGCGATCTTGTCGTGTTGTTGCGCAAAATCCACCAGCTTCGGCAGCTCCAGGTCGGTTAAGCCGTCAGCGTAGTTCGCGAGGAACGCTTTCTCCCCTACGAGATATTTTTCGACCGCTTTGAGCCGCTGGCCGATGTTCGAATGCATGCCCGTCTCGGCAAACGTGATTTTCCAGTCGTGGATGTCGCTATTGAAAAGCTGCAGGTCCTTGCCGCCCTTCGAAAGAGAAAAGTCATTCGACACGCACTCGTCGTAGTGCAGAAAATATTGCTTGATGGCGTCCGCGCGGTACCCCAGGCACAAGATAAAATCCTTGTGGCCAAAATGCGCGTAGTACTTCATCGCGTGCCACAGCACCGGCCGGTAACCGATCGGCACCATCGGCTTGGGAACGTTGTCCGCATATTCCCGCAGCCGCATTCCCAGCCCGCCGCAAAAGATGACCACTTTCATGTGCCTTGCTCCTTGACCTGCTCGGAACCCAATAAGTTGCCCTTTGTTTTTTGCGCCATCGCTGATTCTCTTCGCGCCGCGTTACTCATGCACCTGAATCTCGGGGATCGGCACAACGAACTTCCCGCCCCACTCGCGAATAAACGCGTTCTGCTTGATGATTTCATCTTTTAAATTCCACGGAAGAATCAGCAGGAAGTCCGGCTTCGTCTCCCGGATGCGGTCCGGTGGAAAAATCGGCACATGCGTCCCCGGCAGGAATCGGCCGTGCTTGTAGGGATTCCGGTCCACTGTGTATTCGAGGAAATCCGTGCGAATCGCGCAGTAGTTCAGCAGCGTGTTGCCTTTCCCGGGCGCGCCGTAACCAGCAATCTTTTTCCCATTGCGTTTCGCGGCAATCAAAAATTCCAGCAGCTTCCTCTTCGTTTCCTTCACCTGCTCGGCGAAACGCGAGTACGTCTCCAAACGCGTGGTTCCCGCAGCCTCTTCCCGCGTCCGCAATTCCGCGGCGCGTTCCGTGACCGGCTTCGAGGAATCTTCTGCATGCCGTCCATAAATTCGCAGCGAACCTCCATGCGTGGGCAATTCCTCGACATCGAAAAGCGTGATTCCGTGCGCAGCGAAAATCTTCTCCGCGGTAATGAACGAGAAGTAAGAAAAGTGTTCGTGATAAATCGTATCGAACTGATTTTCCTCCATCAGCTGCTGCAGGTGGGGAAACTCCATGGTGATGACGCCGCCAGGCTTCAGAAGAATCTTCATCCCCGCCACAAAATCGTTCAGGTCCGGCACTTGCGCGAGGACGTTGTTCCCGAGCAGCAAATCCGCTTGTTTTCCTGCTGCCGCCAGCTCACTCGCCGTTTCTCTCCCAAAAAACTTCACCAGCGAAGGCACGCCCTTCTTCACCGCCACGGCCGCAACATTTGCGGCCGGCTCAATTCCCAGCACCGGCACGCGTTTCTCGACAAAATATTGCAAGAGGTACCCGTCGTTGCTGGCTAGTTCGACGACAAAACTCTTTTCACCGATCCCGAAACGCTCCACCATCTGATCCGTATACTTTTTCGCATGCGCCAGCCACGAATCCGAATACGATGAAAAATACGCGTAGTCGCTGAAAATATGTTCCGGCGTGACGTACGCTTCGAGCTGCACCAAGAAGCAGTTCCCGCAGACGTACGCATGCAGCGGATAGAACGCTTCCATCTGATTCAAGTGCTCGCCGGGAAGAAAGCTCTCGCAGAGCGGCGACATTCCGAGATCCACGAACGTGTGTTCGAGGTTGCTCCCGCAGAATCGGCACATGGATTGTTCCATCTTAGTCATCAATGGTCCCGTTCGAATTGGAGCCGCACTTTGCTTCCCATAACTACGCTTTCGTCGCCGCCGCAAACTCCTCCGGCTTCGCAATCGGCGGTTGCGTTTCGTACATTTCAAAATACTTTTCCGGCAGCTGCGTCAAGTCTGCCCCACGCAGGTAATCTCCCATCGTCGTTCCTGTGCAGGCTGAGTCCACGTTCGGGGCTCCTCGCCGTGCTTCCACGTCGTCCACGTTTACCGTGCGGAAATCAATGCTGAACCGCGTCTTCCCGGAATTGTTTGGTACGCTCGAATGCATTTGAGCGGCGGAGAACAAAAGCACTCCTCCTGGCGGCGCGATCACTCGAATTTGGGGGTCGAGCTCCATCGGCTCTTCCGGCTTCGGCTGCTTCCGCGTGTCCTGCTTGATAAACTGCGCGGCGTTCTGCCGGCTTGTGCGGTTCCATTCCGCGTAGTTGTATTCCGCAGAGCCATTGCGCACTGCCTGGCTCCAATACCGCGGATGAAAGGCCATCGCATTTTCCGGAACGATCGGGTAGATCGGCAGCCACCAGTTGATTTGGCACATCGGCGCGGAATACCACGTGTCGCGGTGTGGGTGAAACGCGTAGGCGATCCCGGACGTCAGAAAATCATCGCTCGTCGAGGAACGCATCCTCGGCACGTCAAAGTACGTCTTCTCCAGGCTGAATCCCAGGTCGCCCAGCATCCCCTGAATGCACTTCTTTGATTCCGGCGCGTGAATGAACTTCGGTTTCAATTCCGATAGAATCGCCGCGTACTTCTCCACCGGCATATGGAACTGCGCCGTCTCCGGATCAAGCGGATGAAACGCCGCTTCTACCATCTTCCGCGCAAAATCCACCAGCGCCAGCGAGCTCGGCGTCGGCGAGTACACCAGCAATTGTCCGCGATACAGGAGCTCTCTTTTTTTTTCCTCGGAGACCGGTGCATCGATGATGATCGAATTCATATTCTTATCCCTTCCGCCGTCTCACCGCGCCGTCTGCGGCAATGCCTTCCATTCCCCGCGCAATAATTTGTGCTCCTCAAGGGCCTCGGCTGCCTGTCGAATGGCCCCAAAACGCATCCCCGAGCGCTCCGCGATGTCCAGCAGCGAATTTTTTCCGTCAGACAGGTTCAGCACCCACAGCATCGCCATCTCGCTGACTCCCGCGTCCGCTGTCCCGCCCACCATGCGGTACAGCCCGCGCTTTCCCAATTGCGGCTCGCACTTCGGATTCAGATTCACAAACGTGCCGTTGCCTTCGAGGACTGCGAGAATTTCCAGGCTAACGGCCAGGGCTTCTCCCAGTTTGTCGGCATGAACAAATTCCAGGTTGTCCGCTGAAGTGTGGTATTCCGGAAACGTACCGTGCGGCGTGCGGGATAACCTCCCGACGGAAAGATTGATCCCCGGCGAGCAGTATTGCCGCTCATCGTACCCATAAGGCGAGAATTCCAGGATTTCGTAACGCTGCCCGGAGTGCTTCAACACATGCGCTGCCGCCCGATCGACGTCCGCTGTACACTTCCGGCTCTTCTTGTAGTGCAGCGCACCGGCATCGCCGACGCCGGTGAGCACCAATCCGTGCTTGATGTTTGCGATCTTGTCTTCGTTCTTCGCCAACCACGTGATCGCGCCAATCGTTCCGGGAACAAAAAGAAACCGGTACGAATGCCGGCGCAAAGCAGCTTGCAGTCGCAAAGCCAGCGAAACCGCCAACGCTATACCGGAAAGATTGTCGTTGCACAACGAGGGATGGCACGCGTGGCACGAAATCAGCACCTCGTCCCGCGTCTCGCCTTGGAGGAAATACTCGCCATACGTCAAATGCCCGTCTTCCAGCGCTGAGTCGATACAAACTTCGTATTCCTCGTCCTTCAATTCCGCGAGCTGTTTCTGCGGCAGGCAAAATCCCCAGCTTTCCTTGTAGTAGGACGTCCGGTAAGGAATCCAATCCGGATGCGTGGGTAGCGTGAACAGGTGCTCTTTCAATTCCGCCAACGCCATCCGCCGCCGAACCGGCACGCTGTAATTCACGACGTGCAAATTCGATTTCTGGAAATCGATCACCGGCTCGCCCTTGGTATTTCTCACGTACGCATCGCGAATGTTCCACTCTTTCGGCACGGTCCAATCGAACACTTGCGTGCCAGTGGGAACTTCCCGCAGCTCCAAAGGAATCTGCCGCTGCAGCCGCCGAAGCGTCTCCCGCAAACCCTCGCCTGTGATGCTGCGGCAAATGGGATACAGCTCCGTGATCAAGCGAAGCATCGCGTCGCCTTCAGCCGTTGCATCGAAGCCGTTTTGGAAATCCTGTGCGTTCAAATATTTCCGGCCGTTCTCATGAAACGAAGTCGGGATAATTCTGGTCCCGCTGAATGATGATTCGCTCGTCCTCAGGCCATTCAATCCCAAACGCTGGATCGTTCCAGCGAACTCCTCGGGCATGTTCCGCCGAATAGCCCTGCGCCATCTGGTAGAAGACTTCGGTATCGTCCTGCAAGGTCTGAAATCCATGTGCGAAATTTTCCGGGATGTACAGCATCCTTCGGTTTTCCGCGGAGAGCTCCACGGCGAAATATTGCTTGAAGGTCGCCGACGCAGGCCGCAAGTCGATGATGACGTCATAAATCGATCCTGAAGTGCACCGCACCAGCTTTGCTTCCGCGAACGGCGCTGCCTGATAATGCATACCTCGCAGCGTTCCCTTGCGCTTGTTGAAGGAGACGTTGCACTGCAGCACTTTCGGATTCAGGCCGTGTACCTCAAATTCCTGCTTGCAAAACGTCCTGGCAAAAAAGCCTCGCTCGTCTGCCCGCCGCTCCGGTTCGATGACGAATGCGCCCGCCAGCTTAGTCTCCGTGAAAATCAAGTCTCACCAGCCGCTCGTCTCGAACTCCCTACGAATTCTTCGCTTGCAGCACGCGCTCGGCTTCCGCGGCCTGCCAGCGCAAGTCCGAATTCAAGCGGCCCGACGCCAGCAATCCCTGGATGTGGTCAATGCGCTTGTAGCGCGCGCCTTCGAAGTCTTCGACGCGCAGGTCCACCTTCTTGTAGGCATCGTAAAGTTCGCGGGCGCCTCGCCTGGCATCCCACTTTGACTGAAAAGCGGGAAGCATCTTAGCAATGCGCGAGAAATCCGCTCGGTAGCAGCGCTTGTCCGGACCCGCATCCGCGGCAAACTCAATCGTGCACCCCGGGACGGTTTCCTTCACGATCTCCGCGAGGTCGCGGATTTGGTAATTCTCTTCGGTGCGGCCCACGTTGAACGCCTGGTTGTGAATCAGATCGCGTGGAGCTTCGAGCGCCGCCAGGAATGCCCGGGAGATGTCTTCAATGTGTACGATCGGCCGCCACGGTGTGCCGTCGCTCTTGATGAACACGCGGCCCGTCGTCAGCGCCCAAGCCGTCAGGTTGTTCAGCACCAGGTCAAATCGCAGCCGCGGTGAAACCCCATAGGCCGTCGCGTTGCGTAAATACACCGGGCTGAATTCCGGGCTGGCTAGTTGCGACACTTCCTGCTCCACCAGCACCTTCGACCGCCCGTAAGGCGTCACCGGATTGAACTCCGCCGTCTCATCCAGAATCTTGTCGCCCGCCGCCCCATACGTGCTGCAGGATGAAGAGAACAAGTAGCGCTTCACTCCCGCTTCTTTCGCTAGCCGCGCGAGCCGCACCGAGGCGTGGTGGTTGATGTCGTAAGTCAAGTTCGGATTCAGGTTGCCCAGCGGATCGTTGGAAAGCCCCGCCAAGTGAATCACCACCTCGAACCCTTTCAGGTCCGCTAGGTCGACGTCTCGCAAATCCTTCCGAATCGAAGGAAATTCCCGCGGTGCCGCTCCAAACGTGCACTGCTCGAAAAGGTCGCTGTCCAGCCCGACCACTTCGTGCCCGGCATCCGCCAACAGCGGCGCCATCACCATCCCGATATAGCCTTTATGTCCCGTGATCAGTATCCGCATTCCACCGTTCCTGGATTCTCTCGCCACGTCTCGAAACTAACCGCCCCGCACCCGAATTTCGTACTTCGTGTGTCAGCCGCGCCCTTTGGGTCTATCTATCAGGTACCATTAGCCTTAGGCGGATTGACACCCACACTCCCGATACAAGTAAGCATGCCGCATGCCAGTGCGTGGGCACCCTGCTTGCTGTAAGTTATTACACTTTAAAGACTTAGGTTCTATCGTTCGAACCCCAAAAATCGCTCTAAGATCCCACGTCCACCCCCTTTCCCGTTAGCGGTACCCATTTTCACTCCGCAGCCCCCGGTCGGGATGGCCCATGAGCCACTTGCGTCCGTATATCCGTGGCCGCGCAGCATTCAGTGTCGTGCCTGTTACGGCCGTCTTAGCCATGGCTACCGGAACGCGACTCTGCATGGATCTTCTAAAAAATGGCCGCAAGGACTCCAGGTTTTCCTTGACTTTCTAGCGTATTCGGGTATGGTATTTTTCAGGTAAATCTGCGCAACATTCCGTGGCCTGCGATTCCTCTGGACGTGTTTCCATTCGCCAGCTAAGCCTTTTAAAATCAACACTTATGGAAAATGTCCGCAAGTGTTGGTTCTAAACCACTTACAGAAGCTCTAAGCCCTTTAGATGCAGCACTTATAAAAAACAGGGGGAGGGGCGGCAGTTATGGTTAACTAGACCCTCCATCAAGACTATCCGGCTTGGAAGGCCGCGGTCTGCCACCTTAGATGGATATTGCGGCTTCGATAGGGCTGAGCTGGCTGATTACTGCGGCTAGCGGGCAAAACTCGACGTCCCGGACCAGCTTCCTCAGCTTGACTTCCGTGCCCCGCAAACCGAAGTAATGCCGCGCCCGCGCCGAAAGGCTCCCGCCCATCCTCGGTTGCGCCGGATCAAGTTCCCAGGGGTGGATGTAAACGCAAACGGGAAAATTCTCGTGTTCATTCAGGTGCCGGATCGACCAGAGCGTGTAACTGTAGGGCAGGAGCCGTAAGTAAGCTCCACCGCCGACCGGCGATCTCATCGATCCAATGGACAGCGTCGGCATGGGAAATTCCAGGATTCGTCCGCTCGCCGTCTCGATCCAATACGGCGTTCGCAGTGCGTCCGGAATCCCATACGAGGGATGTTCCACCGGGAAAACGCTAGAATCGTATTGAAATCCCTCTTCGGCCAGAATCTCCAACGCCCACAATGATTTCTTTATCACCGAAAAGCTCGGCGCCCGATAACCTACAACCTGTTTTCCCGTGGCATCCTCAATGACGGCCTTCGCCCGGTGCGTATCTTCGCGAAATTCTTGTGGCGTCAGGTCGAAGATGCGACGATGCAGCAGGCTGTGGCAGGCGATTTCATGCCCCGCGGCGGCCACCCGCGCGACGACCTCCGGCTTTTTCTCCGCCACCCACCCGAGAACAAAAAACGTTGCCAGGCAGTTGTGCTCCGCGAGCAGCCCCAGCAGCCGGTCGGTGTTTGCCGCGACTCGGCTCGGATACGAGTCCCATTCCTCCAGGCGCACTTTGCCCGCATACGCGCTGACGTGAAAATAGTCCTCGAGGTCAACCGTGAGAGCGTTTTTCATTCACCTTCTCAAAGAATCAGGAAGCCGCCACATCCACAATTGTACACACAATGTTTTGCGAATTGAGATTCTCGCGGCCTGCGTGCAGGGCTCGCCATCTACAAGAAATATCTCTTGGGATGGCTTTTTCACGCACCGCCTGAGTATGCTAGTCTCGCCAGTGCGGGATGAAAACAGAATGTCGCAATATCGCCTTCCGTACGCAACCATCTTCGGGCACGCGGGCATCGCTGCCCCGTGCGAGCAAATCTAGTTTCCATGGATTGCGCTTGCGAATCCTGACGTTCACAGCTCTTTATCCCAACAAGGTAAATCCTCTCCAGGCAATTTTTATCCATCAGCGCGTAAAGCACCTTGCTCGCCGCCCCGGTAATTCCGTGGAGGTCATCGCCCCAGTTCCGTACTCTCCATCCTGGCTGCCTGTCCGACGCTGGAGTCAGTTCAGCGGGATCCCGCGCGAAGAAGAAATCGACGGCATGCGCATCCACCATCCCCGGTACCCGTTCCTCCCCGGCATCAGCATGCCCGCGCACGGAATGCTGATGTACGCGTCGTCCCTGTCTCTTGTGCGGCGCTTGCACGGCGAAAATACATTTGATTGCATTGACGCGCACTTCGTCTATCCCGATGGGTTCGCCGCCGTCCGTCTCGGCAAACACTTGGGCCTGCCGGTGGTTGTTTCCGCGCGCGGCACCGACATCAATGTTTATCCGTCGTTTCGCCTCATTCGCCCAATGCTGCGATGGACTTTGGCGAACGCCGCCGGCGCCATCGCCGTTTCCGCGGACTTAAGAAACAAAATGATCGCTCTCGGAATTCCCGAAGCCACAATTCAGGTGATTGCCAATGGCGTGGACACCGAACGCTTTCAGCCGCTCGATATAAAATCAGCGCGCAAGCAGTTGGGCCTTCCGGAAGAAGCCCCCATCGCCGTTTCCGTCGGCTCGCTAATCGAATCCAAAGGACATCAACTGCTCATCGCTGCCGTCGCAAAGCTGGCCGCGCGCTTTCCGAAGCTGCGCTTGTATGTGATCGGCGAAGGCGTTTACCGCGCGAAACTTGAGGAGCTTGTAAGAGAAAAACAATTGCAGGAATCTGTTTTTCTGGCGGGCAACCGGCCCAATGAAGAACTCCCTTTCTGGTTTAGCGCGGCAGACGTGAGTTGCCTGATGAGCTCGCGTGAAGGTTGGCCCAATGTCGTTTCCGAAGCGCTAGCGTGCGGCACGCCAGCCTTGGCTACGCGCGTCGGAGGAGTTCCGGAAATCATTACCTGCCCCGAACTGGGCATGTTTGTTGAACGCGATGTCGATTCGATCGCAGAGGGATTGGAGCAATCGCTAACCAGAACGTGGAATCGGGAGGAAATTGCACGGCGCTCGCGTTCCCGGAGTTGGGATGCGGTTGCGGCAGAGGTCGAGGCTTTCCTCAAATCGAAAGTTCCTCCCAAATCGTAGGGAGAACGAAGGCTAGTCACCGTCAATGGGGAAACGAATTCTCCAACGCCACAGACGCGCTAGTTGCCAGAACGGAAGAATGACCAAGTAGCAACCGATCTTGAAGCATTCAAGCAAAATGCCCTTGCGATTCGAGGCGTTTTCCCCGCTTTCCCCTGGCGTGGCCACGAACGAACATTTTACGTTTCGCCGCAGCATTCTCCAGCAGCACATTCGCAAGCGCTGCAAATGCGAGCCGCTGCTGACGACGAGGAGCGACGAAATCTCAGGGTGCGCAAGGAGCCAATCCGCGAGCGCATCGATTTCGCTCAACGTGCCCAGCATCCGGACGGGGATGCGCTCCACCGTGAATTGCTGATTTTCGAACAGAACAAAAAAGTGGCGTTGCGGCGGAGGGATGCTCTGCGCCATCTGCAGCAAATCGATGGTCTGTGGCAGGCCCAATTCCGGAAAGCGGCGAATCTCAAACCGGCCGACGCTGAACAAAAGACGCGGCGCCATTCCCTGCTCGAAGAGCTCGATCGCGTAGACTTTGCGACTTTTGAGGCCGGCGAGAACAAAGACGGCATCCGCGTGCGCCGGAGAATCGGCGCGGGCCAGCCAATCGAATAAGAATTGCAGCATCAGCGACGGCGCATCGCGAAATCGTAAATGTTTATGTAGCGCTGGGCGAGAACGTTCCAGTCTTTCTCGCGCAAGATGAATTCCCGGGCTTGCTCGCCTAGTCTGCGTTGCAAACTCGTTTCCGACAGCAGTCTCTTGGCCTGCGCGCAAAAATCTTCAGCGTTGTCAGCACGATACAGGACGCCGGTCTTTTCCGGTTGCACCAGTTCGCGAATGCCTCCCACGTCGCTCCCGAGAATCGCCTTTCCCAGCGCCATCGCTTCCAGAGGTTTCAGCGGCGTGACCAGTTCCGTCAAACGTATGCTGTGTCGCGGGTAGACCAGCACATCAACCACGGAGTAGTAGCGTTCGATTTCGTCGTGCGGCACCCTTCCCAGAATTTGAATGAACTCTTCCGCATTCAAATCGCGCACGGCTTCGCGGACCGCTGGCATCTCTTCGCCATCGCCGACGATCAGCAATTTGCAAGATGTTCCGCGGCGCCGAAGTTCCACGACGGCGCGGACCAGCCACGCCACGCCTTCCCAACGGTAAAGCGAGCCAATGAAACCCAGAACCGGTTCGCCGCCGAGCCCGAGCTTCGCGGCGAGCTTTTCATCGCGGGAAACAGGGAAGAATTTTTCGGTGTCAACGCCGTTAGGAACATGAAAAAGCTTTGCGGAATCCGTTTTTCTTTTTTTAAGTTCGTCCAGGATCGACTGCGAAATCCCCACCACGGCATCGGCGCGATGCACGACGTAGTCCTCAAGCTTCTGACTCAGGCGGTAGCGGAGAGAACGCGCGCTGGTTTTGTTCTGATCGACGGCGGCGTCTTCCCAGAACGCGCGCAATTCGTACACGAAAGGAACGCCCTTCGAACGAGCTGCTTGTAGGGCGCCAAGGCCGCAAAGCGCGGGGGAATGCGCGTGGACCAAGTCGACGGGTTCCTTCTCCACCACCTTGAGAATTCTGTTGCGAATGAGCCGCACAACGGATGCTTCGCGCAAGCCCGGCCATCGCCCGGAAATGGTCCACTCGGAAAACTTACGGCCGAACGGCGTCCGGCGATAGGTAACATTTTCGACGACGGTTTCCACGGCGTTCGGATCATCAACAGTCTGAAGCGGCCCGGTCAGCGCCTGCGGACGGAGCCCCAGCCGGTGCTGCGCGGCGATGAGATGAAGGCTGCGAATACTGTAGCCGGTAAGCACGGGCCAGGAATGGTCTAGTACATGCAATACCCGGAGGGGTCGTACATGTTTTTGCCCGGCGGTTTCTCGCAAACTTTCGACGTTCATCGAGTTTCTTGAGGCGGCGACGAGCTAATTCCGTAGCTATCTTTTTGTTGTAACCACTTCAATGTTCATTGCTCCAAAATTATCACAATTCTTATATCAGATTCTGGACGTCATCATGCGGCACCGACTGGGCACATAGATTGCCGCAAATAAATGGCCCTGCCAATCAGAGAGTCCAGATTGAGGACACAGAAATGGAAGGCGAGCAATGACGTTCTCGCAATCCCACTCGCAATTTCCATCGCCCGCAGGCGAAAGCCCATTGGCAAGAATTACCTGCAAAGGCATAGAACATAACCGTTCAGGGAAGGCAACGGGCAATCCGCGGACCGAGCAATCGAGTAAGCGAAAGCGGCAATTTCTGCCACATGCGGATCGCCAATTCGTACTTTGGATTCGAAGGATTAATCTGCGGCAGTTCGCCGCCATTCGCAAGCCAGTAGTCCCAGTGCAGCGGCACAGTC
>WNFT01011071.1_pt1 | contig 14129 bp, 15 predicted proteins | sample 5400191 | NCBI WGS metagenome assembly WNFT01 (sample SAMN13153359, study PRJNA577476) | soil metagenome | isolation source: 80 cm saprolite under Madrone tree | place: USA:California | collected 2016-06-14
TTCCCACGATCACATAGCCGAGCGCGCCGAATTGATCGTTCAGCATGGCGATCATTTCCCACAGCGTACCGTGCAATTGGAGTTTTTCGGCGATGAGCCCGAGGCCTTCGACGCTGCCGATCAGGAGGGCGACGACGACCGATACCGCCGTGATGGTGAGGTTGTAATACAATTTCCGGATCGGCTTCACGAAAGCCCAGCCATAGGCGCGCAGCATCAGGACGGAATCGGTCGTGTCGACAAGCGCCATGCCGGCTGTGAACAGCACCGGAAACAGCAACAGCGACCACACCGAAAGGCCTTTGGCCGCTTCCGCGGCGGAGATTCCCAAGACGCCGATTTCAGTCGCCGTGTCGAAGCCCAATCCGAAGAGAAAGCCGAGAGGATACATCTGCCAGCTTGCGTGGATGAAACGGAACAGCGGCTGGAACACCCGGCCCAGCAAGCCGCGATGCGAGAGCAGAAGGTCGAGATCCTCCTCGATCAACGGCCCGCCGCGCTTGACTCGCTTGAAGCTCTTGTAGACCGCGACGAGGATGAAGATGTTGGCAATGCCGACGGCAAACAGAAACAGCGCCGAGACCGAAGTTCCGATGACGCCGCCGACATCCTTGAACGCTTCGAAGCGATCGCTGAGTGCGCCCGCGCCGAGCGCAACCAATAGCGAAGCAAGCACCACGATGGTGGAGTGGCCGAGCGAAAAATAGAGGCCGACGCCGAGCGGACGCCGCCCTTCCTGCATCAGCTTGCGCGTCACATTGTCGATGGCAGCGATATGATCGGCGTCGACCGCATGCCGAAGCCCGAAACTGTACGCGAGCAGTGCGGTGCCCAAGAGCACGGGATAATCGGCGAACGCGGCGAACGCCCAAATCCAGGCGGCGATGTTCAAGCCGATCAAAATCGCGAAGATGGCGAACAGTCTGCCGCGCAGTCCCGAAGACGAAATGTTCGGCGAAGCCACGGCGTTCATCCCGCTTTCCTTACGTGAACGTGGAGATGTTTGTGGCTGGTCTCCCCGTCATGCGCGTGCTTTTCCGCTTCCACTTCGACCGGGACCATGACAAGGCGCCCATGGCGGACACCGCGCTCGGCAATGACGTGGTCGGCGAGATGGCGCACCTCGCGCGCATCGCCCTTGAGGATCGCGACTTCGAGACAGCTCCCGTGGTCGAGATGGACGTGCATCGCCGAGAGCGACAGATCGTGATGCTCGTGAAATGAATGCGTCAGACGCTTGGCAAGCTCGCGCGCATTGTGGTCGTAGACATAGACGAGCGCCGCAACGCAATCGCCGGTTCCGCCCGCTTCCTCGGCGGCTTGCCGCATGCCGGAGCGCGCAAGATCGCGGATCGCCTCGGAACGGTTTTGATACCCGCGCACGGCAATGACACGGTCCAGCTCGGCCACGAATTCGTCGTCCAGAACGATGGTCGCACGCTGCATGGAACGCTCCAGCGGTAGGTATGATCTCTTTCCTCAAAAATCACACTCCGGCGCTGTTGGCAAGGCACATCCGCGCACGGGCCACCCAGGCGATCGTAGGGTCTGCTTACGACGCGGACGCAGCGGGATCGGTATGTTAAGAAGGAAAAAAGTGGAGCACCCAATGCAAAAGCGCAGGCTGGGACATTCGGACCTCGAGATCGCGCCGATCGTCTTCGGCGGCAACGTGTTCGGATGGACCGTCGATCAGACCTCGGCAAACAAATTGCTCGATGAATTCGTCGATCTCGGCTTCAACTCCATCGACACCGCGGACACTTATTCGCGTTGGATCCCCGGCAACTCCGGCGGTGAGTCCGAAACCATCATCGGCAATTGGCTCAAAACCTCGGGCAAGCGCAATCGCGTGCTCATCTTCACCAAGCTCGGCGCCGAGATGGGACCGGGCAAGAAGGGGCTCTCGCGCAAATACATTAAAGCCGAAATCGAAGAATCCCTGAACCGCCTTAAGATCGACACCATCGATCTCTACCAATCGCATCGCGACGACACTGAGACGCCGATGCTGGAGACTCTGGAAACCTACGCTGAGCTTATCAAAGAAGGAAAAGTGCGTGCGATCGGCGCTTCGAATTTTTCCGCCGCGCGTCTCAAGGAAGCGAACCAGATCGCGCGCAAAAACGCTCTCCCGCGCTACGAAGTGCTGCAGCCGAAATATAATCTCTACGATCGCGCCGAATACGAAGCCGAATTGGAGCAAACCTGTCTCAAGGAAGAAATCGGCGTCATCCCCTATTACGGTCTCGCCAATGGTTTCCTCACGGGCAAATATCGCGGCCCGGCGGATTTTGGCAAAAGCACGCGCGGAAGCCGCATGGGCGCTTATCTGAACGAGCGCGGACGGCGCATCCTGGCGGCATTGGATGAAGTCTCCGCTGCGCACAAAGTGAAACCCGCGGCGGTGCCCCTCGCATGGCTGATGGCGCGGCCCTCGATTACGGCGCCGATTGCGAGCGCAACCAGCGTCGATCAGCTCGCGGATTTCGCGTCCGCCGCGGGCTTGAAACTCAGCCGCGATGACATCGAAGGGTTGAACGCGGCAAGTGCCACTAATTAAACTGACTCCATAATGACTCAGCTAAAGACGTATCTCACACCGTTCGTAATCCCGGGCTTAATTCTAGGCGGGTGCTCAACGCAGCAGCGTGTGTTTGATGGCGTCTACACTTGGGGGGCCGAGGTCGAGACATTTTCGCCTCGCGGCAGTGGCGAAAAGCAGTGGTGGGTTCTTACCGGCATGGATATGCGGCAGCAGCTATCAGTTGCTCACCAGCGACTGACGACCGAACCCTATGAGGGCATCTACGTGAAGGTTTCCGGATACTATGCGGGACCTGCAACGGAAGAGAAGGGTGGACCATTCTCCCTTCAATATGAGGGCTTATTCGAAATCACGAAGGTTTGGCTCACACGAAAGCGCAGCACTTCAGACTGCCGTGCGACGGCTGGTGCGGGTTAGGGCAGTTTCTTGCCATCGTTGCGCTGGCCTCCTAGACTGAATCCAATCATCTAAAACAAATTTTCATTGCGGGAGGAAAACTTCCATGCACGGGACGAACGCCAATTCCGCTTACATGACAGGTAAGATGCTCATCGGCGGCGAACTCGTCGAAAGCGAGGATGGCAGCTGGCTCGAATCGATCAACCCCGCCGACGAGTCTCAGTTGGGCCGCGTCCCGATGGGCAGCGCCGCCGACATGGCTGCCGCGGTCGAAGCCGCCGAAAAGGCGCAGCCAACTTGGGCCGCGCTCTCTATGGCGCAGCGCGCCGAATACATCCACAAGCTCGGCGATGCGCTGATCACGCGCACCGAAGAAATCGCCAGAATCGAATCGCTCGACACCGGCAACACGATCGGACCGATGCGCCGCGACGTGAAGACCGCGGTCGACCGCATGCGCTTCGCGGCGGGCTTGGCCTACGAGATCAAGGGCGAGACGGTTCCCGCTACGCCGGGCAACATCCACATGACCATCCGCCAGCCCTATGGCGTGATCGGCCGCATCATTCCCTTCAATCATCCGATCGGCTTTGCCGCGTCGCGCATCGCGCCGGCGATCATTTCGGGCAACACCATGGTGGTGAAGCCGTCCGAGCAGAGCCCGCTCTCGGCTTCGATCCTGGGCGAGATCTGCAAGGACATTCTTCCGCCCGGCGTGGTCAACATCGTCACCGGCGGGCGCGAGACGGGCGAGGCGCTGGTGCGGCACCCACGCGTGAAGCGCATCGCGTTTATTGGGCAGCCCGCCTCGGGCATGGCGATTCAGAAGGCGGCCGCCGAGACCGCGGTCAAATATGTCTCGCTCGAATTGGGCGGTAAGAATCCGCTGATCGCCTTTGCCGATGCCGATCTCGACAAGGTCGCGGCCTGTGCCGTCGGCGGCATGAATTTCGGCTGGCAGGGTCAATCCTGCGGCTCGATGAGCCGCATTCTTCTCCATGAATCGATTCACGACGCGGTGCTGGAGCGCATCCTCGAGCGCGTGAAGAAGATCAAGGTCGGTCATCCGCTCGATCCCGCGACGAACATGGGGCCGGTCAACAACAAGCAGCAATACAACAAGGTCCAGTTCTATATCGACCTTGGCAAGAAAGAGGGCGCGAAGCTTCTCCATGGCGGCGGCGTTCCTGCCGGCGAGGAATTCAAGCGCGGCTATTGGATCGAGCCGACCGTGTTCGGCGAGGTCACTATGTCGATGCGGCTCGCGCGCGAAGAAGTGTTCGGACCCGTCATGTCGGTGCTGAAGTTCAAGACCGACGCCGAAGCCGTGACCATGGCCAACGCCGTCGAATTGGGCCTCACCGCCGCAGTGTGGACCAACGACATCAATCGCGCGCTACGCGTCGCCCAAGCCGTTCAGGCCGGCTACATCTGGATCAACGGCGTCGGCCAGCATTATCGCGGCGTACCCTATGGCGGCTTCAAGAATTCCGGTGTCGGGCGCGAAGAAGGCATCAGCGAACTTTTAAGCTATACCGAAGAAAAGGTGATCAACATCGTGCTCGGTGGGTCGGACTACAATCCCGCCGCGTGAGACTGCGAATGATACAAAGGATCGCATCGGCCATATTGGGCGGTTTGCTCACCATCTCGGCGACGCCTGTATTGGCCGGGGCCGCGTTGGAAGCGGTCGACGTCGAGCTCGTCATCGCGACCGACGTTTCCCCCAGCATTGATCCAGAAGAAGCGCATTTGCAGCGCGAGGGCATTGCCGAGGCCTTCTTGAACCAGCAGGTGGTGAACGCGATTCAATCCGGCGCGCTCGGCAAGATCGGCGTTGCCTATGTCGACTTCTCGAGCCGCGAGTACAACAAGATCGTCATCAATTGGCGGGTGATCAAAGACAAAACCAGCGCGGCTGCGTTCGCGGAAGCCTTGCGCAAAGCACCCGCGACGCTTGGTCGGCACACCTCGATTTCGGATGCGCTCGAGCTCGGCCAATTGCTGCTCGAAGCCAACACGCTCGAAGGCACCAAGCGCGTCATTGATGTTTCCGGCGACGGACCGAACAATTGGGGGCGCGACGTCACGCTCGTGCGCGATGCCGCTGTTGCGAAGGGCATCATCATCAACGGGCTTCCAATCGTCGACGACCATGGCGGCTTTGGGACAATTCCCGACCTCGACCAATATTTCATCAATTGCGTGATTGGCGGACCGGCCGCGTTCATTATCGTCGCCAAGGGCTTTGACGATTTCGCCCGCGCCATTCGCAACAAGCTCGTCCTCGAAATTTCAAGCGAGACTCCCGCCCGCGCGAAAAACCCGCTGCTGATGAAAGTCGCGACCTCTCCGCCACGCGGCGGGGCTCGGCCGCCACAAGTTGAATCCTTGCCGCGCCAACCCGCTCGGCCGCAGAACCAAGCCGTGTGCCAGAATCGTTTTGGGGGCTTCGGACCCTTTAATGGCTTCGACTTCCCGCCCCAGCGCTAACGGGCGTTAAGCTTGCGCGATGACCGCCAGATCGCCTATAAGCCCGGCGCTTCGACAAGGGCTTGCGCTATGAAAAAGGGCATTCATCCCGACTATCACTTCATCAATGTGGTGCTGAACGACGGCACCTCGTACCGGACACGCACGACCTGGGGCGAGCCCGACGCCAAGCTCACGCTCGACATCGATCCGAGCACCCATCCGGCATGGACCGGCGGCCAACAGAACCTCATTGACCGGGGCGGACGTCTGACAAGATTTAATAAGAAATTCAAGGACTTCGTTAAAGGCTCATAGCCTTCGAGTCAGGCCGGATGATTTTTCGTCAAACGAACTAGGAGAGCCGCCAATCGGCCGTGCATTTCGGCTTGCGGCAGGCCCATGCTGCTGCCATGGCCGGCGAACACCCACTCGAAAGGAAAGTCCAACAACCGGCGCAGCGATTTCAACTGCTCGGACCAGGAATGCCAGCAATAGGCCTTGAAGGCGACCAAGTCTTCGTCGTCGAAATCCCAGGCCAGAGAGTCTCCGGTGAACAGGCAGCGCCGGTCGTAGAGATAGGCGACGCTGCCTGTGGTATGGCCTGGAACCGGAATCGCCAGCAGGTCGGCTCCGATCTCAGTGGGCGCAACGCCGTTCAAGATGTTCGTGGCGAAACGCGCCGCTGCTCGATCGGCTTTGTGAATCCACACCCGCGCGCCGAAATGCTTGGCGTAGCGCTCGGCGTCCCGGCGGACCAAAAACGAGTGCGCGCCATAAGAGGACGCCGCGTTATAACCGAGCCGATAGACGCCTTCCGTCATCTTTTCCGGAAAGACGTCCGCGGGCACGTCTGACCGAGTTTCGGTGCGCACCGATGCTGTCGGGCAAAGAAGGCGCGCTCGCCACGCCATCATCACTTCGCTTTTCGTCTTGGGCTGGCGCGCAAAAACCGATTGACCGCCCCTTTCCACGATCAGTCCCGGCGCCACCGTGCGCGCGGCGGAGCAATCGGTGCAGCGCCTGTCGGTGTACCAATCGCCCGGCGCGTTCAGGGGATGGCGTTCGCTCATGCCCCTCAATATAGGGGTGCGGGCGAGGCGTTGAAATGCGCGACGCCTACTTGCGCTCGGCTTGGCCGAAAGCGGCTTCCAGCATGGCGAAATGCGATTTTACGCCATCGCTCGTTTCGCCTTGCCGGAACAAGATATCGTCGAGCCGGGCAACCCGCCGGTAGAGACTCTCGCTTCGCTCCAGCAGCTCGAGCAGTTTCTTGGGCAGCGAATCCATACCTTCTTCGCGTTTGCCCATGCAGATCTCGCGCGCGCCGAGCCGGTAGCGATCGGAAGCCGCGTCCTCGGGCGTCATGTCGCCTTCCTGCACCGCGCGTTGAATGAGCAGCCAGCTCGCCGCCTGCATCAGGCGCGTGGTAACGCGCATCGACTCGCCGGCGTAGACGAGCGCCGCCTTGCGCGGCAATTCGCGCGACTCGTCACGTCCGCGGCCATCGAGATAGCGCGCGCACTCTTCAACCAAGCCCATGCCCTCGTCGAAGGTGCGTTCGAACAGAGCTGACGCCGTGAAGCTGTGCAGCGACATGTCTTTGAGTGAATCGTCGTCCGGGAGCTCTGCGCTCATTCGTCGATGTTGTCCCTCTTCCCCGCTGCAAGCCAACGTAGCAAGTCGAATCGCTTCGGCAAAGCGCCGGATTGAAAAGACTGCCTTAATGGTTACCGCAGCGGTGAGCCACGCAACCGCGCGATACCGTCGTTAACGATTATGGCAATCGCCAAAGTCAGCGCTTGAAGAAGGCATCGGCGGCGTTTCTTGTCGTCGCGCGCGAGCGAAGCGCCTCCCGCGTACGCACGATTTCCGCCTCCAATGCGGCGATGCGGGCTTCAAGCTCATGGGCCGACATGGCCGATAGGTCCTGGCCCAGCACGGTTTCCGGTTTCGGCTTCCGCGGCGCAAGTTCATCGAGATCGATCGCCATGGCGCTTTCCTTTGCTCTGTTCCGCTCTAAACTAATTTTGCCACAGAGAAGAGCAACCGAGAAGAAAGCCGAACCATGTCGTTACCGGAAACCATGACCGCCATTGCCGTCGAACGCGCACAGACGGGCGTGAAGCTCGTGCCGGTGCAAATTCCAACGCCCCAGGCTGGGCCCGGGCAGATCCTCATCAAAGTGAAATCCGCCGGCATCAATCGCGCCGATCTCTTGCAGGTGCAGGGCCACCACCCCCCGCCCCCGGGCGCGCCTGCGACGCCGGGACTGGAAGCCGCCGGCACCATCGCGGCCGTGGGACCGGGCGCTCCAGGCTGGACGCCCGGCGATCAAATCTGCGCTTTGCTGCCAGGCGGCGGCTACGCGGAATATGCGGTCGCGTCCGAACTTTGCTGTCTGCCGGTCCCCAAAGGAATTTCACTGCTCGATGCTGGCGGTTTGCCCGAAGTCTATTTCACGGTATGGAGCAATGTCTTCGACTCCGCGCGGCTGCAGCCTGGCGAGACATTTCTGGTGCATGGCGGATCGAGCGGCATCGGCACTGCAGCGATCCAGCTGATGGCGGCGCGGGGCCATCGCGTCTTCACCACGGCAGGCAGCGCGGAGAAATGCGACGCTTGCGTCAAGCTCGGCGCCGAGCGTGCGGTGAATTACAAGAACGAGGATTTCGTCGAGATCGTCAAAGCCGAAACCAAAGGCAAAGGCGTCGATGTGATTCTCGATATGGTCGGGGGCGATTACGTGATGCGCAATTTGAACGCGCTCGCGCGCCTCGGCCGCGTCGTCAATATCGCGTATCAAAAAGGCGCCAAAGTGGAAGTCGACTTCCGGCTGGTTCAGGCGCGCCTGTTGAGCCTTGGCGCAACCGGCCTGCGCGGCCGTCCCGACAGCGAGAAAGGCGAAATCCGAGCCGCTCTAAAGCGCGAAGTCTGGCCGCAGTTCGAAGGGGGGCGGCTCAAGCCCGTTACCGACCGTGTATTCCCGCTTTCCGATGCCGATGCGGCGCACCGTTTGATGCAGGAAAGCACCCATATCGGCAAGATTCTGTTGGCAGTGTAGAAAATGCTTTCCCAGCGACGGCTTCGAGATTAGAAACAGGGCCTTCCTCGAAAGGATGATACTTTTGAGAGCTGCGTGAGGTCCTGAAAAGCCTCACCGGAAAAGGAAAAGCCTATGTCCGACAAACCCTTGATGCCAAAAGCCACAGCCGTCTGGCTGATCGACAACACTTCGCTCACCTTCGAGCAGATCGCCGATTTTTGCGGCATACACCCTCTCGAAGTGAAAGGCATTGCCGACGAGGACGTCGCCAAGGGGATCAAGGGCATCGATCCGATCGCCACGGGCCAGCTCACGCATGAGCAGATCGAAGAGGCCGAGAAGAATCCCGAGATGCGCCTCAAAATGGCGCCGGCGAAATACAAGATGCCGCACATCAAGGCCAAGAAGACGCCGCGCTACACACCGGTTTCGAAGCGACAGGACAAACCTGATGCTATCTATTGGCTGTTGCGCAATCATCCGGAGCTGACCGATGCCGACCTCATGAAGCTGATCGGCACCACCAAGGCGACGATCGCGAAAATCCGCGATCGCGGACACTGGAACTCGCAGAACATTAAAGCGGTGGATCCGGTGACGCTCGGCCTCTGCACCCAGATCGAACTGGATTTCATCGTGGCGCGCGCGGCCAATCGCAAGCCTCGTCCGGCGCGGAAAACCGCCGAGAGTCTGAAGCCGGTGGAGGAAACGACCGCAGGCATGACGCCGACGGCGGAAGAACCTGAGTCTTAAAACGCGTAACGCGCGAGCACGAAGCCGAAAATCACCGCGGCAAACGACACCCACAAAGCGAGCGAGAAGCGCTTCTCGATGAAGCCGCGTATCTGGTCGCCGAACACATAAAGCAGACTTGCTTCCGTGAAGTAGCGGAAGCCGCGCGTGATTGCCGACATCAGAACAAAGGTGGCGAAGGGGAAGCCAGCAAAGCCGGTCGCAATCGTGACGATCTTGTAGGGAATCGGCGTCAAGCCCTGAAACAGAATGATCCACTGCCCCCATTTGGCGTAAGCGGCGCGGAACGCATCGAGGTCGCCCGAGCCGTAAAGTGAAATCAGCCACCGGCCCACCGAATCGAACAACAGCGCGCCGATGGCATAGCCGAGCATCCCGCCCATGACAGAGCCCGTCGTGCAGACGAGCGCTATTAAGAAGGCGCGCTTGCGATCGGCAAGCACCATGGGAATCAGCATCAGATCGGGCGGAACAGGAAAGAAGGAACTCTCGGCGAAGGCGAAGGCGAACAGCGCGGCCCAGGCATGACGGCCCGACGCGTTAGCCATCATCCACTCGTAAAGCCGGCGCATAAATCCGCTGCGTCTTTCGGTGCCGGCCTGGTCCGCCATCTCAACCCTTTTCCTGTACCGGGCCGCGCGGGTCGAGCGGCAATGCCGCCGGCGACCCTTGCGGCACCGGTGTGAAGACGTCGCGCGTCGCGGCCGGCGCGGGCTCGCGCACACTGATTCGGGTAAAGGCATAGAACGCCATTGCGGCATGCGCCAGTGCGGTGAAGAGGAAGAGCGTGTTGGGTCCCGCTGCGGACATCACGAGCGCGGCAAGCAGCGGCCCCGGTATCGAGGTCGAGGCATTGATCATAAGAAGGCCCGCCGAAGCCTCAACGAATTCGGCGCGCGGCAACCGGTCGTTCGCATGGGCGACCGAGAGGGAGTAGAGCGGCAGCATCGAAGCGCCGAGAATGAACACAATGAAGTAAAAAAGCGTGGGCACGCGCACCAAATAGGGGCCGGCCCCTCCGAGCACCAATCCGCACGCGGCTGCGGCGGTGCAGGTCGCGGCGATGATCCAACGCCGGTCCATGCCATCGGAGAGACGGCCAAGCGGCCACTGCACCAACGCGCCGCCCGCAATGAACACGCTCATGAAAAGCGCAAGCTCGCGCGTGTTGAAGCCGAGCGAGTGCGCATAAACAGGGGCTAGCGTCCAGAACGCGCCATTGGCGATCCCCACCGTCAAACATCCGGCGGCACCTACAGGCGCCGTCTTGAAAATACGCTCAAGATTGAGCCGCAAAGCCGGGCGCGGCTGAGGCGCCGGCAGTCTGGTGAGGCCGATAGGTGCCAGACAGAGGCAATAGAGAATTGCGCTGACGCTGAAAAGCTCGAAGGACTCCGGCTGGCCCAACAGCAGCAGCCATTGACCGATCATCAACGCGCTCAAATTGAGACCGATATAGACCGCGAGAATGCGCCCGCGCGTTTCGTTGGTGGCGCGGTCGTTGAGCCAGCTTTCGATCGCCATGAAAAGGATTGCGGTGCAAAAACCGGTAGCGCCTCTCAGCACGAACCAGGCAAGCGAAACCGTCCATAAGGGCAGAATCAGAATGGACGCGGCGATGACCGCAGCCGCCACGCCGAAGGAGCGGATATGGCCGACGCGCGAGAGTAGCTGTGGTCCGGCGAAACAGCCGGCCACAAACCCTGCGAAATACCACGCTCCCAACGCGCCGACTGAAATGTTGGAAAAACCTTCGAGATTGGCGCGCAGCGGAATCAGCGTCCCCAAGAGTCCGTTCCCCATCAGGAAAAGGACGGTCGAGAACAGAATCGCCGTGATGCCGCGAAGTTGAGATTGCATGGTGAGTCCCGGGGGCGCGCGCTCTAGCTTGTCCTCATTCTGAAGTCAAAAGGCCGAACGAGACGTTACGGTGGCGAAAATTTTTCTTGGGGCGCTGCTGTGCTTGCCGCGGGTTGAGGGTTTCATTAGGTTTTGCGCGCTTTCAATCGGTTTCCTTTTAGAGCGAATTCATGGCCAGGCGAATCAAACGGCCGACAAAGACGACAGCCAAACGGCCGAAGCGTTCAAAGGCATCGAAAAAGACCAAAGCGCAAATCCGCGCTCAAGCCAAACGCAAAGCCCAAGCCCCGCCCCCGATCAAACAGGCGGTAAGGGCGTCCTCTCCGTCGCCAAGCGCGCCCAAACCTTCTCCCGGCGTTCGCCGAGGCTCGCGCCGCAGGCAGGGAATGCCGCAGCCGAGGCCGTCCCCGGGGCATGTACCGCGCCCGAGCAAGCTTAACGCCAATTCCTATGAGACCGATCTCGATCGGACACCAGCGAATTATCAGCCTCTGACACCGGTCACGTTTTTGCAGCGCGCGGCCTCCGTGCATCCCGAGATCGTCGCCATCATCCACGGCAAAAGCCGCATGAGCTATGCCGAATTCTACACGCGTTCGCGGCGGCTTGCTTCGGCGCTGACCCGCGAAGGCGTGGGGAAGGGCGACACTGTCTCCGTGCTCCTTGCCAACACGCCCGCCATGCTTGAAGCCCATCACGGTGTGCCAATGACAGGCGGAGTATTGAACGCGCTGAACACGCGTCTCGATGCTCAATCCATCGCTTTCATGCTCGATCATGCCGACGCCAAAGTGTTCATCATCGATCGCGAATTCGCGAGGACAGCGAAAGCCGCGCTCGAACTCGCAAAGGTCAGGCCGTTACTCGTTCTCTATGACGACCCGGAATGTCCGCAAGCCGGCGAAGCCTCCGGCCAATTCGAAGGCGCAATCGATTACAAAGAATTCGTCTCAAGCGGCGATCCCGAATTTCAATGGGCGAGGCCGGACGATGAATGGGACGCCATCGCGCTCAATTATACGTCTGGAACCACCGGAAATCCGAAAGGCGTGGTCTGCCATCACCGCGGCGCCGCGCTCATGGGCTATGCCAACATCTTAGCCTGCCGCATGAGCGAGCGCCCGGTTTACCTCTGGACGCTGCCGATGTTCCACTGCAATGGCTGGTGTTTTCCCTGGACCCTGGCGCTGCTCGCCGGCACGCATGTCTGCTTGCGCTCGGTGCGGGCCAAAGACATGTACGCGGCCATCGCCGAGCACAAGGTGACGCACCTTTGCGGCGCACCCATCGTGATGGCGGCGCTGTCGAATGCAAAGCCGGACGAGCGTCGGCCATTCTCGCACAAGGTGAACTTCATCCACGCCGCCGCGCCGCCGCCGGAGGTAATCCTCATGGCTATGCTGAAGGCCGGCTTCGATCTCACGCACGTCTATGGGCTGACGGAGACCTACGGTCCGGCGACCGTTAACGATTGGCACGACGAATGGAACGCGTTGCCGGTCGAAGAGCAGGGCGCAAAACGCATCCGCCAGGGGGTGGCATATCCCGCGCTCGAGCATTTGACGGTACTCGATCCTGCGACCATGGAGCAGGTGCCTGCCGACGGCCGCACGTTGGGCGAGGTCATGTTCCGCGGCAATATCGTGATGAAAGGCTATTTGAAGAATGCCAAAGCGACGCAGGAAGCGCTGGCCGATGGCTGGTTCCATTCCGGCGATCTCGGAGTGCTGCACCCGGATGGCTACATCCAGCTCAAGGATCGCTCCAAGGACATCATCATCTCAGGCGGCGAAAACATTTCCTCGATCGAGGTGGAAGAGACGCTGTACCGGCATCCCGCGGTGATGTTCGCCGCCGTCGTGGCAAAGCCCGACGAGAAATGGGGCGAGACGCCTTGTGCCTTTGTCGAGAAAAAGCCCGGATATGAATCGGTCGGCGAAGCCGATCTGCTGGCTTATTGCCGCGAAAATCTCGCGCACTACAAATGTCCGAAAACGCTGGTTTTTTGCGAGTTGCCGAAGACGACGACGGGAAAAATCCAAAAATTCCGCTTGCGCGAGCAAGCGAGGACGCTCGGCTGAGGCGCCAACCCAATTCAACCCAAACAGCGAATCGCCTGAGCTAATGCTCCTGCGCGCGCAACCGTTCGAGTTCGTCTTTCAATCGGAGCTTTTCTTTTTTGAGCGCCGCGACACGCATCTGGTCCCAGCCCGAATGCGACATCTCAGCGTCTATAAGCTCCTGCAACTTCTGATGTTTATCCGCGAGTTCCCTGATATGAGCCTCTACGGCCATCGTCCTGCCTCACTGCTCAAAAGGACCCTGAAATTAGATCACTCATCGCGCCTTTTGTCACCCCTTCTCTTCCGGTTAAAGCTTCCGAAGCGTAAATCAGATTGGCCCGAGAATGCGGCGACGGGGCTTTTTCGAAAGCCGCTTGGCGAAGTCGGGCCCGCATCTTACAACGCCCGTCACGACCCGGGCAGTTCAAGACTCCGCGGCGAGCGATGCGATGACCGACGAAGAAGAGCAAGCGTTGCGCGCCAGGCTGGCGCAGCTTCGGCAAGAGCACGGAGATCTCGACGCCGCGATCGCCGCCATGACGGCGTCCTCGGCCTGCGATCAGCTTCAGCTCACGAGATTGAAAAAGCGCAAGCTCCAGCTCAAGGACCAGATCGCACGCATCGAGGATTCTTTGCTGCCAGACATCACGGCGTAGGAATCTAGCGGCCGGAACGCTTTTGCGCGTACATTGCCTGATCGGCTTGTTTCATGGCGATATCCGGATTCTCGCCGGCGCGCAGCTCATAGACGCCGTAGGAAAAGCTCAACGGAATTGTGCGCCCTTCCCACACCGGGGGATTGTCACGCAACGCTTTGGTGAGGCTTGCTCCTTTGCGCGCGGCATTCTCTGCCGTGACATGAGAAAGAATCACGCCGAATTCATCTCCGCCAAGACGCGCCAAGACGTCGGACTCGCGGATCCGGCTCGCTATAAAATCTGAGAAGTGGCGCAAAACGGCATCGCCCGCCGGATGTCCGTGCGCATCG
>WNFT01010828.1_pt1 | contig 14127 bp, 12 predicted proteins | sample 5400191 | NCBI WGS metagenome assembly WNFT01 (sample SAMN13153359, study PRJNA577476) | soil metagenome | isolation source: 80 cm saprolite under Madrone tree | place: USA:California | collected 2016-06-14
TGGCAACGTAATTCAGACCAGTAAAATCCTCATGAATTCGTGCGAGGATTGTAAACTCGCTGCTGAGCTCGGCGTTCACCTTCTGCAGTTCAATCGGGCCCGGTTCGGCAACTTGCGACGGGCGTTGTTCCTCCAGCTCGGCTTCTTCGAACTCACGCAGGTCGGCTTTTGGATCACTGTAGTCTCTTGCGCGTCTAAACCCGAGGGCCACAGCGCAAAGATTTACTGTTGCGAAGGCCTCAGCGGCTGAGGCAAAGCGCTTGTTGCGATCTTTTTCCAAGAGCCGGGCCAGCACGTCTCGCAACTGTGGTGGCAAATCTGCAGGTAATCGCCCAGCGTAGCTTTCGGCGCTAAGTCGACTTGCGGCAATCGCCGCGGATGAACCCGTTTCAGGCGGTCCACCCACCAACAGGTACCATAAGGTGACGCCGAGTGAGAACAGATCCGTTCGTACATCCATTGGTTCTTCGCGGAGTTGTTCCGGGCTGGCGAAAAGTGGGGTGCCCAGAAAGCGCGCGCCATCCGCAGACTGGTCGTCACTGATTGAGCGAGTCGCGCCGGGAAGACTTGGCTGGACGAGACCGAAATCGATGAGCTTTGTAAAAAGAGGACTCTCGTCGCCCGTCAGCATGATATTGGAAGGCTTCAAATCTCTGTGAATGAAGCCGGCTGCGTGAGCGCACTTTAATGCTCCGACGATTTGCTGTGCTACTTCCAGAACCTGGCGAACTCCAAGAGCCCCGCGGTTTGTGACGTAGTCTGCTAGACTGCCGCCACCGCAATACTCCATCGCATAATGCAGAACACCGTCTGCCTCCCCAAAATCATAAAGGCGCGCAATATGAGGGTGAGACAATTTCGCAACTGCTCGCGCTTCGATAAGAAACCTCTGCCGTACCGTTGGATCAGCAACATATCGCTCCGTTATAATTTTGAGCGCGACAATCGTGTCGAGATAGCAGTGCCGCGCCTGATAAGTACGGCCAAAAGTTCCTTTGCCCAACGCCAGTGGTCTGCCCTCGGGATCGTTTACGATCTCAAAATTGCCGAAACGCACTTTTTGGATCGGCCCTTCAACAACTGCCGCGCTGGGTTTTTCAGCCATTCCAACCTCGTCTGTTACCACGAGACCCCCCTCTTAGCCAAGCTCATTCCGTCTCTGCTACCGGAGGGCGATAAAGCACCAAGGAAGCGATCGTTGAGAGCAAACAGCAACATGTTATGAGGGGTGGCCAAAGCTGGCCAAGCGTAAGTTCTTAACAAATAACATTAACGATCCACGTAAAAAGTCCAACATGAAATGGTTGTACCTACCTGATAGGCGCCGAAGCAAAGCCCAAGGGCCGGCCCACGTACACCGAGCTCCGCCGTCATGGGGCCATTACACCACCAAGGAAGCTCGCCGATGAAACCAAGCTTTCGGACGCGGAAGTCGTTATGGATGAAGACTTGCATTACGCGGCAGTATAGCATCCCATCGGCAAAAGAAAGTAAGACCTTGGTCTAATGATATTTACGGAAGACTGATAAGAAATCCAAGGACGCAAACCGAGCGAGAGACGCTGGAAGTTGAATGCGGAACCTAACTAGCGACTTCGCGTTATCGCACAATTCTGCCGCAAATATTGGTTAACAGTAGTTATCTGCGAAGAGGTAAAATTACCGCTTTGCTGTTTTCGCGAAGAATTACGCAGTTTTAGTGTCCGAATTTGTCCGAAACTTTCTCGCGTAAGAGGCAACGGAAATAACGGAAAGACAGAGCAAGCGTCGGCAGCAGAACAATTGCCGCCATGGACGCGACTCGCGATGGAAATCTCATCAGCGCAACGGCAATTGAATCGAGCTGGCATGCTGCGCGTCGTGGTACCTCCGCCACGACCCCGCCGGAACAATAGTTTTTCTGCCAGAAAATAGAATTCATTGCGGTTACAACCAGACGAAGCCGGCTGCCTTTCATCATTTTTCGGGAGACGAACAAGCCCGGATTGAAATCGCATTTTACGATTTCCCCCGGTTTAACCAGCTTGGCTTCGCGGAGCGAATCGCGGTATCGCAGCCGCCGGAGATCCGTCCAAAGCGCCATCGCGCAAGCTTGCGACCGGGATATTCCTGTCGATTCTGTGTTTAATAGCCATTATCGTTTTGCTCACTGTCGCAGCCACTGATCCTACCATACATATGTCGTTCTTTGCCATTTATACGCCGCTGATTTATATCGCCGGAAGATTGTGCGGCTTATTTCTAGCGCATACCAACATAAAGTGGCTGTGCCTACTAAGGCGGTCGCGAGGTTGATCTGATGACTGAGTGTGTTACATTTCTGTCAAATGAGCAACACAATTACTGTTCGTATTCCAAGGACACTGGCGAGCTGGCTTCAGGAAAGGTCGATCCGCACTGGAATGCCGCAGGGCCAGATCATTCGCGAGCAATTGGAGCGATCGCGCGCCGCCGACAAAGGCTCAAAAAAATTCATGCGTCTGGCCGGAAGTATTCGTGGCAAGCCGCGCGATCTTTCCACCCGCAAAGGTTATTCTAAAGAGTGAAAGGCATCGCCGACACCGGCTTTCTCGTCGCTTTCGCCAACGCGCGCGACACGCATCACGCCTGGGCGTTGGATGTGGCCGAACAAATAACCGAGCCGCTGCTCACCTGCGAATCAGTCTTGTCCGAGACGGCTTTTTACCTCGGCGACAGCAACATTGTTTTTGAGATGATCGAGGACGGGCTCGTTCGCCTTTCCTTTAACTGCAAGGCGCATCTTCCCCAGCTCGTCGCCTTGGCTCGCCGCTACCAGGATCGCAAACCAGACCTGGCCGATCTTTGCCTTATCTGCATGAGTGAACTCTATCCAAAGCACAGCGTGATTACGGTCGATCGCGATTTTCGCGTTTATCGGCGCAACAAGCGCGAAGTCATCCCGCTGATTCATCCTCCCAAGAGATAAGTCTGCGACGTCCAGCGCTCGACCCGCGCGTACGGGTTTAGGCACGGAAGCCTACCCCGGGACAGGTTTTGAGACTATCCAGCCGTTTCGACCTTTTAGCCAAATGAGACAATTAGGTCGGGAACGGACACATTTACGTGTAATGGCAGCGCGTACGGGAGTCGAACCCGTGCACCGGCCTTGAGAGGGCCGTGTCCTAACCACTAGACGAACGCGCCGTCGCAATTTTGAAGGCGCTTAAAATAACCGCGGCTGCACCGCGAGCAAGATTGCCTTTTCACGTCTCGAAGAAAACTTGCGCGGGGTCGGGAAAATCAGCCCTGGCCCTGAAACTTCTTGGCGCGACTGGCTTTTTGTTTCTTTTTCGGCGTCGGACTTGGTGTCGGTAAACCGCTATCGGTCTCATGTCGCACTCGTGCCTGCGTGATCTGACTCAAATGCGCGATCTTTAACTGGTCGAGCGCCGTTTTCATCTCCCCGGTCCTCGCCAATACGCGCATCCGTCCGTAATAAAGATCGTAATAATCACGGAGACGCTGGCGTTTCTCCAAATCGGTCCGCGCCAATGCGGCCGATCTCTTTGCCGCGACGATATCAGGCTCGTTTACGATCTGGTTTTGCAGTTGTCGCCATTCAATGTGCAACCTGCGCTCATCCGCTTCTTTCCCTAACGACGTCTGCTTAAAGATCTCGTCAATCTGCGCGCGTTCAGGAACGGTTGCTTCCGGTGCTGCGGTCGGAGGAGGCGTCGTTCGCGGCTGGCTGGATTGCAGACTCGAATCGGTTGCGACCTGCCCGTCCAAGACGACGGCGCCCACGCAGAATACCCCGAACCACATCGACAATAAAAGTTTCGCGCTCACTTGCAATTTATCGGGGTGAGTCGCCGCGGCGACCGACCTTCTAGTTGATCCAATTCATCGCGACCTCGCCCCGTCTCATAAAAATGCTCTTGCTACAGCTTCCGGTCGATTCGAGAACTCTTCTGCGTGGAGAACGATCCATGGAATTCCATGCTTGGTTGCCGGCGCCTTTCCCGAATTTATGACGTTCGATCCGAGCCTTCAAATTCTCGCACGATCCAATGTAACGTCGTCCTGTTTTCAAACTCCGCAGCACGTAACAATAAAACATTTCAAGCTGGTCGGGGTGAGTCGCCGTGGCGACCGGTCTCGTGGTTCAGGTTCGAAATCGGGGTGACAGGATTTGAACCTGCGACCTCGTGGTCCCAAACCACGCGCTCTACCAAGCTAAGCTACACCCCGTAATTTTCGCCGTGATCTGTATCACGGATTCGGCTCATAGCCAAGATTAGGCCCGAGTCGCTTCTCCACGGTCGCAACTGATTCACTCCGCCGTTGCGCGTAATCCGCAACCTGGTCGCGTCCAATTTGTCCCACGGAGAAGTATTTCGCTTCCGGATGCGAAAAATAAAATCCGCTTACGCTCGCGGCCGGATGCATCGCGTACGATTCGGTCAGTCTGATGTCGATCTTGCTTTCGGCGCTGAGCAAATCGAATAGCGTCCGCTTTTCGGCGTGATCGGGACAGGCCGGATATCCGGGAGCCGGCCGAATTCCCTGATATTTTTCGCGAATCAGATCGGCATTGGACAGATTCTCGTCGCGCCCGAAGCCCCACGCGATCCGGGCCTGCTTATGCAAGTACTCGGCAAAAGCTTCGGCTAGTCGGTCCGCGAGCGCTTTCGCGATGATCGCGCTGTAATCGTCGTGCCCAGCAGCAAATCTTTTCGCCAGCTCGTCCGCGCCGTGAATCGTGACCGCAAATCCGCCTAAGTAATCAGCCGACTTCGGGGCGATGTAATCTGCGAGACAACGATTGAATTATCCAAAGATGCCTCGTGCACTTAACAAACCTTTGGCCGCGATTTCATCGAGGATCTCTTTCGCGTCATCGAACAGTTCCCGGGCTTGTTTACCAATTGTCGGATCCTCGAAAATTGCCGGATATCTTCCCCGCAATTCCCAGACGTGAAAAAATGGGGACCAATCGATGTACTCCCGAAGATCGACAATCGACGGGGCAACAGCGCGAGTTCCGATAAAATCCGGTTTCGGCGGCTCGTAATCGCTCCACTTAATTGATGTCCGGGTCGCACGCGCTTGATCGAGCGTTAGTATTTTTCTTGCGTGCGCTTTCGCACTGTATGCTTTGCGTAACGCATCGTATTCGGCGCGTGTCTTGGCATCGAATGCCGCTTTTTGCTTGGAATTCAAAAGCGAATTGACCACCCCGACGGCGCGGGAGGCGTCTAGCACGTGGATCGTACTTTCGTGATAATGCGGAGCGATCTTCACTGCCGTGTGCGCCCGGCTCGTCGTGGCTCCGCCGATGAGAAGCGGTAATTCAAATTTCTCGCGCTCCATCTCCTGGGCAACGTGCACCATTTCGTCGAGCGACGGCGTGATCAGCCCGCTCAATCCAATCGCGTCTGCTTTTTTCTCGCGCGCGGTCTCCAAAATTTTCCCTGCTGGAACCATCACGCCGAGATCGACAACGTCGTAGTTGTTACATTGGAGAACGACCCCGACGATGTTTTTGCCAATGTCGTGCACGTCGCCTTTGACCGTCGCCATGATGATTCGGCCCTGTGGTTTTGCGCCCGCTGATTTTTCCGCTTCCATGAACGGCATCAGATACGCGACGGCCTTCTTCATCACCCGCGCGCTCTTCACCACTTGCGGCAAAAACATTTTTCCCGATCCGAAGAGATCGCCGACCACGCTCATTCCCGCCATGAGCGGCCCTTCGATCACGTCGAGCGGGCGTTTGCAATTCTTGCGTGCTTCCTCGGTGTCGATGTCGATGTAATCAACGATGCCTTTGACGAGCGCGTGCTTCAGTCGTTCTTCAACAGACTGCGCGCGCCACGCTTCATCTTTAACTCTGCTTTTCCCCTTCGCTTTGATGTTTTCCGCGAAATCGACCAGCCGCTCGGTCGCGTCGTCTCGCCGATTGAGGAGCACATCTTCGACGCGTTCGCGTAGTTCCTTTTCAATTTCTTCGTAAACGGCGAGCTGACCGGCGTTCACGATGGCCATGTCGAGCCCCGCACGGATCGCGTGAAACAGAAACGCGGCGTGCATCGCTTCGCGAACGGTGTTGTTCCCGCGAAACGAAAACGAAATGTTGCTCACGCCGCCGCTGACGCGAACGCCGCGCAAATTTTGCTTGATCCAGCGCGTGGCCTCGATGAAATCGACCGCGTAATTGCGATGTTCTTCCAAACCGGTCCCGACGGTGAGAATGTTTGGATCGAAAATAATGTCGATCGCTGAAAAATCAGCGCGCTTGGTGAGAAGTTTGTAAGCGCGGGCGCAAATGTCGATCTTACGCTGGAAATTATCGGCCTGGCCTTGTTCGTCGAATGCCATCACGATCACGGCTGCTCCATAACGTCTGATCAACTGTGCCTGGCGCAGAAATTCTTCCTCACCGTTTTTCAAGCTGATCGAGTTTACGACCGCTTTGCCTTGCACACATTTCAGTCCGGCCTCGATCACGCTCCATTTCGAGCTGTCGATCATGATTGGAATGCGCGAAATCTCCGGTTCGCTCGCGATCAAATTCAAAAAGCGCGTCATCGCCGCTTCGGAATCGATCATTCCCTCGTCCATATTGACGTCGAGAATGTTGGCGCCGCCTTGCACTTGCTGACGCGCAACCGCCAGCGCGCCGTCAAAGTCCCCGTTCAAGATCAAGTTCGAAAATTTTGGAGAGCCGGTGATGTTTGTCCGTTCCCCGATTACAACGAACCCCATTTCGGGCGTAATGTTCAACGGCTCGAGCCCCGAAAGTTGTAGAGTCTCGGACTGCGCATAATGCCCGTCCGCCTCGGGCCGCGGCTTGCAATCGCGCGCCGCGGCGCGGATTGCGCGAATGTGATCGGGGGTTGTTCCGCAACAACCGCCAACGAGATTGAGCCAGCCGTTTTCGGCCCAGCGTTTTAATTTGGGAGCGAGTGTTTCGGGCGTTTCCGGAAAGCCTGTTTCGGAAAGCGGATCGGGCAAACCCGCATTCGGATAAGCTCCGACGTAAACCGGCGCCACGCGAGCAAGCTCTTCGATGAATGGATTCATTTCATCCGGACCGAGCGAACAGTTCAATCCGACTACCAATGGCTTCGCGTGCCCAATCGAGACGAGAAACGCTTCCGCAGTTTGACCGCTCAACGTTCGGCCGGCTTTGTCCGTTACCGTTCCGGAAACGATCAGTGGAAGTTTTTTGCCCGTTGCTTCGAAGACATCGGCGGTGGCAAAGAGGGCCGCCTTGCCGTTCAACGTGTCAAAGATTGTTTCGATTAGTAGAAGATCGACATTTGCTTCCACCAGCACGCTGATCTGCTCGAAATAAGCCTGGCGCAGTTGATCGAACGTAACGGCGCGAAATCCGGAATCGTTTACGTCCGGCGAGATGGAAGCCGTGACGGGAAGGGGACCGATCGACCCGCCAACGAAACGGCGAGCGCCCGTTTGTTTTGTAACACGGTTGGCTGCGCGACGGGCGATCGTCGCTGCCGACGTGTTCATTTCACGGATTAACGCGCGAAGATCGACATCATTCACGACGCGCTGGAAAAATTCCTGGTCTTTGCGTCCACTTGCAGGTTCGCCTTGGAATAAAAAGTCGTGCAGCCCGATTGTCGTCGCATTGAACGTGTTGGTCTCGATGATGTCGGCGCCGGCATCGAGATATTCGGTGTGAATTTCCTCGACGACTTGTGGCTGGGTTAAGTTGAGCAGCTCGAGACAGCCCTTGAGATCTTTGCCCTTCCAATCACGAAAGCGTTTTCCGCGATAATCTTGCTCGGATAATTTCCGGCGCTGGATCATCGTTCCCATTGCGCCATCGAGGACAACGATGCGCTCGCGCAAAATGGCTTCGAGAGGATGAACGTCAACCGGCATGTTGGCTCAGAACTAAGCGGTGTTTATGCCAACATCAAGAAACAAATCTACGCATCATGATACGTAGATGCGTTGGTTCTAGAATCTCCCTCTGCTCTCTTCGTCTTCTCTCTCCGAGAGAGATTCAGGTTAAGACTAAGCGGAAGAGTTCTCTGTTTCTCGATCTTGTCCGCCGCCGGACGGACCCGCTGTAGCTTACGAGCGCAGCCGCTCCAGAAATGATTCGCCCTGGCCGCGCAATTTCGCTTCCAGCTTTTTTGTGCAATCGCAATCGCAACATGCCCAGGGTTCGGTGGCGTTCTCGTGCCGGCAATTTCGACGCAAATGTGCGTCCTTTACGCTGACAAAATCAAAATATTCTTCCCAGTAGGGCCGTTCTTCGGCCAGCGGCGGATCACAAAAACAGGTTTCGACCCAGGTTGCAACGCCGTCGGCGTTCGAGCGCCCTTCGTTCATATTATAAATGTACTCGTCCCCGGCGATGGAACCCTTGCCAAGCGTACCGTCACCGATCGACCGCAACAGGGACTCCGATTTGCCCGTTTTTACTTTTGCTTTGACGAGATAGCGCACGAGGAAATGTAGCACGACTTGCGGTTACGGGCCGCACCGCTGCGTCTGCCGCCAGAGACGGAGGCTGCTACAATGCCTAAGATCGACAATCGCAAGATCGACAATTAGATCTCCGGAATGAATTCGCTCCGGATTTACCGGATTTACCAGGCTGTCTTCGATTGGATTGCAGGCCTGGAGGCAATTCGTCTTTTCAAGATTTTGAATCGCGATCAGCGGAACACGTTCGTCGCCTGTTTCCTTGGCTGGGCGCTCGATGCGCTCGATTTCTTTCTCGTTACGTTCGTGCTCATTCCGATCGGCCACGATTTCGGGCAGAGCATCCCCAAAGTCGCGTTTGCGATCACCTTGACGTTAATGATGCGGCCGGTCGGCGCGTTCATCTTTGGTTTGCTCGGCGACAAATTTGGCCGGCGCATTCCGCTCATGGGCGATATCATTTTTTATTCGGTGATGGAACTGCTGACTGCGTTCGCGCCGAACTTCACCGTCTTTTTGATACTGCGCGCGCTTTTCGGAATCGGCATGGGTGGTGAATGGGGCCTCGGCGCGTCGCTCGCGATGGAATCGCTGCCGACGCAAACGCGCGGGCTCTTCTCGGGAATTTTACAACAGGGCTATGCAGTCGGGTATCTGCTCGCCGCGTTGGTTTATTGGATCGTCTTTCCACATTTTGGCTGGCGCGGATTGTTTGTCACCGGTGTGCTGCCGGCGTTTCTGGTAATTTACATTCGCGCGCGCGTTCCGGAATCCCCGGTGTGGCAACGCGACCGCATTTGTGGCGAGCGCTCGCCCATGAAGATGTCGATCTTCGTTAAGCAACACGGCGCGCTGTTCATCTATGCCGCACTGCTCATGACCGCTTTCAACTACATGTCGCACGGCACACAGGATCTATATCCGACGTATCTGGAGAAACAGCGCGGTTTCGGCGTGAGCGCGAAATCAATGATCAGTATTGTTTATGCGACCGGGGCGATCTCCGGCGGTGCGGTGATGGGTTTTCTTTCGCAACAATGGGGACGTCGGCGCGTCATTATCCTTTCGGCGATCTGCGGAATGTTGCTCATTCCGCTTTGGATTTTTGCACCGACCACAGCGCTGCTCATAATGGGCGGATTCTCGATTCAATTCATGGTGCAAGGCGCATGGGGGGTCGTGCCGGTGCATTTGAACGAGCTCTCGCCGCCGGAATTTCGCGGGACGTTCCCCGGCCTCGCTTATCAGTTGGGAAATTTCGCCGCGGCTTATGCTGCCCAACAGCAGGCTTGGTTAGCGGAACATTTCCGTTCGTCTAATGGACAACCAAATTACGCCATCACCATGGCACTGGTAGAAACGGTGGTCTTTCTGGTGATAATTCTTCTCGCGGCGATCGGACGCGAGGAACGCGGGAAGGAATTCTAATCCTGCTTGAGTGACGACGGTACCGGCCCCGGTCCCTCGCCTGGCGGCGGCGCAGCTGCGCTTCTCGATGCGCGATAAACGCCCGCACCGTAACGCTGTTCCACAATTGCCTCCGCGATTCTATCCGCGAGTGCTTCGCGATATTCGGCATCGCGCGCTTCGCCGCCTTCCAATCGATTGCTCAAAAAACCGCACTCCACTAGCACCGCCGGATATTTGGCCAGTCGTAAGACGCGGAAGTTTGCGGAGTGCACACCACGATTGGCCGAACGGGGAATGGTCAACAGCTTCGATTGGATCCGATGCGCCAGGTCAATTGAATTCGCCGAATGATAATAAGTTTCGAAACCGTGAATCCCGCGCCGACTTGAGTCGTTAAAATGGATGCTGACAAAAATGGAATTCTTCTGTGCGTTTTCAATCGCGACGCGCTCATCGAGTGGAATAAAAACGTCGGTCGAGCGCGTCATCACGATTTCCAAATCGGATTCGTGCAGCTTGCGGGAAAGACGTTTGGCCACATCGAGAGTCGCGATTTTCTCGGCGCCTCCGAATTTGCGGTAAGCACCGTTGTCTTTGCCGCCGTGGCCGGCATCGACAACGATAGTGCTGAAAGATTTGCTGGTGTCTTTTGTACCGGTCTCAGACGGCCCCCGTCCGGTGGCGCAAGCACCCAGGAACCCTGACAAAACAAGGAGGAGGAGTCGAAAATTCAGTCGAGACATTGCACCTTCTTACATTATAAAACGTTGCCCTGCCAAAGGTTTCTGGATGGGCATCGTTCTCTAAGGCAGCAAAGTTCGCGCCGAAAGTTTGTTGCCTCGCAGAAAAACCGCTTGTTTTTTGTGCGACCAGATTTAAAGGCGTTACCTCTAATTATGCGCACCCGATTCTTTCTGCTCCCGATCCTGTTGCTCGCTACAACTCTGCTGTTTGCAGCCAAACCTACGCCCGCTCCAAAAGCCGCCGCGAGCGCGACACCGGTACCGAAGATCTCCAAACCGGTTGTCGATCAAACCGCCCAGACGATTATCTTTTGCTACCACGGTCTGGTGGACAAAGTTCGCTATCCGGGAACTCAGATCACGCCGGCGGCATTTGAGGCGCAAATGAAAGAGCTCAAGGACCGCGGCATTACCGTTATCGGCATGCAGGACTTGCTCGCTTGGAAGCGTGGCGAGAAAAATATTCCGCCTCGATGTGCCGTGATCACTTTCGATGACGGCATGAAATCGCAATACGAAGTCGCGTGGCCGATCATGAAAAAACTCGGCTACACGTTCACGATGTTCATTTATACCGAAGGCGTGCGCGGGGGCCTGTTCGGCGGTGGGGAGGCAATCACCTGGGAGCAATTGGCGGATATGCGTGATAACGGGATCGATATCCAAGCACATTCGGCCACTCACCAGGATTTACGGGAGGGCCATCCGGTTACGGTCAGGCAACCAGATGGAAAGAAGGAGAGGAAAAAGCTCAGTGGGCCCGAATATGAGCAGTTCCTCCAAAATGAACTCGTTGGGTGCAAGCAGCTGCTCGAACAGCGGCTCGGAATCAAAGTGAATTGTTTTGCGGTGCCCTACGGGTTTTACAACGAGCATGTGAAAGAAATTGCGCGCAACGCCGGTTACGATGCGATGTTCACCGTTTACGGCCAGCCCATCACTTACACCTCGCCGATGAATGCCCTGGGCCGTTGGGCCATCGAGGCGAACAAGCCGAAAGTTTTTGAAGACGCGGTGAAAATGATCGCTGCTTCGAGCGGCGGTCCCGGCGCGCCGGCGGTTGCAGAAGTCGGTGCAGCGAATTTGTCGACTGAACCGGCCGACGGCACAACTGTGCGGAGCGCTCTGCCGCTGATTAAAGCGAATCTAAGCGGCATCGGTCAGATCGATCCCGCCAGCGTGCAACTGCGCATCAGCGGTTTGGGACTTGTTCCCGCGAGCTTCGATCCCAAAACTGGGGTCGTTTCCTATCAGGTGACGCAAAAGTTGCGCGAGAAGAGCTGCACCGTGATTCTAAGCGCGAAATCAGGGGACAAGAAAGTTGAAACGCACTGGACGTTCGGAATTGACAATACCGGCGCCGCAACATCGACGTCTCCAACTGCAACGCCGAAGAAATAACCGCGCCTTTTGCGCGCGCTGTTCGTAGCGAATGTTTTCGCAACTCGGCGACAAGCTGCAGGAGATCTTTAAGGACCTCCGCGGTCACGGAAAAATCAGCGAGGAGAACATTGATGCCGCGCTGCGCCAAATTCGCCTCGCGCTGCTCGCAGCTGATGTCGATTTTCAAGTCGCGAAGAATTTCATCGCACGCGTCAAAGAAAAAGCGCTGGGCGAAGCCGTTCTGCGCAGCATCACGCCCGGTCAGCAGGTCGTTAAGATTTTTTACGATGAATTGTCGATCTTGCTCGGCGGCGATGCGGCGCCGCTTGAGCTCGGCAAACCTGGCAGAATTCTGATCGTCGGACTGAATGGTTCGGGGAAAACGACTTCGGCCGCAAAACTTGCGCGATTGCTAAAGAAACAAGGTCGCGTGCCCGCATTGGTTGCCTTGGATTTGCAACGACCGGCCGCGATCGAACAACTCGCCACACTCGGAAAACAAATTGACGTTCCGGTTTTCACCCCGGATGCGAGTGAGAAAAATGTCCAGCGCGCCGCGGCTGCCGCGATTGCATCGCAAGATCGACACCCAACTAACATCGAGATCTTCGACACGGCTGGCCGGCAGGAAATCGATGCCGCGTTGATTGAGGAGCTCAAAGAGCTCAAAGAATTTTTACAGCCGCAGGAAACGTTGCTCGTGGTCGACGCCGCGACGGGTCAGCAAGCGCGCGCGGAGGCGCGGCGTTGTCCATGCGCGAAGTGACGCAGCGCCCGATCAAATTTGTCGGCACCGGTGAAAGGCTCGACCAATTCGAAGCGTTTGTGCCGGAGCGTCTGGCCGGCCGGATTTTGGGAATGGGCGACGTAGTTGGTCTGGTTGAAAAAGCGGCCGAAACAATCGAGATCGAAGATGCGGAGCGCCTGGAGCGGAAGCTGCGGAGCGCGTCTTTCGATTTCAACGATTTCCTCGGCCAGTTCAAAATGCTCCGCAAAATGGGGCCGCTCGAAAATGTCCTTGGCATGCTGCCGGGCATGAGTAACGTGCAGGGCCTCTCGATTGACGAGAAGCAGTTTAAGCGCACCGAAGCCATCGTGCTTTCGATGACCAGTGAGGAGCGGACGCGCCCGGAAATTTTAAATGCGCGGCGTCGTCAGCGGATCGCTCGCGGCAGCGGCTTGACCGTCACGGAGGTGAACGATTTGATCCGCCGCTTCGATCAGATGAAAAAGATGATGAAGAACGCGGGCAAAATGAAAAAGATGATGGCGCAAATGGCGCGAATGAAAAAATAATATGGCAGTTGCAATCAGATTACGCAGAGAAGGCGCGTTGAATCGCCCCTATTTTAAAGTTGTCGTCACGGACACACGCAGTCCGCGCGATGGGAAATTTATCGAGATCGTCGGCACTTACGATCCGAAGAAGGCCGGACAGAACAGCACCTTGAAGCTTGATCGCATCGAACATTGGATCAGCAAAGGCGCGCAACCGTCGGACACGGTTCGCAGTTTGATCAAGAAAACTAAAAATCCAGAGGCTGCGGCGAAAAAAGCAGCCGCTGCGGCAGCAAAAAAAGCTGTCCCCGCGCCAAAACCAGCGCCGGCGCCAGCCGCTCCGGTTGCAGCCGAGCCATCGGAACCAGCGGCAGCGCCATCCGAAACGACGGCGCCTATGCCTGAGTCTGAGCCAGCGCCTCCAAGCGAAAGCTAATTCGTGTCGATCCGTGTTCATTCGTGGTTAGTTTTTGCCTAATGAAAGAGTTTCTCGAATTCGTCATTCGGCAGCTGGTCGAATTTCCCGACGACATGGTGCTGACCGAAATTCCGAGCGGCAAGATGACCATTTTCAAAGTGCAACTGCGTCAAAGCGATGTCGGCCGCATCATCGGTCGGAACGGGCAAACGATTCATGCCATTCGCGCGATGCTGAATAGTTCCGCATCGCGTCACGGTCAGCGGGCCACCCTCGAGATCGTCGAGTAGGTTTCGGTATCGATTCGGATGTTGGACGTTCGGCGTTGGGCGTTCGACGTTTCTTCTGAATGAAGATCGACATTCTCACATTGTTCCCCGAAATCTGCCGCGCGCCGCTGAGCGAGAGCATGATGAAGCGGGCGCAGGAAAGTAAGATTGTCGATCTTCGCATTCATAACCTGCGCGA